>Ga0233383_1000562_pt1 | contig 13976 bp, 10 predicted proteins | sample ElkDunMinimDraft_14_FD_191542 | JGI IMG/M metagenome (GOLD analysis project Ga0233383, IMG submission 191542) | Fecal eukaryotic communites from dung pellets of Tule Elk in California, USA - Elk Dung G16 | ecosystem: Host-associated > Mammals > Digestive system > Large intestine > Fecal | place...
GCCCGTCCCGCCGATAGCCGCCGCCGATATCGCTGTGCGCGCCAGCAACACCCACATTGAGGAAACGGCCGTCCGGCGTGATCCCGAAGTCGGTGATCCGCGTGCCCTGGAACAGATTGCGACGTTCGGTCAGCGCAGTGATCTGGAAGCCCGACACGACGGACTCTGCGAGACGTCGATCGTTCTGACGCGGCGCGCCGGTGCCGACCGGGTCGAATAGTATGGCCGCCAGAATGACCCCGCCCGGATCCCGTAGTGGAGGGTTCGGGTAGGTCACTTCATCGATGATCAAACCGTCCGCGTTGCGTTTGACAGTTGCGTCCTTCGGATCCTGAATCCCGCGCTCTTCAACTAGTCGGGTGAATCCAGCCGCCTGCTCGGCCCCACGACTGAAGCCGGTGGCGAGGATGCGGATATCGGCATTCGGATTTTCGACCAACCAGTCCCGTGCCTGCCGCACGAACTGCAGATACATGTCCTCGATGCGCGCCTTGTAGCTGCCTCCATGCGCTGCATCGACCATCCCGCTGATGCCACCTTGAGAGCCCGGTCCTTCGACATAGCCTCGTCCGAGCGGCGTGTAACCCAGCCTTTCCCTCGACTGGTCGGCTTGAGCCCTGATCTGCTCGTCGATCAGGGCGACATTGGTCAGTTTGTCGGGATCGCGCTTGCTGTTTCTGGTGCCATCGAAGGACGCGACAAACAGGCGCTCCGCCGTCCTGCGTTCGTCCAGCAGCACCGGGACGGTGAAACTTTCAAGTGACCGACTGGCGTTCTCGAAAGTCGCCAGCTGCGCCGCGGTCACCGCCTCAGCACGGATGCCGTCCGGCTGGCGATTTCCTCCCATGGTCCACCTCCATGTGGATACTCATCAGTCAGTAAGTCCTGCTCCATGCCAAGACGAGTTCGTCCTGCGCGTCGCTGTGCCGGTTGCCTGGTATCCGAGGTTCCTTCAATGAAATGAACGCCCGCATGTAAACGTTGATGGTTCGGTCGTTGATCTCCATCACGATGTCCGGGTTGATCGAGGGCGTGCGATCCGAGATTTCTTCGCGCGGGACGTCGTAGAGCACCAATTCGTCCTTGAAAATCTCGCCGATATCGACTTCTGCCTCCAGGGGCGTGCCGTCTCGGCTGATCCACTGAACCACAGCCGGCGGGGGGAAGTTTCGGATCATGAGGTGCCCCCCCCGGGTGCCCTTGAACGCGTTCGGATGTACCTGCTCTCGCGCAGGGCGCGGGCCGCCTGTGTACGGACGATTGGCGTAAAGCACGCTGTATTCCTGCACCGCATACGTCGCGATGCCGAAGTTGTGGCGGAGGAACCTGAGCGGAAATTCGGTCAGTGGCCCCGGCTGCGACGCACCACTCGCAGCTTGCGTCGTCTCGTGCGTCATCGCCATGCCCTGGCATCCTGTCGTCGTGAGTGCGGTGGCGACGAGCGCAGCCGCGAGCCTGCGTGGCCGCGGGGAGTGTCGACCTGTACCTACGGTCCGATCGGCCATCGTCGTGGTCCCCTGCGTGGAGCGGTTCCGCCCTGCGTCCCGGCACCCGCGTCGGAGGGCGCAGGTTCTGACGGACGCGGGACGGATGCGGACAGGGTGCCGCATCCGCAGGGCGCAGGGAATCGGGCGTTGCCGGATGCTGCTGTGGGAATGGACGCGGGATGGGCGGTGCGTAGGCAGGTCCGCAGTTCAGGCGTTCGCGCCCGTCGGAATGGCGCGAGCGCTCGTTCTTTCGGCGGCCAGGCAGCTGCTCCGGCGGTGCAATGGCGTGCGGGCCGGTCGCACGGGGCCGTCCTTGCCGCGAACGTGGGGTTTGCCCCCATCTGACCCTCCCCCGTATGCGGGGGAGGGCTCGGGACGCATGGTCGCGCGCTCGACGGAGCCCCGGCGGGTTCAGCCGCCCAGCAGCACCCGGTTCATGCGCTGCACGAATGCGGCCGGGTCCGGCAGTTGCGCGCCCGCAGTGATCTCGGCCTGTTCGAGCAGCAGGGTCGCGAGGTCCGCCGCCTTGGCGTCATCGGCTTCGCCTTCGATCCGGGCCAGCAGGGCGTGCTGCGGATTGATCTCCAGCGTCGGCTTGCTCTCGGGCACGTCCTGGCCGGCCTCGCGCAGCAGGCGGGCCAGGTGCGGGGCCATCTCGTAGTCGGCCAGCGCCAGGCACGAGGGCGAATCGGTCAGGCGCGCCGACACGCGCACGTCGCCGACACGCTCGCCAAGCAGTCCCTTGATCCGATCGACCAGGGGAGCCGCTTCCTTCGATGCCGCCTCCTGCTTTGCCTTGTCGGCCTCGTCCAGCGGCAACTGGCCCTTGGCCACGTTCTTCAGCGACTTGCCGGCATATTCGTGCAGGCTGCCCAGCATCCATTCGTCGATGCGGTCGAACATCAGCAGCACTTCGATGTCCTTGGCGCGGAAGGCCTCGAGCTGCGGACTCCCGGCCGCGGCCTTGTAGCCATCGGCGGTGATGTACCAGATGGTGTCCTGGCCCACCGGCATGCGGCCGACGTAGTCGTCGAGCGACACCGTCTGCGCGGCGCCATCGCCCTTGGTGGAGGCGAAACGCAGCAGTTTGGCGATGCGCTCGCGGTTGCCCGGGTCCTCGACGATGCCTTCCTTGAGCGTGTTGCCGAAGGCCTTGTAGAACGTCGCGAACTTCTCGGGCTCGTCGCGTGCGAGCTTCTCGATCAGATCGAGCACGCGCTTCACGCAGGCGCCCTTGATGCGGTCGAGCTGGCGGTTCTGCTGCAGGATCTCGCGGCTGACGTTGAGCGGCAGGTCATCGGCGTCCACCACGCCGCGCACGAAGCGCAGATAGTTCGGGAGCAACTCTTCGGCGGCGTCCATGATGAAGACCCGCTTGATGTAGAGCTTCAGGCCCTTGCGCTCGTCGCGCCCGCCCATCATCAGGTCGAACGGCGGCTGCGACGGCAGATACAGCAGCGTGGTGAAGCTCTGGCTGCCTTCGACGCGATTGTGGGTCCAGGCCAGGGCGTCGTTGAAGTCGTGGCCGAGCGACTTGTAGAAGCTCTGGTAGTCCTCGTCGGAGATGTCGGACTTCGACTTGGTCCACAGCGCCGAGGCGTCGTTCACGGTCTCCCATTCAGGCGCAGCGTCGGCCTTGGCCTCGGCCCCGTCCTCGGCGGGCACGGCCGCGTCCTTGGGCATGCGGATCGGGAACGCGACGTGGTCGGAGTACTTGCGCACCAGCGAACGCAGCTTCCAGCCATCGAGGAATTCGTCCTCGTCGGCCTTGAGGTGCAGCACGACGGTGGTGCCGCGCTCGGGCAGGGTCACGTCCTCCAGCGAATATTCGCCGCGGCCGTCGCTTTCCCACTTCACGCCGGCCTCGGGTGCGGCGCCGGCATGGCGGGTGAGCACGGTCACGCGGTCGGCGACGACGAAGGCGGAGTAGAAACCGACGCCGAACTGTCCGATCAGGCGCGCATCGGCTTTCTGCTCGCCGCTCATCGCCTCCAGGAAGCGGCGCGTTCCGGAGCTGGCAATGGTGCCGATGTTGGCGACCACGTCCTCGCGCGACATGCCGATGCCGGTGTCACGGATCGTCACCGTGCGCGCGGCCTTGTCCCAGCTCACGTCGATGTGCAGCTCGCCCGCACCGACCAGCAGGTCCGGGTTGGCGATCGCCTCGAAGCGCAGCTTGTCGCAGGCGTCGGAGGCATTGGAGATCAGCTCGCGCAGGAAGATCTCCTTGTGCGAGTACAGCGAATGCGTCACCAGGTGCAGGACCTGGGCGACTTCGGCTTCGAACTTGCGGGTCTCGACAGTAGCGGTCATGGACGTTCCGTGTGGCAGGTGACGATAGGCGGCGGATATTGGTCCGCACCTGCACGAATCAAGGCACCTGGCGGGAGGCCGCTGCCTCGCGCGCCGGCGCAGTCGCGTCGCCGATTTGCGCCGCGGCACCTGAATTGCCGCGGGGATGAACTTGCGTTGAATTCGGCCTGTACGCGAGGAACTGAATTGCCGCACGTCACACGAGCGCGACGTTAACGGGATTTTTACTGTCGTCGCCGGACGTCCGAGATGGATTGGCGGATCCGACACACAGTTCATCCACTCTGTTCGAGGTCTTCCCATGCCGCTCGCCCTTTCTTCGCAGCCGCGTCGCCGGCTGCTCGCTGTCTCGATCGCCTGTGCCGTCGCCAGCGTCCTGCCGCTGCAGGCCGCGGCGCAACAGTCCGACACCACCACGCTGGATCGCATCACCGTCACCGGCTCCAATATCCCGCGGACCGATACCGAGACGGCATCGCCGGTACTGGTCATCACCCGCGAGCAGATCGACCGCACCGGCAGGACCACGGTTGGCGAATACCTGCAGAGCCTGTCGGTCGACGGCGCCGGTTCCATTCCCAAGAGCTTCGGCAACGGCTTCGCCGGCGGCGGCTCGGCGGTCTCGCTGCGCGGGCTCGGCGCCGGCTCCACGCTGGTCCTGCTCAACGGCCGTCGCCTCGCCCCGTTCGGCCTCGCCGACGATGGCCAGAAGGTCTTCACCGACCTCAGCACCATCCCCCTGGACGCGGTGGCGCGCATCGAGGTCCTGAAGGACGGGGCGTCCTCGATCTATGGCTCCGACGCCATCGCCGGCGTCGTCAACGTGATCCTGCGCAACGACTACGAGGGCGCGACCGCGACCATCTCCTACGGCTGGTCCCAGGACGGTGGCGGCGATCAGCCCAAGGCGTCGCTGACCGCGGGTACCGGCAGCCTGGGCGATGACGGCTACAACGCGTTCTTCAGCATCGAAGCGGCGAAGACAGATGGCATCCGCGTGCGCGACCGCCGCGACCGCGACTGGATCGGCACCGGCGATACACGGCCCTGGGGCTACCCCATCAGCACCAACCTGCCCGGCCGCATCAGCGGTGGCGGGACTGCCGCGGGCGGCGGGCCCACCGGCGCGGTGGAGAATCCGGCGACCGGCCTGTTCCAGTCCCTGCCCGGCTGCGCAGGCCTGTCCGACGTGACCCCGCAGGATCCGGCCGGCGGCTGCCTGTGGGATGTGGGGCGCTTCCGCGATCTCTCGCCCGAAGAGAAGTACGTGAACTTCTTCTCGCGCGCCGCGTTCGCCTTCGGTGACAACGGCGAGATCTACATGGAGCTCAGCGCGTCGCAGAAGAAGACCACCTTCCAGAACACCCCGTCGGGTGTCTCCGGCGCGTGGGGTTATCCCGGCGGGCCGGTCAATGCCAGCGACCCGGGCCCGGGTGCGACCGTGCTCGGCCCCGATCATCCCGACAATCCATTCCCGGGCACCGCGAACAGACTGCGTTACACCGCGTTCGACGTGGGCCCGCGGGTGACCTACAACGACAGCCGGTTCGTGCGCGCACTGCTTGGCGTCAAGGGCACCTTCGGCGCCTGGGACTACGACGCGGGCTATCTGCACTCGGGCACGAACCTCAACAACGAACGCACCGGCTTCCTGCGCTACAGCCGGGTCCGGACCGCGCTCGAGGACCCCGACAGCCCCGTCGGCTACTGGCGCATCGGCGAGAATGCCGGGCTCAATACCCAGGCGCTCTACGACTTCATCTCGCCGCGGATCAGCGCCGCCGGACGCACCCGTCTCGACGTCATCGACGCCAAGGCCACGCGCCCGTTGATGGACCTGCGCGGCGGCGCGCTCGGGCTTGCGCTCGGTGCCGAATACCGGCGCCAGTCGGTCTCGCTCACCCCGCAGACCTTTACCGATCAGGGCGACATCATCGGTCTGGGTTACTCCAGCTACAGCGGCGTCGAGAAGGTCACCAGCGCCTACGTCGAACTGCAGGCACCGGTGCTGGAGACCCTGGAGCTCACCGGCGCCCTGCGCGTGGACCACTACGACGGTGGCGATACCTCGACCACGCCCAAGTTCGGGGTGAAGTGGTCTCCGATCGACTGGCTGGCGCTGCGCGGCACCTACGCCGAAGGCTTCCGTGCACCCAATCCCGCCGAGTCCGGCACCGGTGGCCTGGCCGCCTTCAGCACCGCCGTCGACCCGGTGCGCTGCGCCGCGCCCGGCAACGAGCCGCAGGATTGCGACGCCGGCCCGATCGCGCTGATCACGTCTCCGAATCCCGATCTGAAGCCGGAGAAATCCAAGAGCACGACGGTCGGTTTTGTGCTTTCACCGTGGGTCGGCGGATCGTTGGCCCTCGACGCCTTCCGCATCCGTCGTAACGACGAGATCTTCGGCGGCAGCGCGGACGCGGCGATCGCCGCCGGTGGCGCCAACGTCATCCGCGGCAGCAACGATATTCCGGGCACGCCGGACAGCGGCACGATCCTCGCGGTGCTGGTCGGATACGAAAACGCCTCGTCGACCACCGTCGAGGGTTTCGACGTGGACATGGAACAGAGCGTGGACCTGGGCGATGCGGGCAACCTGCGGCTGGACCTGCAGTTCACCCACATCAGCACCTTCGAACGCCAGGATCCGGACGGCACCGTCTACCAGTTCGCCGGCACCCACGGCAATTGCGACGTGACCAACTGCATCGGCACCCCGAAGAACCGTGCCAACTTCGGCGCAACGTGGGAGCGCGATGCGTTCTCGGTGAGCACGGTGGTGAACTGGCGCGACAGCATGCGCAACGTCACCGAGGCGGGCGATGCCCTGTGCGCCAACCGCTTCGCAAACGGAGACGATGCGCCGCGCGGTTGCGAACTGGCCTCCTTCTACTCGATCGACCTGTCCGGGCGCTGGAAGGCCACCGAACGCTGGGAAGTGTTCGGAACCGTCGCCAACCTCACCGACCGCATCGCCCCGCTCGATCCGCTGACCTATGGCGCGATCAACTACAACCCGCTGGATTTCGCCGGCGCCATCGGCCGCTACTTCACGGTGGGGGCGAAGTTCCGGTTCGAGTGAGAGACGGGAGGAAACGGATACGAACGCCCCGCCCGCGGGGCGTTCGTGCGTCTGGCCCCGGATCCACGCGTCATGCCCGCGGTCCTCGCCGTCGGATCATCCGGACGGCGGAGACGGCGGAGACGGCGCTGAGGTGAGCGCAGCGCGCGCGGCGTCACAGCTCTCGTACAGTGCGGTGCCATCCGTCACGACCACGCTCCATGTATCCGGTCCGATGACCTTGACGATGGCGTGGCCGGTCTGCCCGGGCGTGACGCCAAGCGGCATGGCGCCGAAGTTCAGGACTTCGAGATAGCGCTTCGCACCACGGTCGTCGCGACGGTTGCCCGAGCCTTCGACGATCGCCGTGCCGCGGGTGCGGCCACTCTCGGTGATGGTGGTCTTGAGACAGACCGTAGGTGCATCGACAGCGGCTCCGCCGGTGGCGGCAAGCGTCGACGCGGCGAGCAGGATCAAGGTGTACAGGGGCAACCTCCTTGTCGTCGGGAACGCGCGGCCGAAAACCGGCCGCGCGGGGTATGGGACGCGATGCGATCGCGCCGCCATGGACGTGCTCAGGGCTGGTAGCAATCGCCGGCCGGGTCGACCTCGATCTGGATCAGTTGGCTGCCGCCGCCGCCCCAGATGTTGCCGCCGGTGAAGATCAGACAGCCTTCGCCGCGGAACAGCGCTTGCAGGCGCGTGGCATCGTTGCCGAAGTAGAACGGGATCCAGCGCTTGCCCGATTCGTAGCTGTGGGAGCGATCCGGCGCGCTGTCCATCAGCTCCTGCACGTCCTGCATGCTCATGCCGATCTGCAACTGCGCGAACTTGCTGCCTTCGGCCGGCGTGCCGACGATCTCACCGGTGAACGAACCGTCCTGCGACTGCACTTCGCGCGTCTGTCCGTCATCCGCGGTCGCGCTTCCGGCCACCCCCAATACCAGCGCCAGTGCGGCGCCGAGTCCCCATGCCTGCATTGCAATCCCCTTGCGTGCGTCACCGGAAATGGCGACGCCGGCGATCCTAGCAGGGCACTGCCGTGTCGCCCCCGTGCAGCCGGGCCGCGTGGCGGCAGCCCGTCGGCAGCCGCAGCCCCTCAGCCCTCGCCGATGATCCCGCCCTTGGAATCCGTGCCGTAGACATGACCACGTTCGCCGGGCTTGAACAGCGCCCCTTCCGGATCACGCGGGGGCGCGCTGCGCTCCTGGCGGGCGGCCTGGCGGGCCGACATGCGGTCCGCCAGGCGCGGCAGGATCTTGCTCATCACCGTGTTCACATGGGCTAGCGCCCCGACCTTGGCCTCGCGGCCGCCATTCTCGGCGGCGTCGAGAATCGCCTCGGCGACGCGGTGGGGATCGATCAGCGGACTCGGCAGCTTCGGCTCGTGCTCGAGGTAGTTGCGCGCATTTTGTGGAAACGGGGTGTTGGTCGCGGTCGGCTGGATCAGGACGATGGAAATCGGCTGCTGGTCGACGCGCTCCTGCTCGACGCGAAGTGCGTCGGTGAAGCCCTTCACCGCATGCTTGGAAGCGGTGTACATGCCCTGCAGGGGAATCACTGCGTCGGAGACCTCGCTGCCGAGGTTGACCAGCACGCCGCCGCTGGCCTTGAGGGCGGGCAACGCAGCCAGCGATCCGTTGACGAGACCCCAGAAATTGACCTCGAAGAGCCGGCGGTGGTCCGCGTCGGGCACCTCGTGCAGCCGGCCGTAGATCGAGACCCCGGCGTTGTTGACCCAGGTGTCGATGCGGCCATATCGGCTGACGATGTCCGCCGCCACGCGCGCGACGTCCTCACGGTTCGAGACATCCACCTGGAAGGCGTCCGCCCGGCCGCCTTCGGCCCGGATCTCGGCCACGATGTCTTCGAGCACGTCGCTGCGCGCCAGCAGCACCACCTGGGCGCCCCGCTCGGCCGCCAGCAGCGCGGTGCACAGTCCGATCCCGCTGGAGGCGCCCGTGACGACGATGACCTGCTCAGCCAGTGATTTGTGTCCCACGACGCATCCTCCGGGCATTGATCGCCGAACCTAGTCAGCGCGTCATGGGGCAGCCGTGAACTTTCCAGAGTCATGACGCGGGCGCGCTCGATCCGCGGCATGGCCCAGCCGGCGTACCGGCTCCGTGCGCGTGCAGTGGGCTCTGGTCGATGTGAAGGCCGATCCGTCCGGCGGCGGATCGCCCGGCGTGCCAGGCGCATCGGCAGCTCCGCTGGTCGCGTGTCAGCGATGGTCGCCGCGCGCAGGACGACGCGCTTTGGCGAAGGGCGCGGCCGGGGGCCGTCCTTGGACGGCGAATCGACGGGCTCGCCCACGCCCGTGCACGGGCTAGACTGCATGACCGGGGATCGAGGGGTGTCGCAGCCCGACTGCGACGGGGGCGGATGCGTTGGGGCGTGGTGTGCGCGCTGTTGCTCATGATTGGACTGTGCGCGGAGGCCGTCGCGGCCGCCGCGCCGACGATGCATGTCTCGGTGCTGCCCGATGGGCCCGGTGCCGGCGAAGTCGCCGCGGTGCGCGAGGCCGACGGCTGGCAGACGGTCGCTGACGATGCACTGCGGCGCCGGGCTGGCGCCCGCTGGTGGCGTGTGGACATCGACGCGGGCAACGCGCCCGAGCCCGACGTCTGGATCGTCTCGATCCGCGAGGCCTACGACGCGCAGCTGGTGGCCTACGCCCCGCCCGACTACACCCCCCGCCCCCTGGCCACCTTCGACCCCGCGGTGCGGCAGATCGGCTCACGCCATCGCTTGACCATCCCGGTGCCGGCAGATCGTCTGGACCAGCCGGTCTTCATCGAAGTTGCCTCCGCGCGCAGGCAACCGATGGGCCTGGAGGTGCAGCCGCTGCAGGCCTACCTTGCGGCCGACTATGCGCGCGTCCGGTTCACCAGTGCCGTCCTGAGCGCGCAGCTGCTGCTGGCGGTCGTTGCGGCCATCTTCGCGGTCGCGTTGCGGCGCTGGATGCTGCTGATGTTCTGCGTATGGGTGCTGTCGGTGGCGCTGTACCTGGTGGTGATGCGCGGAGAAATGGTGGTGCTGGCGCCATGGTTCCCCGCGGAACATGCGATGCGCGCGGCGGGGCTGGGCATCAGCCTGGGCCTGATCGCGGCATATGCGTTCCTGTTCGTGCTGCTGCAGATACCACGCCGGTATCCGCGCCTGGCGCGCCTCTACCGGATCGCGCTGGTCAGCTGCGCGGCGCTGGTGGTGATCCTGCCCTTCCTGCCCCTGGTCACGGTGGCGCCCTACGTGGTCAACACGTTGCTGCTCACTCTGGGCTCGCTGGCGCTGGGCGTGGGGATCAGGCGCGCGCTCGATGGCGACCGCGAGGCGTTCGTCTTCCTGCTCGGCTGGGGACTGGTGTCGGTCGTCGCGATGACGCGTACGGTGTACTTCCTGCGCTACGTCGGCACACCGGAGTGGCTCGAGTACCTGCATCCCGCGGCCGACGCGGTCGGTGCGCTGATCCTGGTGCTGGCGACCGCGCGCGCAGCGCGATATGCCGAGCGCGAAATGGTCTCGGCGCGGCGCAGCGCGATGACCGATCCATTGACCGGCCTGTACAACCGCGCGCAACTCGATACCGGCATCGCGCAGTTGATGGAGACAGCGGCGGCGCGCGGCGACTCGCTTGCGCTGCTGTTCGTCGACCTCGACCATTTCAAGCAGGTCAACGACCGTTACGGCCACGACGTGGGCGATGCCTGCCTGCGGGCCATGGCCGCCATCCTGCGCCGCCAGGTCCGTGCCAGCGACCTGGTGGCACGCTACGGCGGCGAGGAGTTCGTGCTGGTGCTCGAGGGCAGCGATACCGCGGCTGCACTGCGGGTGGCACAGGCCCTGCGCGCGGCCGTCGAGGCCGAAGGGCGTGAGGTCGGCGGCCTCGCGGTGGGCCTGACGGTGTCGATCGGCGTGGCGATGCTGCATCCCGGCGACGACATCGCCAGTCTGTTCAAGCGCGCCGACGAGGCCCTCTACCGCGCCAAGCACGAAGGCCGCAACCGCATCGTGCTGTGCCCGCCGGCGCCGCCCCGCCACCAGCTGGAATTCGCCTGAGCGAGCTGCGGACGCAAGGCATGCCGGCCGCACGCCTCAGCGACGCGGCGAGGCCGGGCGGCAGCGCCCCAGCTAGACCAGGCTCTGCGCCGCCCCGTTGCCGTACCCGATTTCGCCGAGCGCGGTCACATCCACGCCCTCGATGCAGGCCAGGTTGAAGCCGTATTCGTCGGGCGCGCTGCGACGCTGGTGATGGGTATAGATGCCGCAGACACTGCAGAACCAGTGCTTCGCAATCCGCGTGTTCCACTGGTAGAGACTCAACCTGTCCGCGCCGCGGGTCACGCGCAGGCGATCGAGGGGGACACCGGCCATCACCGCGCCCTTGCGGCTGCACAGCGAACAGTTGCAGCGGCGGATGTCCTCGAAGCCGTCGATCAGATCGACTTCGAATTCGACAGCCCCGCAGTGGCAGGTGCCGATGACGGTTTGCATGGGGCCACTCCTGGTATCTCTGCCCGGGAAAGCTGGATCCTGCCGGGGGAGTCCGCGCAGCGGGGCAGACGCTCGCGACGTGTCCGCCGGGCAAGGCGATTATTTCCGCAGACCCGCCACAACTTCCGACACGTTGAGGCCCAGTTCGAGCTGGAGGCGCACGTATTCGCGCTCCTTGCGAGACAGGGCGCGGCCCATCTCGATGCGCACGTCTTCGGCCTGCATGATGCGGATGATCCGCGGCATCGCGGAGCCGATGGCGTCCTGGCCGTAGCCGGCCTCGCGCAGGGCGGCGATGAGAAGGGCTTCAAGTTCCATGACGCGTCCGGATCGGTGGGAGCGATGCATTGTGCGCCAGCCGAAGCGGTTGAACCCGCCGTGCCGCCCGGATACGCACGACGGCATGGGCTGGGCCCGTTCGCGGCGCTTCGTCGATCGGGTCCAGCGCCCGGTACGAGATCACGCTTGCGATCCAGCCAGTGACGCGGCGGTCATTACACGCGGACTTGATCGATGCCGCCCCGACGCGCCTTCGCTGGATCGGCATCGAACGCACCGGCAGCAGGCGGTGCGTCGAATCGGGCGACACCGACGATGTCCGCGGGCACGCCGTGCGAATGCAGGTCCCTGTCAGGCGCAACCGGCTCGCCAGCGCATGCCGACCTCAGCCGTGCCGGCTGCGCACCCGGCCACGATGCCGGCGCGTCCGGTGCTGGCGATGTCCGCAGCGCGCGGCACGCGCGGCTTCCTTCGCCAGGCCAGGCGCGGCCTGGCCAGCCCGGTTACGAGGCCGCAGGAGGCGGTGATGCGGATGCATCGGCGAGCGCGCCGTCGGATCCCATCCGCCGCAGGATCAGCAGCCATGCCACCGATCCCAGCACCGTGATCGCGGCAGCGCCTGCCAGGTCTGGCGCCCGGCCGTCGCCATAGAGGTCGGCCCAACCCATGCTGCCGCCGGAGGGCCCAACCATGGCATCGAGGGTCAGGACTACCAGGCCCTGCGCGACAAGCACCACGGCGGCAGCGGCCAGCGCCACGCCCGGCACGCTGAGACGGCCGAGCCGCGCGGCCAGGAGCAGCGCCGCCGGAATGACCAGCGCCAACTCCGCGGCTCTCACTGCCCAAGGCAAGTTCATTCCTGCGCTTTCGAGCGCAACTTCCACGCCGAATACGAAAAGAAACAGCAGGAAAGCGAATACGACATGCGCGATCACCGACTTCATTTTCATGGCATCTGGTCCCCGAATTGAAAGGCCGCGACGCGGCCGAAGAATCGTCCTGTGCTACCTGTCCCGCTTCCGATGCCGGTGCGACCTCCCCATGGTCATGGCCCCCCGGCTCCGCCCCCTGACGGAAAGTATCAGAAGCTGCAGGCCCTGCAGCACCCTGACCGCGACCCGCCCGCCCGGCCATGAAGCACAGCCCGCGGCCCTGCAGGACGGGATGTGCATGGCGGCCGGGTCACGCCCGGATCCGCGGTTCCGGTCGATGGCGTGGGTCGATTCCGCCGTCGTCGGCTTGCGACGGGGCCGCAGCGACAGCGCGCGTCGGCATTGCCCGGCGCGAGCTGTACCAACGTGCGCGTCGTGATGTTCGGGCTGCCGGCCCGGGGGGCCCCACTTGTCCGCCGAACGGATTTCCGGTGGCGGAGGGCTGCCTGGAAGTGGCCGGCCTGCTGCCTCGGCACGGAGTGGGATCCGTAGACCGTCACCAGTGCGGCTTACCCGGCCTGCGGCTCGGGTACGCCTGCCCGGGCGCGCAGCGCGCCGGGCACCAGGCGTTTCCACGCGATCCACCCATAGACGATGGTCAGGCCGGCGAGCACCGCGGCGTGGGGCGCGACCTCGCCCAGCGTCGCGCCGGCGGAGTTGAGTTGGACGAAGCTCCGGATCGCCGAGGTGGCCGGCGACAGCTGCGCGACGGCCACCAGCCAGTCCGGCATCAGGAACGGCGGCCAGGCGCTGCCGCCGAGGAAGAACAGCGGCACCGAGGTGCCCACCAGCAGTTGCATGACCCGCATCGGCTGGTCGAAGCAGGTGCCCAGCGCCAGCCCCAGCGCCGAAGCGGAGGCGGCGAACAGCGGCACCAGGCACAGCATGCCCAGCGGGTCGCCCATGCGCGGGTAGTCCTGGAACCAGAACACGAATCCGAAATAGAACAGGTTGCCCAGCACCCCGGCAACGATCAGCCCACCCCACAGGCCGATGAAACCGCGTGTGCCAAGGACCGCGGCGCGGGTGCGGCGGCGGATTGCGGTGACCAGCGCCGAGCCCAGCAGCAGGGTCTGCTGCAGGATGATGCAGGCCACCGCCGGCACCACGTAGCTGCCGTAGCCGTCGGAGGTGTTGTAGAGCGGGCGCTGGACGATGCTCGGCACGCGCGTCTGCACGTGCAAGGCGCCGTCCAGCGCCGCCAGCCGCGCCTCGACGATGCCGGTGATGGTGGCTGTCATCGACCTGCCGATCGCCGACGCACGCACCAGGTGCGAACCGTCCACGTCGATCGCGATGCCATGCGGTTGTCCCGACAGCAGACGTGACTCGAAGCCCGACGGGATCACCACTACGCCATCGACGCGGCCGTTGCGCAGCATGTGCTGGGCCTCGAGGTAGCCGGCGGCG
>Ga0233383_1000563_pt1 | contig 13975 bp, 12 predicted proteins | sample ElkDunMinimDraft_14_FD_191542 | JGI IMG/M metagenome (GOLD analysis project Ga0233383, IMG submission 191542) | Fecal eukaryotic communites from dung pellets of Tule Elk in California, USA - Elk Dung G16 | ecosystem: Host-associated > Mammals > Digestive system > Large intestine > Fecal | place...
GAGAACCGCAAGAAGGTGATCGATCAGGTGGCCGCGTCGATCATCCTGCAGGGGTGGCTCGACGCCCATCAGGCCCCGGCGGAAGAGGAACCCTGGGACGACGAGCTGACCTGAGCCGCCGTCTCAGCCGAGCTTCTCGGCCAGCATGACGATGATCCCCTCGGGCCCCCGGACGTAGCAGAGGCGGTAGAGGCCCTCGTAGCTCACGACCTCGCCGATGAGCTCGGTGCCGCGCGCGCGCAGGCCGGCCACGGTCGCGTCGAGATCATCCACCCCGAAGGCGATCCGGCGGATGCCGAGCGCGTTCGGCGGTGCAGGACGACGGTCCCCCACGGCCGGCGGCGCATGGAACTGCATCAGCTCCAACCGTCCGTGTCCGTCCGACGTCTGGACCATCGCGACGTCCACGCGGACGCCCTCGAGGTCCACCACCCGGTCGACCCAGGCGCCCTCGACGGTGACCGCCTGGACCACCTCGAGTCCGAGCTCCACGAAGAAGGCCTTCGCGGCCTCGAGGTCCTCGACGACCACGCCCACGTTCTCCAGCCGCTGAATCGCCATGTGACGACGGTACTCCGCCGACACGCGGCCACGCGCGACGCGCGGTGCCGGCAGCCCCGGACAGCGTCGGCGCGTGAGCAGCTCAGGCGAGCGGAGGACTCCGACTCACCCCTGGCCGTCCGCGCGACGCCACACCTGGAAGTCGTCGTCACCTCCGACGCCCTCGACCCGGCGATAGGTCACGCCGTCCCAGATCAGCTCCGCACCCTTGGTCCGGACGTCGTCGCGCTGGAGGAAGGTCCCCTCGTCGGCCGTGACGACGGCGACCGGCGGGGCCACCTCGGAGAGGCGCTTCTCGAAGTCCTCGCCCCAACGCACGCGCGCCATCCGGGACTCGGGCAGCCCGCTGTAAAACGCGAGCTGCAGGTCGTGGTAGTGCGGCGCCACGTCGAACACCACGGTCCCGGCCTTGGGCGCCAGCTCACGCTCGAGGTATCCGGCGACTGCCGCCACCGGACGGGGATTGGTCGTGATCGGGCTCACCGGCCGCACCATGCTCGCCAGTCCGTCGTCGCGGCGGAAGGTGATGACGCCCATCACGAGCGGGACCGCGATCGCCAGGCCCACCGTGGCCGCCACCAGTGCACGGCGCGCCGCAGGTGAGCTCCGCTCGATCGTGGAGACCAGTCCCACGCCGAAGAACGGCAACAGCAGCGCCAGCTGCCCCACCGTGAAGCGCGCGAGCGGTGCGAAGTTCATCAAGACCGCGGCCCGGAAGGTGAAGAACGCGACCGGGACCAGGAGGACCCACACCAACCAGCGGTCGTGCACCGACTCCTTCCAGGTGAGCCGCATCCCCTTGAACCCCAGGATCGCCACCAGGGGGGAGAGGGTCAGCAGCGCGATCGCCGGCCAGAAGACGAGGTTGTGCAACCGGTAGACGATCGGGCCGCCCAGCCGCGCCGCCTCGCCGCCCACCCAATCGCGGTGGTACTGCTCGATGACGTGGATGGGGAAGAACGGATCCCCGTGGGCCAGCTCGTTGCCCTGCATCCACGCCAGCGGGAAGGGGCAGGCCAGGAGTCCGAAGAAGATGGCGCGGGTCAGGCTCGCCACGCGATCGGTCCCCTGGGACAGCAGCAGCAGCGCGAAGATCGGCAACAGCAGCCATGCGTCGTAGCGGGTGGCGCACGCCAGATTCATCATCAGGGCGCAGCCGGCGAGGGGCATCAGCCGTCCCTCCTCCCATCCCTGCGCGAAGAACGCGACGGCCCACAGGACCAGGAAGGTGCTGAGCGCCTCGCTCCCCGCGGTCGTCGACATCTGGATCTGCATGCCCCACAGGGCCCAGGCCGCGCAGGCCCAGATCGCCTCGGTCCGACCGAAGAGCCGACGGGTCAGCAGGAAGAGCGGCCAGACGCTGAGCACGCCGAAGAACAGGCTTCCCAGTCGACCTGCGTCCTGACGGTCCATCCCCAGCGCGAGCGGAAGCGCCGTCACGTAGAGGTGCAGTGGGCCGAACTGGCGGGCCCCGGACGCGTAGGAGCTGATGATCCTGGGATCGTCGACCAGCTGCTGCGCCAGCTCGGTCCGCACCACCGCGTCACCGTAGAGGTTGTCGGTGACGGGAAACACCAACAGGCGCGGCAGGAGCGCCACCGCCAGCAGGACGAAGATCAGGTTCCGATCCGGATCCCTGGCGGCCCCAGCCTCCTTCACGGGGAGGCGGACCGGAGGAGTGGGCTCGGAAGCGGCAGCAGGGCTCATGGAGGTCGGCGACGACATGTGGGGCGCACCACCTATCCGCAATCGCCACCGACGTCCAACGCCTGGACGCTCCGACCCCGGCGCCCGGAAGACACCCCCGTTCCGGGGCCCCGGGCGCACTGCCGGGGGGCGACGGTGACGACGCACGGGCGGGGGGGCCATCGCGCGATGCCGAACCCACCCCGAGGAGCTGCCCTGGCCCGCGAGACCGCAGATGCCCACCGCAAGCGGCCCCAGCACCCAGGAGCCCCCCTTGCCGACCGCCCGCGACCTCGCCCAGGCGACCGAAGAGCATCCGCGCCTCCCATCCGGTCCCGGTGAGCGCTTCGCGGGCTACGGGATCATGGGACTGCCCTTCTCGTCCGGGCACGTCCTCGCGCTGCGCAGGTTCGGGGGCTCCTCCATCGGACCCGGCTACACCTCGGTGTGGCACCGCTCGCCCGCCGGAGACTGGACGATGTTCCAGGACGTCGCCCCGGAGCTCGGCTGTGCCCGCTACTTCGGACCTGCGCTCGCGCGGACGGTCGTCGGTCCCATCTCGGTGCGCTGGCCGGAGGCCGACCGCCTCGAGGTGCAGCTGGAAGGCCCACCCACCCTCGCGTGGACCTGCACCGTCAGCGAACCCCCGGCCCTCGTGGCGATGAACGCACTGGCCCGCCGGATGCCCGAGCGCTGGTGGCGGGAGGATCGGGTGCTGCGCGCCATGGCCGGTGCGGCGCACTGGACGCTGGGGGCTGGGCGGCTCGGGCTCACCGGGAGGACGCCCGGCGGACAGCACTTCATCGCCAACCCCCTGGTGACGTTCGCCGTCTCGGACAGCCGGGCGCGGCTGGACCAGGAGAGCCTCGGGGCGCCGGGGCCGCTCGCGCGGCAGGATCGCCTCGGCGACTTCTGGATCCCCCAGCGGGGGCTTCTGGTGATCGGGCGCTCCACCTTCGAGCCGCTTCCAACCGACCGCCACCGCGGGAGGCCGCGCGAGACGCAAGCGCTCGATGCGCCCCCTTCGCCGAGCTGAGGGGACGCAAAGCGCATCGCTCCGCGGCGCGCCTTGGCGGGAAGCTAATAGCGATCCCTGCGGCTGCCGGGGTGGCGCACGTCGCGCCCCTCGACCAGGAAGATCACCATCTCCGCCACGTTGGTGGTGTGGTCGGCGATCCGCTCGAGATGCTTGGCGACGAAGAGGACCGAGGTGGCCCGGGTGATGGTCTCGGGCTCGGAGGTCATCATCTCGATGACCTCCTGGAAGAGCGAGTGGTAGAGCTCGTCGACCTCGTCGTCCTTCTCCAGCACCGAGCGCGCCTTGTCGGCATCGGAGGCCACGAAGGCGTCGAGGACGGTGCGGAGCATCTGCTCGGCGATCCCCGCCATGCGCGGGATGTCCACGTAGGGGCGAAGCACCTCGCGCGTGTTCAGGTCGATCGCCCGGTGCGCGATGTTGACCGCGAGGTCTCCGATCCGCTCGAGGTCGGTCACGACCTTCAGGGCCAGCGTGACGAAGCGCAGATCCGAGGCCTTCGGCTGGCGCAGCGCGAGCAACCGGATGCAGAGCTCGTCGATCTCCACCTCCATCATGTTGACCCGGCGATCATCGGTGATCACCTGCTCGGCCAACTGGGTGTCCCGGTCGGCGAGCGCCTGGACCGAGCGCGCGATGGCCTTCTCGACGAAGCCTCCCAGGGTCAACAGGCGCGAGCGCAGCTCGTTGAGCTCTGCCGCATAGGTGGAGTCTGTGCGCTGGGACATGGGCCTGTGAGCCTAACCGAACTTGCCGGTGACGTAGTCCTCGGTCCGGCTGATCTTGGGGTTGGTGAAGATGGTCTCGGTGCGGTCGAACTCGACCAGCTCGCCCATGTAGAAGAACGCCGTGAAGTCGCTCACCCGCGCGGCCTGCTGCATGTTGTGGGTGACGATGACGATCGTGTAGCGCTCCTTGAGCTCGTGGATGAGCTCCTCGATCCGGGCGGTCGCGATGGGATCGAGCGCGCTGGCCGGCTCGTCCATCAACAGGACCTCCGGCTCGACCGCCAGGGCCCGGGCGATGCACAGGCGCTGCTGCTGCCCGCCGGAGAGGCCCAGCGCCGAGGTGTGGAGCCGATCCTTGACCTCGTCCCACAGCGCCGCGCTGCGCAAGGACTTCTCGACGATGGCGTCCAGCCGGACCGCGTCCTTCTCGCCCTGGATGCGCGGCCCGAAGGCCACGTTGTCGAAGATGGTCTTCGGGAAGGGGTTGCTCTTCTGGAACACCATCCCCACGCGCCGGCGCAGCTCCACCACGTCCACGTGGCGGCCGTAGATGTCACTGCCATCCAGCGTCGCCGAGCCCTGGATCCGGACGTCGGGGATGAGGTCGTTCATCCGGTTGAAGCAGCGCAGGAAGGTCGACTTGCCGCAGCCGGACGGCCCGATCAGCGCGGTGACCTTCTGCGCGGGCATCTCGAGCGTGATCCCGTGGAGCGCTCGCTTCTGGCCGTAGTACAGCTCGAGCCCCCTGGCGGCGAGCTTCGAGCCGGTGGTGGCGGGGGCGGTCTGGGTGAGGGGCATCGTCGGGGATCTCTCTTCAGGCGCGATCGGCGCGCAGGCGCGAGCGGACCGTCATGGCCACCACGTTCAACATCACGGTCACCAGCATCAGCACCAGGACCGTCCCGTAGAGGATCGGCTTGGTCGCCTCGATGTCCGGGGACTGCGTGGCGAGCACGTACACGTGGTAGCCCAGGTTCATGAACTGATCGTGGGGGCGCGTGGGCAGGTGCGGCAGGAAGTACGCGGCGCCGGTGAAGAGGATGGGCGCCGTCTCGCCCGCGCCGCGCGCGACGGCCAGGATGGCGCCGGTCATGATGCCGGGCAGCGCCTGCGGGAGGGTCACGCGGAGGAGCGCCTCGAAGCGGGTGCAGCCCAGCGCCAGCGCGGCCTCGCGGTGCTCGCGGGGGACGGTGCGCAGCGCCTCCTCGGTCGCGACGATGACCACCGGGAGCGTCAGGATCGCCAGCGTCAGGGAGGCCCAGATGATGGCCGGCTGCCCGTAGACCACGTCGCCGCCGTAGAAGATCCGGTCGATCCCGCCGCCCACGAACTGGATGAAGAAGCCCAGGCCGAAGAGCCCGAAGACGATCGAGGGGACGCCGGCGAGGTTGTAGACGGCCCCGCGCACCAGGCGCGCGGGCAGCCCGTCCTGGCGCGCGTACTCGTGCAGGTAGATCGCGGTGAGCACGCCCACCGGGACCACCGCGAGGGTCATGATCATCACCAGCGCGACGGTGCCGAAGATGGCCGGGAAGATGCCGCCGGCCGTCATGCCGTCGCGCGGGGCCTTGCTGATGAACTCCCAGGAGAGCTGCGGCAGGCCGTTGGAGAGCACGTCCCAGGCGATCAGCCCGAGCACGACCAGGATGGAGAGCGCGGCCCCGCCGGTGAGGCCGCCGAACAGGAGGTTCGCCCGCTGATGTGGGTGCAGCTTCATTCCGTCATCCCGCCCAGCTTGCGGCGCACGCGCGCCACGTACCAGCTGCCCACGGTGTTGAAGGTGAGCGTCACCGCGAAGAGCAGCGCGCCCAGGAAGAAGAGCACCGACCAGTGCGCGCCCCCGACCACCACCTCGCCCATCTCGGCGGCGATCGTCGCGGGGATCGTGCGCACCGACGAGGTCAGGTTCCACGACAGCACCGCCGCGTTCCCCGAGGCCATCAGCACGATCATCGTCTCGCCCATGGCCCGTCCGAACCCCAGCACGATGGCGGCGAAGATGCCGGGCGACGCCGCCGGCAGCACGACCGACCACGCCGTGCGCGCCCGCGAGGCCCCCAGCGCGAGCGCGGCCTCCCGATAGGAGCGCGGCACCGCCACCAGGGCGTCCTCGCTGACGGTGTAGACCACCGGGATGATCGCCAGCCCGAGGGCCATCCCCGCCACCACGCCGTTGAGGCGGTAGGTGAAGCCGAACACGTTCTGCAGGAAGGTCGCGAGCACGATCAGCGCGAAGAAGCCCAGCACCACCGAAGGCACGCCCGCGAGCAGCTCGATGGCCGGCTTGAGCACCTCACGGACCTTTCGCGGGGCGAACTCGGCCGAATAGACGGCCGCCAGGACCGCCAGCGGGACCGCGAAGAGCAGCGCGATCAGCGTGACCTTGAAGGTCCCGACCAGCAGCGGGGCCAGGCTGTACTTGGGGACGACCGAGACCGGCTGCCAGGAGTAGGACGGGACCGAGCCCTCCTTCCAGGCCTGGGCGAAGAGCATCGACTCCGGCGTCACCTCCTCGCGAACCTCGGGCGAGAAGAAGAGCGGCAGCGCCTCGCGCACCACGAAGGCGAAGATCAGCACCACTGCGGCGATCGCGGAGAAGGCCACCGCGGCGATGACCCACTTGGCGATCGCGTCGACCCGCTTGCGACCCGCCGTGGCCCGGGAGACCGGACGCAGCGGCGCGGCGAGACCGACCGGCGGGCCCGGCTGCGATGGTGTGGGGGGGCCGAGGCCGGAGTGGTCCACCGGGAGGATCCTTCCTGGAGCGGTCACGGCTGATGGACTTCCGCAGGCGCGTCCTGCGTGGGAGCGGGGCCTGCGTCGGGCAGGCTATCCAGGCGATCGTCACCAGTCGCGGAGGCGGGCCGGGGAAGGGGGTAGTACCCCACCTTCGCCGCGACCTGCTGGCCGACCGGTGAGAGCGCGTAGTCGATGAAGGACTTCACGTCCCCCGTCGGCTCGCCCGCCGTGTACATGAAGAGCGGACGGCTGATGGGATAGCGGCCGCTGACCACGTTGTCCTCGGTGGGGAGCACCGGCTCGGCCGCGTCGTCGGCCTTCACCGCCACGTCGCGGATGCCCCTTCCGAAGGCGATTCCGCCGAAGCCGATGGCCTTGCGATCCTGGGACACCGCGTTCACCACCGCGGCGGTGCCGGGAAGGGTCTGCATCTCGGGGGCGAAGTCCTCCTCGTCCAGCACCCGCTCCTTGAAGTACGCGTACGTCCCCGAGCTGTTCTCGCGTCCGTAGAGCACCATCGGCAGGTCCGGCCCTCCCAGCTCGCGCCAGTTGGAGACCTCCCCCAGGTAGATGCGCTTGAGCTGCGGGATCGAGAGCTCGCGGACGGGGCTGCTCTCGTGCACGAAGATGGCGATCCCGTCGAGCGCCACCGGGGTCTGGACGACCTGCAACCCGCGGCGCTTCTGCACCTGGAGGCGCTCGGATTCCTTCATGGGCCGCGAGGCGTTGGCGATGTCGGTGGTCCCGTTGATCAGCGCGGCGATCCCGGTCCCGCTCCCGCCGCCGGTCACCTGGACGGTGAGCTCGGGGTGGGCCTTCATGAAGTCCTCGGCGAGCCGCTGACCCAGGAGGATCATGGTGTCCGACCCCTTCACCGTGACCGTCTCGCGGGAGGAGCCCCCGGCGCCGGCGCCCCCGCCGGGTGCACGTCCCGTGCAGCCGGCCAGCAGCAGGGCGATCGACAGCAGGTGGTGGTACCGCAGGTCCATGGGTGACGCTCCGCCGGTCAGGTGGGCGCACCGTAGGGACGCACTGTGGCAGCCGCATGACGACGGCGAGACATGAAGGCACCGTTCTGTGACGTGCCCCGAACCCGCCCGCCCTCCTGCCCTCCTCCCTGAGCGCCTCATGAGGCAGCGGCGCGGGGCCGGGGGGGCGCCTCGTCAAGGTCGCACCAGGAGGTGGCCGGTGCCGCCGCGCCTGACCGCCGCGACCCGGGGCTCGAGGGTCCAGGGTCGGTCAAGCGCCCCCTCGCCCAGCCGGTCCCTGTCAGCCCCGGTGGGGCCTGCGCGAGGGTGATGGCTTGGGGCCGGGTGGGCGACATCCGCAACGTCCGGCGTTGGGCAGCCGAGCCGGGGCGCACGGGGCGGGCCGGGATGCCGGCCCTATATTGCCTTCGAAGCCTGCTCTCCCCTGGGTCGTTGCAGCGCGGTCCGAGCCCGCGACGGGGAGCCGGGGTAGGCGCGAGTTCAGCGATCAGGGTGCGGACCGGTCCCTCACGGCCATGGCAGACGGCGCCCCGCTCTCCTCGGCCCGCACGGCGAGGCGACCGGCCCGGCGACGTCGATCCGATGGCTCGCGGGGGCCCCGGAATGTCCCCTCGTCGCGCCCATCCTCCACGGACGGGTGCCGCAGCGACGACAGGATTGAGATCTCCACGGGACCTTGAACGGAAGGCCGCCATGACCGAAGCCAGCCAGAGTTGGACCGAGCGGATCGCCTCGCTGCAGGACTCCGCGCACTACGCAGAGCTGACCTGGGAGGGGAGCTTCGAGGACTACCTCGCGCTGGTCCGCAAGGATCCGAAGATCACGCGCACGGCCTACCAGCGGCTGTACGACATGATCGTCGGCCACGGGAAGACCGAGTACGTCGACAACAAGAAGCGACTGGTCCGCTACCACTTCTTCAGCGACGACGCGTCGGGCGGCAAGGACGCGGTCTACGGGCTGGACGTTCCGCTCATGAAGCTGGTCAACGTCTTCAAGAGCGCGGCGGCCCGCTACGGCACCGAGAAGCGCGTGATCCTCCTCCACGGTCCGGTGGGCAGCGCCAAGAGCACCATCGCGCGCCTGCTCAAGAAGGGGATCGAGGCCTACAGCCGCACCCCGGAGGGCGCGGCCTACACCTTCAGCTGGGTGCCCTTCGACGATCTGCCGATCGTGAAGGAGCGCATGAAGTGCCCGATGAACGAGGAGCCGCTCAACCTCATCCCTCGCGACTGGCGCCCGCGCATCCACCCCGAGCTGTGTCCGCCGGACTCCGGCTACGCCATCCCGGCGGGCAACGAGCTCTGTCCGGCCTGCCGCTACGTCTTCCGCGAGCTGATGGGGCACTACCGCGGCGACTTCGCGAAGGTGATGCAGCACGTGCGCGTCCACCGGCTGGTCTTCAGCGAGGCGGACCGGATCGGCATCGGGACCTTCCAGCCCAAGGACGAGAAGAACCAGGACTCCACCGAACTCACCGGCGACATCAACTACCGCAAGATCGCCGAGTACGGCTCGGACAGCGACCCGCGCGCGTTCAACTTCGACGGCGAGTTCAACATCGCCAACCGCGGCATCATCGAGTTCGTGGAGGTGCTCAAGCTGGACGTGGCCTTCCTCTACGACCTGCTGGGCGCGAGCCAGGAGCACAAGATCAAGCCCAAGAAGTTCCCGCAGACCGACATCGACGAGGTGATCCTCGGCCACACCAACGAGCCGGAGTTCCGCAAGCTCGAGAACAACGAGTTCATGGAGGCGCTCCGGGATCGCACGGTGAAGATCGACATCCCGTACATCACGCGCCTCGATGAGGAGGTCCGGATCTACGAGAAGGACTTCAACGCGCGCGCCATCAAGGGCAAGCACATCGCCCCCCACACGCTCGAGATGGCCGCGATGTGGGCGGTGCTCACGCGGCTCGAGGAGCCCAAGAAGCACAACCTCTCGCTGCTGCAGAAGCTCAAGCTCTACAACGGCAAGACGCTCCCCTCCTTCACCGAGGACAACATCAAGGAGCTGCGCAAGGAGTCCGCGCGCGAGGGCCTCGACGGCATCAGCCCCCGCTACATCCAGGACAAGATCTCCAACGCCCTGGTGAGCGACAAGAGCGAGGGCTGCATCAACCCGTTCCTGGTCCTCAACGAGCTGGAGGCGGGCCTCAAGTCGCACTCGCTGCTCGCCGGCGAGGAGGCCAAGAAGCGCGTGCGCGAGCTCCTGAGCGCGGTGAAGCAGGAGTACGAGGACATCGTGAAGAACGAGGTCCAGCGCGCCATCAGCGCCGACGACGACGCCATCGGCAAGCTGTGCGGCAACTACGTCGACAACATCAAGGCCTACACGCAGAAGGAGAAGGTCCGCAACAAGTACACCGGGCTCTACGAGGAGCCGGACGAGCGCCTCATGCGGAGCATCGAGGACAAGATCGACATCCCGGACACGCGCAAGGACGACTTCCGCCGGGAGATCATGAACTACATCGGCGCGCTGGCGGTGGAGGGCAAGAGCTTCAACTTCCGCACCAACGAGCGGCTGCACAAGGCGCTCGAGCTCAAGCTCTTCGAGGATCAGAAGGACAGCATCAAGCTCAAGAACCTCGTCTCGAGCGTGGTGGACAAGGAGACCCAGGAGAAGATCGACCTGGTGAAGGACCGGATGATCAAGAGCTACGGCTACTGCGAGGTGTGCTCGACCGACGTGCTCAACTTCGTGGCCAGCATCTTCGCGCGGGGCGACGCCAAGGACTGACGTCGACCCGGCCGGAGTCGCCCTGCAAGAGCCCTATTCGGAGGTGCCCCAAGATGAGCCTGCGGATCGATCGCGATCACAGCCGCTTCAAGGAGATCGTCCGCGGGAGGATCAAGGCGAACCTCAAGCGGTACGTGCAGCAGGGCGAGCTGCTCAGCCGCAAGGGCAAGGACACGCTCAGCATCCCGGTGCCGTTCATCGACATCCCGCGCTTCCGCTTCGGACACAAGGAGCAGGGCGGCGTCGGCCAGGGCAAGGGCGAGGTCGGCGATTCCCTCTCCGACGCTGCCGTCGAGCCCGGCGACGGGCACGGGCACGCCGGCGAGGGCGAGGGGGAGCACGCGCTGGAGGTCGAGGTCGGGCTCGACGAGCTGGCCGACATCATGGGCGAGGAGCTGCAGCTGCCCAAGATCGAGAAGCGGCAGAGCAGCCGGATCATCACCGAGAAGCCGCGCTACACCGGCGTCAACACCACCGGTCCCGAGTCGCTGCGCCACTTCAAGCGCACCTACAAGCAGGCCCTGCGCAGGCAGCTGGCGGCGGGCACCTACGACCCGCTGCGACCGGTGATCGTCCCCACCCGCGAGGACCGCCGCTACCGCAGCTACCGCATGGATCCGGTCCCCGACACCAACGCGGCGATCGTCTACATGATGGACGTCTCGGGCTCCATGGGCGAGGAGCAGAAGGAGATCGTCCGGATCGAGTCCTTCTGGATCGACATGTGGCTGCGCCGCCAGTACCGGGGCATCGAGGTCCGCTACATCATCCACGACGCGGTGGCCCGCGAGGTGGATCAGCAGACCTTCTTCCACACGCGCGAGAGCGGCGGGACGATGATCTCGAGCGCGTACAAGCTGTGCCGCGACATCCTGCGCGCGGACTACCCGGCCAGCGCGTGGAACGTGTACCCGTTCCACTTCAGCGACGGGGACAACTGGAGCGCCGACGACACGCGCTACTGCCTCGAGCTGCTCCACGAGGACATCCTCCCCAACGTCAACCAGTTCGCCTACGGGCAGGTGGAGAGCCCCTACGGCAGCGGGCAGTTCATCAAGGACCTGCGAGAGGCGGTGGGCGAGCGGGAGAACGTGGCGCTGAGCGAGATCCCCGACAAGGACGGCATCTACGCCTCCATCCGCGACTTCCTCGGGAAGGGACGCTGACGCCATGCCCAAGCCACTGACGCCCCGCCTGGAGGCCCTGCGCGCGGAGATCGAGGGGCACGCGCGCGACTACGGCCTGGACTTCTTCCCCACCGTCTTCGAGGTCCTCTCCAGCGAGGAGCTCAACATGGTGGCCTCCTTCGGCGGCTTTCCCACCCGCTATCCGCACTGGCGGTGGGGCATGGAGTACGAGCAGCTGTCGAAGGGCTACGAGTACGGGGTCTCGAAGATCTACGAGCTGGTGATCAACAACGATCCCACCTACGCCTACCTGATGGAGTCCAACACCGAGGTCGACCAGAAGCTGGTCATGGCCCACGTGTTCGGACACGCGGACTTCTTCAAGAACAACTTCGCCTTCGCGCACACCCACCGGCGGATGATCGATCAGATGGCCAACCACGCCACGCGCGTGCGCCGCTGGGTCGACAAGGTCGGCGTGGAGAAGGTGGAGGACTTCATCGACCGCTGCCTGTCGATCGAGAACCTCATCGATCAGCACGCCCCCTTCATGCGGCGGGAGCCGGACATGCGGCGACGGGAGGAGGAGAACCTCGCGAACGAGCAGGTCGGGGGGTTCAAGGTCGGGCGCGAGTACATGCGCGGCTACATCAATCCCTCCGAGTTCCTCGACTCCCAGCGCCGCAAGGTGGAGCGGGACCGCGAGGACCAGAAGCGCTTCCCGGAGCGGCCGGTGCGCGACGTGCTGAGCTTCCTGCTGGACCATGCGCCGCTGGAGCCGTGGGAGGCGGACCTGCTCGCGATCATCCGCGAGGAGGCGGTGTACTTCGCGCCCCAGGGGCAGACCAAGATCATGAACGAGGGTTGGGCCAGCTACTGGCACTCGACCATCATGACCCGCCGGGCGCTGCGAGACAGCGAGATCGTCGACTACGCCGACCGGCACGCGGGGACCATGGGCGTGCGGCCCGGAGCCATCAACCCCTACAAGCTGGGCCTGGAGCTGTTCCGCGACATCGAGGAGCGCTGGGACAAGGGGCGCTATGGGAAGGAGTGGGAGCAGTGCGACTCCCAGGCCGAGCGCAGCGCCTGGGACAAGCAGACGGGCGAGGGGCGCGCGAAGATCTTCGAGGTCCGCCGCCACTACAACGACATCACCTTCATCGACACCTTCCTGACGCCGGAATTCTGCCTGGACCAGAAGCTGTTCACGTACGGCTTCAACGAGAAACGCGGCTCCTGGGAGATCACTGCCCGGGAGTTCAAGCAGGTGAAGGACAAGTTGCTGCAACAGCTCACCAACTTCGGGCAGCCCATCATCGAGGTCGTGGACGGAAACCACGAGAACCGCGGTGAGCTGCTGCTCGCGCATCGGCATGACGGCCAGGACCTCAAGAGCGATCACGCTCGCGAGACCCTGGTCGGGCTGCACGCGCTGTGGAAGCGCCCGGTGCACCTGGTGACCCGCCACGATGGCAAGGGAATCATCCTGAGCTACGACGGGCAGGGCCATCAGGAGAAGCGGATTGAGCTGTGAGGCCCCCTGTCCTTGGACCCTGCGCCAAACCCCAGGTGTCAGAAGGGCATCTCCATCCATGAGTCTCCGTATCGAGGTCGCTGAGCTGTTGTCGTTCCGTCTGAAGCTCCCCAAGCGGGCGCTCGAGCAGGCGCTCGATCACGGGCCCGGGACGCCGCTGGCGCTCACCCGCGAGGACGGGGACCTGGTGCTCTCCGACCGCGAGGCCGACAGCTTCCTGCGCTTCCGCCCCCTCGGTGAGGAAGCGGTGCTGACCGACGCGGCCCTGCTCAACGATCCGAGCGGGCGCTTCTTTCGTGTGCTCGGCGCGCTGATCATCGGGCACGGCGGGGACCTCGAGGCCCAGCTGGTCTGGAGCGACGATTCCCGCAACGCCGACGACGCGTGGACCCAGGTGCGGATCTCCCGCGGCGAGACGGCACACCCCGCCCTGGCGGTGCAGCGGGCGCAGAACCAGCTGCGGGACCTGCCGCCAGCCGCAGAAGCGGCGCTCGGAGATTTCCGCGACGGCCCGCGCAACGAGCTGCGCATGGAGGCCGGCCACGGCGGGGACCTGTACGCGGCCGGTGGCGAGGCCGGCGCGGATGACGAGGCCGCCGAGCTCGCGCGACTGCTGCTGCGCGCCGAGCAGGCGTGGGCCGAGTACCAGCGCCTGAAGTCGACCCGGGAGCGGTAGGGCCCGCGGGGCGAGCGCGAGCGTTGGGAGCGTGCCCGCTGGAAGCAGGGGCTCCCCACGCCCGGCCCGTGCGGACGGTTCGAACTCAGCCCTCGACCCAATCGTGGCGCCGGGGCGTCGCCCACGGGCCTTCGGTCCAGCGCCGCACCCG
>Ga0233383_1000564_pt1 | contig 13972 bp, 10 predicted proteins | sample ElkDunMinimDraft_14_FD_191542 | JGI IMG/M metagenome (GOLD analysis project Ga0233383, IMG submission 191542) | Fecal eukaryotic communites from dung pellets of Tule Elk in California, USA - Elk Dung G16 | ecosystem: Host-associated > Mammals > Digestive system > Large intestine > Fecal | place...
TGGCAATCGCTATGCGCTGCAGGCGCTGCAGGGCAGCGATGACAGCTTGTTCCTGATCTTCGCCGATCGCACCAGCGGGCATGGAAGCTACAGCGCCGGCCGCTATCTCGATGCGCCGCTGCCCGACGGCGAGGGCCGGTTGCGGCTCGACTTCAACCGTGCCTACAACCCGCCGTGCGCGTTCACCGCCTTCGCGACCTGTCCGCTGCCGCCGCCGGCAAATCGGCTGGACCTGGCCGTGCCCGCCGGTGAGAAGGCCTATCGGCCCCCGGTGCTGGCATGACGTCGCACAACTCCGAGGACCGCCCCCGCATGCGCCGATCCGCGCCGCTCCGTTTCGCCCGCGCCTTCGTGCTGCTGGCCAGTCTGTTCGCCGGTGGCGCAGGGCAGGCCGAGTTGCCGCTCGAGGCTCCCGCGATACTGCTCTCGCCCGTCGTACTGCCAGCCGACGGCCGGCAGGAAGTACCGGCGATCGGCTATGGGGCGCTCGCGCCGGCACCCGTTCCGCTGCTCTGGCGGATTGCCGGGGAACAGGGCGCGCTGTATCTGCTGGGGTCGTTCCACTTCCTCAAGCCTGACGACTATCCCCTGTCCGAAGACGTCGCCGCAGTGGTCGCAGGCGCAGGGGAAGTGGTGTTCGAGCTCGCACCCGAAGAACTGCATTCGCCGACGCTCGGCCTGCGGATGATGCAGGCCGGATTGCGCGCCGATGGAAGCAGGCTCGATGACGAGCTGCCACCGCAGACCGCGCAGCAACTGCGTGCCTGGGCCGAGGCGAACCCGGCTGCATTGCAGGCTGCCGGCGGCGCCTCGAGCCTGCAGATGTTCGAGCCGTGGTTCGTGTCGCTGCTGGTGACGACCAGCGAGCTCGGCCGCTCCGGCCTGCAGGCGCACCTGGGCATGGACGCGCAGCTCGCCCGTCAGGCGCAGGCCGTCGGCACGCCCACGGCAGGGCTCGAATCGGCCGAACAGCAGATCGGCTTCCTCGACGGCATGGGCCGGCTGGAGCAGGTGCAGATGCTCCAGGATGCACTCGAGCAGGCCGGTTCCGGTCTGCAAGCGATCGAGGCCCTGCACGCGACCTGGCGCGCCGGTGATGCCGATGCGCTGTGGAACGGGATGGGTCGCGACATGCATGCGCGTTTTCCTGCGCTGTACGCGCGCATCAATACCGAGCGCAACGATGCCTGGCTGCCCAGGCTCGAGCAGATGCTGCAGCAGCCCGGGGACATCCTGGTCATCGTCGGTGCGCTGCACCTGCTCGGGCCGGATGGCGTGGTCGAGAAGCTGGCTGCCAAGGGCTATCAGGTGGAGCGAATCTGCACGGCATGCCCGCCGCAGCAGACACCGCCTCTCGGAGCCGCGTCGCCGGACAGCGCGGCGGGTGTTCGCTGACGGGCTAGGCGGCGACCATCACGATGCAGTCCACCGGGCAGGCCGGCACGCAGAGCGTGCAGCCGGTGCAGGCATCCACCAGCACCGTGTGCATCAGCTTGGACCCGCCGACGATCGCGTCGACCGGGCAGGCCTGGATGCATTTCGTGCAGCCGATGCAGTCGGCCTCAATGACCAGTGCGACCGGCGGCACCGGATGGTATTCGCCGCGCGTACGGTCGTACGGTCTCGGCGCGACGCCCAGCACGCGCGCGAGGGCACGGGCCCCGGCATCCCCGCCGGGTGGGCAGCGATCGACATCCGCCTCGCCGAGCGCCATCGCTTCGGCGTAGGGGCGGCAGCCGTCGAATCCGCACTGGCCGCACTGGGTCTGCGGCAGCAGGCGGTCGACGTGCTCGACGAGGCTGGGCGACATGCGCGGAAGATCCCGGTCGGGGTGACGCGCCGCCTCAGCGGACCGGCATACCCGGCTGCGCGGCGGCGTCGGCATCCAGCAAGGCGAGCGCGCCACCGTCGAAGCCGGCCGACAGGATCATGCCTTCGCTGACGCCGAAGCGCATCTTGCGCGGCGCGAGATTGGCGATGAACACCACGTTGCGCCCGACCAGGCGCTCCGGCTCGGCGTAGCTGGCCCGGATGCCGGAGAAGATCTGGCGCGTGCCCAGGTCGCCGGCGTCGAGTTCGAAGCGCAACAGCTTGTCCGAGCCCTCGACGAATTCGCAGGCCACGACCTTGCCGATGCGCAGGTCGAGCTTCGCGAAATCGTCGATCGAGATGTGCGCAGGCACCCCGGGGTCGGCGGCCTTGGCTGGCGCCGTCGGAACGTCGGCCGCCTTCCTGGGCGTGGCAGGCGCTGCCTGGGCGGCGGCGAGAGTGTCCTTGGAGGCGTCGGTCATGGCGTCAATCTGCTTTGGGTCGATACGGGTGAACAGCGGGGCATACGGTTGGATCACGTGGCCGAGCAGCGGTGCATCGAGCGCGGACCAGGATTGGGCGGGCGCCGCGAAGAACGCTTCGACATCACGGGCCACGCGCGGCAGCACCGGCCGCAGCGCAGTAGCCAGCACGCGGAACAGGTTCAGCCCCTGGGTGCACACCGCCTGCAGCTCGGCATCGCTGCCGTCCTGCTTGGCGATCACCCAGGGCTTGCGCTCGTCGATGTAACGGTTCGCCTCGTCCGCGAGCGCCATCACCTGCCGCAGCACGCTGGCCGGTTCGTTGCGCGCATAGCTCTCGCGAACCTGCACCAGCGCCTCGACGAAACGGCCATACATCTCCGGCTCCGGCAGCGCATCGGCAAGCCGGCCGTCGAAACGCTTGCCGATGAAGCCGGCGCAGCGGCTGGCCAGGTTGACCAGCTTACCGACGACATCGCTGTTCACGCGCGCGATGAAATCGCCGAGGTTGAGATCGAGATCGTCGACACCACCGGAGGACTTCGCCGCGAAGTAGTAGCGCAGCGCCTCGGGATCGAGACCCTGGTCGAGATAGGTGCGCGCCATGACGAACGTACCGCGCGACTTGGACATCTTGGCGCCGTCGACGGTCAGGTAGCCGTTGACGTGCAGTCGCGTGGGCGCGCGCAGGCCGGCGCCGTGCAGCATCGCCGGCCAGAACAGTCCGTGGAAGTTGACGATGTCCTTGCCGATGAAATGGTGCAGCTCGGCGTCGCCATCGGGCGCGAGCCAGGCATCGAAGTCGAGGCCTTCCCGCGCGCACAGGGCCTTGAAGCTGCTGAGGTAGCCGATCGGCGCATCCAGCCAGACATAGAAGAACTTGCCCGGATGGCCGGGGATCTCGAATCCGAAGTAGGGCGCATCGCGCGAGATGTCCCAGGCGCGCAGGCCGCCGTCGCCATCGAGCCACTCGGCGAGCTTCGCCTTGACCCCCGATACCGCGACATCGCCCGACAGCCACTCGCGCAGGAAGCTTTCGAAGTGTCCGAGCTCGAAGAAGAAGTGCTCCGATTCGCGCAGTTCAGGCGTGGCGCCGCTCACGACCGAGACCGGGTCGATCAGGTCACTCGGCGAATAGGTGGCGCCGCAGTGCTCGCAGTTGTCGCCGTACTGGTCCGGCGTGCCGCACTTCGGGCACGTCCCCTTGACGTAGCGGTCGGGCAGGAACATGCCGCGCACCGGATCGAAGAGCTGCGCGACATCCCGGCGTGCAATGTGTCCGCCAGCCTCGAGACGCGCGTAGATGGTTTCAACCATCTCGCGGTTGCCGGCGGAATGGGTGGAGTCGTAGTGGTCGAACTCGACGCCGAACGCGGCGAAGTCGCGCTCATGGCCCGCCTGGATGCCGGCGATGAAGGCTTCCGGCGTGGTGCCGGCCTTCTCCGCGGCCAGCATGATCGGCGTGCCGTGTGTGTCGTCGGCACAGACGAAGTGCGCGGTGTCGCCATCCATGCGCCGGGCCCGCACCCAGATATCGGCCTGGATGTAGCCCACCAGATGGCCAAGGTGCAGCGGGCCGTTGGCGTAGGGCAGTGCGGTGGTGACGAGCAGCTTGCGGGGCATGGGCGTGGGCGTGGTATGCGATGCGGAATTATCGCATCTGCGCTCCGACCGCACCAAAGAAAGAGCCCGGCCGGGGCCGGGCTCTTTGGTCACGCATTGGAACCGGTCAGAACTTGTACGAAGCGCCCAGATACATGAAGCGCCCCACACTGTCGTAGAACGACGAACCGATGTCGGCGCCGAAGTAGTTCACCGGCGGCTCCTTGTCGAACACATTGTCCACGCCGAGGTACACCTTGATTCCGGAATCGGGGAAGGTGTAGCCGACCTGGGCGTTGTGATAGACGTACGACCCGTTGCGGATCGGGCTCGACTGACCCGGATTGCTCTGGTAGGACGCCGGTTCGACGCGCAGGTTGTGGTGCATGTAACGCGCGGTCCACGACATGTCCCACTCGTCGCGGCTGTACGACGTTTCCAGGTTCGCCCGGTAGCGCGGATCGGCGACGTTGGTCACCCACTCGCGGTATTCGGTCGGGAAGTCCTGGAACGCCCATTCGCGCGACTGCAGCAAGCGCGTGCCGACCAGGCGGGTGACCGCATTGCCGCCCGCCAGCTCGAAGCGGTAGTCGACTTCGAAGTCGATACCCACTCGACGCGACTTGGCCAGATTCTCGTTGAGCGCGATCCAGTCGTAGACGCTGTAGGCGGGGAATGCACGACCCTGCGGATCGTTGTAGCCACCGACCGGCGCACGGAAGATCTGGTCGCAGAAGAAGTTGTTGGTCACGCCGCCGGGGGAGTCGACGCAACGTGTCGCATTGGTCTGCGCGCTGACCGCACCGATCGCATCGTGGAGCGTGACGCGCCAGTAGTCGACAGACACGCCCAGGCCGCGGACGAATTCCGGCTGCCACACCGCGCCGAACGACACCGTATCGGCCGACTCCGGACGCAGGTTGGGGTTGCCGCCACTCAGGCCGGGGCGATTGGACGTGTAATCGTCGACCCAGTCGGCCGGAATGCCCAGCGCAGCGCAATTGGCCTGACGCAGAGCGACATCCGCGGCGGTCGACGGCCGGTTGGTGTTGGTGACGCGCGTGTTGCACGGATCGTTGAACGTCGCGAAGTTCTGCGACTGCGGGTTGAACAGCTCGCCGATTCCCGGGGCGCGGACGGCTTTCGCCGTGGTGCCGCGGATACGCAGCGAGGGGAGAACTTCCCAGTCGATGCCGATGTTCCAGGTCTTGGTCGAGCCGATGGTGTCGTAGTCGGAGTAGCGACCGGCCAGGTCCAGCGCGAGCCGCTCCACGCCGGGTATTCCGGCAAGCAGCGGAATCGTCGTCTCGGCGAACACTTCGGTGACGTCGTACTGCCCGCCACGGCTCGCGATGGCGTTGAGGAACGTCAGCCCCTGTGCGGCAAGCGGATCGGTGTTCTCCTGGCTGCGTTCGGTACGGTGCTCGATGCCGCCGGCAAAGCCGACGTCACCCGCAGGCAGCGAAAAGAGCGCACTGTTCGCGACCGACGCGCTGTAGACCGTCTGTCTCAGCTTCGACTGGTTGAGCGAATCGGTATTGAACCAGGCTGCTGCCGCAGGGTTTGCGGCCACCGCGCCATTGCCGAACACGGAGAAAGGCACGCATCCGGCGGTGAGGTCGAGGTTGTACGCCTGTCCCGTGTGGATGTTGATCGCAGTCGGGTCCACCGAAACGCGACAGGCGATGTTTCCGTTCGCGTCACGGACGGTATCGAGGCCGGCCTGCCAGCGCTCGTTGATGCGGTTGTTCAGATTCTGGCGGTTGATCGACGACTCGCCGTAGTTGAACGACGCCTCGTAGCTCCAGCTGTCACCGAAGTACCCCTCCACGCCGACAACGACGCGCTTGGTGTCGCGGTCAACCTGCTCGCCCCGTCGACCTGCATCGGCGTTCATGCGGTTGACGCCGAGGAAGCGGTACGTGGTGCCTCCGAGGTTCGTCGACGAGAGCGCGGACGGGTTGGCGGCGAGGAACGCGGCCAGTTCAGGGGTGATGTAAGCGTTGTCGGGCCGGATGCGGATCGGCTGGTCAAACGCGGGTTGACTGAAGAAATTCGACTCGGTCTTGCTGTACTTGGCCTCGGCGAACACGCGGTGGTTTTCGGTCAGGTCAAATCCGAAAATCGCGTTGACGCTGGTGCGGTTGAACTCGGGCTCGAGGTCCGCGAGCGCGTTGAGGTCGGTGAAATCACAGTCGATGCACGAGGTCGAATTGACCCAGCCGTCGTAGCGGTTGCGGGCAAAGCTGCCATCCGGCCGGAACTGGTAGCGGGTGGTGGGATTGGCCGGGTTGAACGTGCCGACGTTGAACGTGCCGCCGTAGGAGATCGAGTGATTGCCGCCGGGTCCCTCAAGGATCGTCTGGGGATTGCGCTCGCTGGACGGCTGGCTCGGATCGAAGTCCGGATTCGGGCGCGACACCTGGTAGCGACGGCCGATCTCCCGGCTCGTACGGCTGAAACGGTCCTGCTCGCTGCGCTCGATCGAGACCGCAGCGGTGCCGCGGCCATCGGCGAAGTCGCTGCCGGCGGAAATGCTGGCGAATGCCCGGCCGAAATTGCCCTCACCCGAGCCGCCACGCTGGGCGCGCATCTCGACGCCGTCGAACGACTTCTTGGTGATGAAGTTGACCACGCCCGCCACTGCGTCGGCACCGTAGACCGCGGAGGCGCCGCCGGTGATGACTTCGACGCGCTCGATCCACTCGACCGGAATGGTGTTGACGTCGACCGCGGTCGAGCCCGGAGTGGCGCCAACGTGGCGCCGACCATTGACCAGCACGAGCGTGCGGGCCGTGCCCATGCCGCGGAGGTCCAGCAGGCCGAGGCCGGCGGTGCCGATGAAGCGCGTGGAGTTGCCCAGCGTGTAGTTGGGGCTCAGCGCCGGCATCTTGGTCATCAGGTCGGCGATGGTGACCGCGCCGGTGGCGCGGATTTCCTCGGCGCTGATGGCAGTGACGGGCGAGGGCGTGACGAAGCCTTCGCGCGCGATGCGCGACCCGGTGACAGACACGCGATCGAGCGTCTGGGGATCATTTGAACTGGCCTCTTGGGCCCAGGCGGCGGTCGTCGCGGTAGCGAGCAGCGCGGTTGCTATCGACGCGCTCAACGTCGAGGTGTTGCGTACGGTCATTCGAATATGTCCCTGTGTGAACAAAGCCGGCCCAGTTCATGGGTTCTGAGCGGCCACTTTCTGCTTAACGCAGAGTTAACATTTCTGACATGCGATCGATATGAACGCAATGAAACGGTGGCATCGGATCAGCTGACTTGTTGTGCGGAATCTGGCCTTCCGCTGTTGCGCGTCCGCTGCGTGATTGACGACAACACCTGGCGGACAGGGATCAGAAAAAAGGCGCCCTTGCGGGCGCCTTGTTGGTGGTCAGGGGCGTTCTAAGCCATCACGCGTATCAGTTTTCCCGCTGCCACACCTGCTCGCGGCAGATGAAGGCAATGCAGCCTGAAACCCCGAGGCGGTCGGCGTCGAGCATCTTCGCCTTCGACTTGTAGGTCTTGCCGTTGGAAGGATCGAGGATGGTGCCGCCGGCCCACTCGTTGCCGTCGGGCTTGAGGTCCCACAGGATCGTCATGCCGGTGATCGGCTTGTTCCGGCGCTCGCCGCTGCACTTGTCGCAGACCGGGTTCGGGCCGCGGTCGGACTGCAGCACCTCGACGACGCGGCCACTGAGCGTGCCGTTGGTCGTCTGGGTGATCTCGACGATCGATTTCCCCCGACCGGTCTCGTCGTCGATCGTCTTCCAGCGGCCAACTGGCGACTGGGCTGAGGCCGACAGCGAAGCCAGCAACAGTGGCAGGGCGGCGATGGCCATCAGGCTCGTCTTGTTCTTCAACATCGGTTTCCTCCCTCAAGGACTGCGACGACTCGGCAGGCTTGCCCGCGCAGACGGCGGATATATACCCGATCCGATCGGTACGCGTCGAAGTGGCGCCGTATCGTTCAGCGAGCGGCGTGGCAGGTGCGCGGCACTTAGAATGGACGGCCGTTCCATCCGATGGTCTGTCATGTCCTTCCCAGCAGTTGCGCGCGCCCCGCAGGGCACGCTCTCTCCCCTTCCGCGCATCCGCAACATCATCGCCATCGGCTCCGGCAAGGGCGGCGTGGGCAAGTCCACGACCGCGGTGAACCTTGCGCTTGCGCTGGCGGCCGAGGGGGCGAGGGTGGGCGTGCTGGACGCCGACGTGTACGGGCCCAGCATTCCGACGATGCTGGGACTGTCCGGCAAGCCCGACAGTCCGGACGGCAAGTCCATCCTGCCGATGCAGGCGCATGGCATCGAGGCGATGTCGATCGGCCTGCTGGTCGACCAGGACACGCCGATGATCTGGCGTGGACCCATGGCGACGTCCGCGTTGACACAGCTGCTCAACGACACGTTGTGGGGCGGGGACGAGGCGCTTGATTACCTGCTCGTCGATCTGCCGCCGGGCACCGGCGATATCCAGCTCACGCTGGCGCAGAAGATTCCGGTCGCGGGCGCGGTCATCGTGACCACGCCGCAGGACGTGGCGACGCTGGACGCTCGCAAGGCGCTGCGGATGTTCGAGAAGGTCGAAGTGGCGGTTCTGGGGCTCGTCGAGAACATGGCCCAGCACGTCTGCTCGAATTGCGGCCACGTCGAACACCTGTTCGGCGAGGGCGGTGGCCAGCGCATGGCGGCGCAGTACGGCGTGCCGCTGCTGGGCTCGCTGCCGCTTGAGATCGGCATCCGCGCGCAGGGGGATGCCGGCGTGCCGATCGTCGCCGCGATGCCCGCATCGCCTGCCGCGACGGCCTATCGCGCCACGGCGCGGCGCCTGGTCGAAGAACTCGAGAAGCGCCCGCGCGCGCCGATGTCGATTTCCGCGTCGCTGCTCTGACCCAACTGCGCCATGGCCTGCCGGGGTGACGCCGGCAGACAGGCCGTGGACAATGACCGTCCAGGCCCAAGGCCGCAGGAACCCCACGATGAGCATCAAGAGCGACCGCTGGATCCGCCGCATGTCCGAGCAGCCGGGTGGCATGATCGAGCCCTTCGAGCCCGGCCAGATCAAGCAGGACCCGGCCGGCGCGCGCATCGTCAGTTACGGCACATCGAGCTATGGCTACGACGTGCGCTGTTCGCGCGAGTTCAAGGTGTTCACCAACATCAACTCGACGATCGTCGATCCCAAGCACTTCGACCCCAAGAGCTTCGTCGACATCGAGGCCGACGAGTGCATCATCCCGCCGAATTCGTTCGCGCTGGCGCGCACCGTCGAGTACTTCCGCATTCCGCGCGACACGCTGGTGGTATGCCTGGGCAAGAGCACGTATGCCCGCTGCGGGATCATCGTCAACGTCACGCCGCTCGAGCCGGAGTGGGAAGGGCATGTGACCCTGGAGTTCAGCAACACCACGCCGCTGCCGGCGCGCATCTACGCCAACGAGGGCGTGGCGCAGATGCTGTTCTTCCAGTCGGACGCCGATGACGTCTGCGAGACCTCGTACAAGGATCGCGGCGGCAAGTACCAGGGCCAGCGCGGCGTCACCCTGCCGCGCACCTGAGTGTCGCGGTCAACAGCGCGCCGGGGCAGCGCCGCAGCAGTGGTGTTGGCGGAGCTGTAAACGCCCGTCCGTTCACCGCAGCATTCAACATCCTCATTGCCCTCAGCACAAAAAGACAGGCCCGGCAAATGCCGGGCCTGTGCTGGTGCTGCTAGCGCTCTTTGACGATCAGAAGTCGTAGCGTGCGGTCAGGCGAACCTGACGCGGAGCCGAGTAGCTCAGCTCGCGGCCGTACATCGGATCCACCTCGTAGCGATTCAACGCATAGCGGCTGTAGTACTGGTTCGGGGCCTGGCGGTTCAGAACGTTCAGTACGTCCGCTTGCAGGGTGAGGCCTTCAACCCACTTCGGGGTATAAGCGGCGCTCAGGTTCAACGTGAACGACCACGGGGTCTCACCCTTCGAACCACGCGGCGAGAACGCGTAGTCATCCGACGGGGGGACATAACCAGCCGAGCCCGGCGCGGTGCCGGAGCCTGCCAAACCGCAGTAGTAGTAGTACGCGCCGTTGTACAGGCCGGCATCCGCGGTGGGGTAGTAGCTGGTGCAGTTGCGCGGACGACCCGAAGCAGCGATCAGCGAGCCACCGATGCGCCACTCAGGATTGATGGTGTACGAACCGAAGGCCTTGATCTGGTGATCGCGGTGGTTCGGCAGCACGCCATTGGCGCCCACCATCAGCTGCGGCAGGTCCCAATCCTGGGTAACCGAAACATCTTCCTGGCCGCCTGAGCCGGTATCCAGATCGGATGCCAGCTGGCCTTCGGTGTTGCCCCAGTTACGCGAGAAGGTGTACATCACCTTGCCGTAGAAGCCGTTCGAGAAGCCGCGCTCCAGGAACAGGTCGACAGCGTAGTAGCGACGCTTCAGCTTCGGCAGGCCCAGTTCCGCAGCGCTGTAGTCCACACGCTCCAGGCCATTGCCGTTGTCTTCATAGAACGAATTGGACTCGCCCGGGTTGAAGATGAAGCAGCCGCCGCCCAGCGCCGGGGCGCAGGTGTCATCGATCGCGCTCTTCAGGTCGCGATAGGTGAACTTGGCACCCCAGCTCAGGGTGTCGCTCAGCACCTGCTCCATGCCGATGATGAACTCATCCTGGTAGTGCGACTTCAGATCGATTGCGGCGACCGTACGCGGGTCCGGTGCATCGCCACATTCAAGGTTGGACGAAATCGCATTCGGGTTGCCCGGGCAGGAGTAGCCGGCGTTGGGGTCAACCGCAATGTTGGTCAGCCCGGTCGGGGTGCCATCTGCTGCCACGCCGGTGTAGGTGAAGTACTCCATGGTGTACAGCGAGCCGGACGCAGCGCGTACGGCCACGTTGTTCGGCAGGGCCAGGTGGTAGCGGCCGGCGTTGGCGAACACCTTCATGCTGGAGTCGCCGGACACGTCCCATACCACGCCCAGGCGCGGCGCCCACTGGTTGTCCTGCTCGACGTAGACCTCGCCCGCGCTGGTGTAGTTCTTGAAAGTCTCGTTGCGCAGGCCCAGCGACAGCAGCACGTTGTCAGAGACCTGCCAGCGATCCTCGATGAACTGGGCAGTCTGCTCGGTACGGACGTTGGCCAACTGGGTGTAGTACTGCTGGCGGACATAGTACCCCTGGGTACCGTAGCCACCGGCGGCAGCCGGCGAACCGATCACACCGTGCGAAGCGTCGATGGCAGCGTTGGGGTTGGCCGCACGGCTGTACACCCAGACAAAGCCGCCGCCGTACTCGCTGCCCGTGAAGGATTCGGCTTCCTGGTTGTCCAGACCCACGCGGATGTCGTGGTTGCCGAGGCGATACCCGACGTCCAGGCGCCAGCCCTTGGTTTCATCGAAGGCGCCGTCGACGTTGACGGTCGCGGCGGTCCAGCAACCGGCATAGTTGGCGGCGGGGATGCCCGGAACGCGGGCACTGGCGGAGGAGGAGGTGCGCGGACAAGCCGGGTCGTAGCCCCACGGCGACTGGGTATGCTCGATCTTCTGCCGGCCGTACAGGGCCGACACGGTGAGGTCATCGGTCAGCCAGCCGGTGTATTTGGCTATATAGAGCTTGGAGTCATCCTTTTCGTGGACGCCGGCGTTCTGCTCGCCCACGGGGGTCATCGTGGCGTAGTCGAACGCATAGCCGGTGCTGTTGTACTCACTGACGTCCGAGATCCCGGTGAACTCGATCAGATGATTGTCGGTGATGTTCCAGTCAATCTTGGCCGCCCAGCGTGGGTACTCGTAGCCGAACTCCTGGTAGCCATTGGCGGTACCCGGGGCCGAAGCCGTGCTCGCTCCCACACCTTGGCCTTCACGCTTGGTCATCTCCACGTCGGCGTAGATGAACAGCTTGTCCGGGACGATGGGTCCACCCACATAGGCGCCGGTCGTGTTGGTCCAGGAGTTGTTCCTGCCGCGGTCGATGTACAGGGTGCCATCGGTGCGCTTGGTGGGGTCGGGATTGTCCGGACCGTAGAAGCCGGTGTTCGGATAGAACGAATCACGCGGGCTGGCGCGCAGGGCCTCGGGGCTCCAGATGGTGTAGACGCCGCCCTTCCACTCGTTGGTGCCGCGCTTGGTCACCAGGTTGACCACGCCGCCGGTGGAGCGTCCGAACTCGGCGCCGTAACCGCCGGTCAGGATCTGCTGCTGATCGATGGCGTCGAACGGCAGGGTGGTCGAGCCGAGATTGGTCAGCGGGTTGGTTACCGCATAACCATTGATGTAGTAAGCGTTTTCCGAGGAAGCGGCGCCGCCGAAGCTCGGAATCGTGTTGCCGGCGTCGTTGGTGTAGCTGGAGTTGTAGGTGACGCTCGGCGCCAACAGCGCGACGCTGGCGATGTCACGGCCTACAGCGATCTGCCCGATCTGTTCTGCGGTAAACACCGAGCGGGTGTCGGTCTGGGAGATGTCGATCATCGGGACGGAGGATGCCGTCACCTCGACGCGATCCAGGTCCTGAACGCCTGCGCCACCAGTGAAAGAAACCTCGGTGCCGCTGGCGATATTGACGGCGACGTTCTCGCGGACCGCAACCTGCGCGCCATTCTTCTGCACGGTCACGCGATAGCGGCCGTTCGGGAGATCACTTGCCCGGTAACGGCCGTTCTTGTCGACAGTCACCGTACGGGAAACGCCCGTGTCAACGTTCTGTACGATGACGGTGCTGCCGGCTTCGCCTGAACCAAAGATGTTACCGGTCACGGACTGGGCATTAGCGACAGAAGCGATGCACAGGCCGAGGGCCATAGTCAGGGTCGCCCGCCGCAGCTTCGATGCATTCCTATTCATTAAGGTCCTCGTGATAATGCCGAAAATGAACGGCAGTTATATACACGTACCACACGAACGAAAAGTTAACCAGTCTTGCACCGTCGAGTACCTCCGCATTCCGCGCGACACGCTGGTGGTATGCCTGGGCAAGAGCACGTATGCCCGCTGCGGGATCATCGTCAACGTCACGCCGCTCGAGCCGGAGTGGGAAGGGCATGTGACCCTGGAGTTCAGCAACACCACGCCGCTGCCGGCGCGCATCTACGCCAACGAGGGCGTGGCGCAGATGCTGTTCTTCCAGTCGGACGCCGATGACGTCTGCGAGACCTCGTACAAGGATCGCGGCGGCAAGTACCAGGGCCAGCGCGGCGTCACCCTGCCGCGCACCTGAGCAACGTTCTTCCCGGGATGCGGCGCTCCGGGTCCCCGCCTGCCGGTGATGCCCGGCCTCAGCCTTGCAGCGCTGCCTGGAGGCTGGCGATCCGTGTGACCAGCTGCTCGGGCGTATAGGGCCTGGCAGCGACCCGGCCCCAGACCGGCGCCGGCCAGGCCGGATCGTCGCGTTCGCGGCCGATCACGTGGATGTGCAGTTGCTCGACCATGTTGCCGAGCGCGGCGATGTTGAGTTTGTAGGGCTGGAACGCGTCGCGCAGCAGGCGCGCGGCGGTGTCGATGTCGTCGGTCAGCGCACGTCGCTGGTCGGGATCGAGATCGATCAGTTCACGGGCATCGGCGATCCGCGGTACGAGCACCAGCCAGGGGTAGTTGGCGTCGTCCATCAGGCGCAGCTCGCACAGTCCGAGCAGGGCGAGGGGGTGGGTATCCTCCGCCAGTTGCGGGTGCAGGATGTACGGGCCGGAATGGCTCATGGCGCGGGCTCCCGCCGCAGGGCGGCGTCGAGGAAGGCGAGGGTCGCGCGACGGGCGCTGGTCGCGCTTTGCGCATGGTAGTGGTTGGGGTCGATATCCCGGTTGAAGCCATGGCCGCCCGGGTGCACGTGTACTTCCGCGTCCGGCTGCAGGGTCCTGTGGCGCTCGATGGCTTCCGGGGGAATCGAGGGGTCGTCGGCGCCGAAGTGGAACAGCATCGGCGCCTGCAGGGGCTCCTCCAGGAAGGGCAGGGTCTGTGCGCCGTAATAGCTCGCCGCCAGCATGCCGAGCCTGGCGTTGGCAAGGAACGCGAGCGTGCCGCCCCAGCAGAAGCCGACTGCGCCCACACGGCGATGGCCCTGCGCCTGCAGCAGGTCGCGGCCGGCCCGCAGCACGCCGAGCGCCCGCTCGATACCGAG
>Ga0233383_1000566_pt1 | contig 13949 bp, 15 predicted proteins | sample ElkDunMinimDraft_14_FD_191542 | JGI IMG/M metagenome (GOLD analysis project Ga0233383, IMG submission 191542) | Fecal eukaryotic communites from dung pellets of Tule Elk in California, USA - Elk Dung G16 | ecosystem: Host-associated > Mammals > Digestive system > Large intestine > Fecal | place...
CTATACCATTGTGCATTTTGCACAAATTTCCAAATGAGACGAGGCTTCATTTGGAAACTGGTCATTTGGAATTTCCAAATAATATAGAAAAAGAAACCCCTAACTCTGGTAGTACCTTTTCTCATTTTGTGAATGAAAATGAGAATGGTAACGAGAACCAGAATTAGGGGTTACTTTCTTATAGATGATGAGAGAGATAAGGAGAGGGAGAGGGATAGGGAGAGGGAGTGGGAAAGGGAAAATGAAAATGAAAAGGATAACGAAAGAGAGAAGTGTAAATAGTTACTTAAATTGAAATTGACAGAGAACTGATATGATAATTACACCAAACACCTGAATTGGATTTTCCAATTTGCAGAGAGGTAGAGGTTATGCAATCATATGGAGCTGGTTTATTTTCCAGTTGCGTATAACTTCGCCAGTGGTATTATCACTATAGAATTCTCTACCCTCACCTATCAATTTTGATATGAGTGCGTGCAGACGTGTTCTCTGTTCACTCAGTGTTACACAATGGAGTAAAGCGCCATCATGTACAGGTATGTACATTATATCGTCATCGTTTGGGGTATGATTGCCCGTATGAGGGTGATAGAGAATGAACAGATAATTGTCTTTTGCAACGATATCTCCACATATAAGTGTATCACTGAAAAGGATATAGAACTTATATGCAATATCTTCTTTGCGAACAGAATGTTCACAATGAGGGTAGGATTGGATTTCCCAACTACCCTCGGTAATCATTTTAAGCTGAGGATTGTCGAAAGCGTAGTATTTTGAAAGCTGTTTTGCTTTCTGGTTTTCACCGCACATTTCGACAGCTACAGTAAGACCACTCTCACCAAAACGATAAAGGTCTATATCGCCTGGCTTCATATCCTGAACACGAGTAAGACCCATTTCTTTGAAGTATGGGCAATACTTGTTTACGGTATTTGCCATCATAAATATCGTGACATCAAGTCTATCACGAATAATACTTGAGAGTACATTCTGGAAGATAATGAACTCGTTAGCAAGATAGCGACGTCTTGTCATAAACTCATCAAAGAGTATCCAGTCAATATCGCCTTTGTCAGCACCTTTTGCACTCTCCCAGACATTGAGTGCATAACAGTAGCAGAACGGTTTTAAATCTCTTTTGGTGATGATGCCGTCATCATTTCTGTAAACTAAGGTGAACGCACGTTTCTTGTATTCGACGCCATTGAACTCACCTTTCGTTTTCTTTGAAATGTCGTGTGGATTATAAAGTGCTTCGATATTCTGAGGTAATATATCAGAATCGAAACGGCGGATATAAGCACTTTGTTTGTTGTCGTTAACATAGTGGTCGAGAGCTTTATCACACCACCAATATGTTTTACCGTTTGAACGTGGTCCGACAACTACATAGTATACCGCTTTATATTTCATTATTTTCTTTCCGGTATAATATTCCATATTTCCTCCTTGTTATTATTTGGAATTTCCAACTCACGAGAGTGGTACGCCTACACCTATTTCAAATGGATTTACAGCTAATTCAGCTCTCTTTTTTCTACGAACTGTTAAACCATTTTCCTGATTTAATAGGTATGATGCGAATTCATCTGAGAAAGACATCTTGTATGAACTCTTTTCAGCGTGAATACCTGACAATTCCTCTACTTCACACGCAACTCCTTTATAGTCAACAAGTGTTGTCTTGAATGGCTTGTCTATATAAGTCATGGTTGTTCTTCTACTATAGTCCGCTGGTATGACCATCTCATCTTTAAAGTAGTCGAAATCTCCATGGTCGAGAATGTACTGAGTAGGGCAATACTTTAATTTTCGTTTGCGAATATTGCCCTCTTCGTCCTCGTATTCTTCCTCTGTTACGTTCGGTAAACCGCTGACAGTGATATGGAATTCCCATTCATTCTTATCATTAATGATAGAATAACAGTATCTTTTCGCACCGAGAGTACGGAACTGTTCATACTTTCCCTCATAAGTCCAAGCACCAAGAGGGTGTTTATTTCCTTTTCTATCTTCAGGCTGAGTCGATTCAAAGTCTATATCATAATGCTCGCATACTTTTCTCATCTTCTCAGCAGTAGCTTGATTGTAATTTTCAAATAGAGTTATGTATTTTTCTCTATGCTGATATTTTACACTATCAGTATCGCAATATATTGCATCTTCTTTGATTTGAAAAACTTGTGATAGAAGATTATAGCGAGCATGAGCTGTTACCCATACTCCCCACTGATAAGAGAGAAAAGTCTTTTCATTTTTATTGTAGACGTATTGGAGTGTACTTTCAATATCAGGTTCTTCACACGCCCAGTTATCTTCATCGTCGTATAGAATTTCATCGTTCAGAGGATTTGTTACCATCATTCCATAGATTCCATTAATCATACCTTTGGCAACAAAATATTCTGCAACCATGTTTTCGACTCCCTTTAATTGGGTTTTATCTTTGTAATATTTGAGAATACATTCTATTAATGGTTTGGGCAGATAATCGTACTTTGCCCAATAGAATAACCCTACTGATTGGATTTTACAATCGTAGAACATCTCAAATATTTTGAGGTCCACGTCTGTCATATAAGTGATGATTGACTTAGCAGCTACTATTCTACCATTATCAATTATTTCATCATCTAAGAGCAAACACTTATGACGTGACCAGACATGATGGTCAGACTTTGGTGTGATGTCGGTTAACTTGATTTCAAAGACACAGGCGTAGGATTGAGTGAGTTTTCTGAATTGTTCAAGCGATGTTATTTGTGTTTTATAGAATTTTCCTCGTGGGAATTTTTCACATACCATTACGGCAGGATATGATGATGCAAAATCATTGGAATGAACGTTCAGCAAAGGGCGATAGTGTACTTTTGAATAGTTAGCATGAGTGAATCCGCCGGCGAAAGCCTTATTCAATAATATAAAGAGGTCGGGGTCTGTTGCACCCTCTTTCTTTATCATTGCTCGATAAGACTTCCAGTTGGAATTTTTTCTTATGTACTCACGACAATATCGTCTGACGTAACCAGTTTTTGTCAATGGTATACGTGAGATATCATTGTTATTTCTCGAGATTTCTTCTGTGATATAATGATGTAGAATATATACATCATAATCAAGATATCTCAATTCTTTATCTGTCAATTCTGTTTTAGTATGACGAGGTAAAGAGTAGTCTAAGTCTCCAACCAACTTTCTAATTGGAGTTTCCAAATCTTTAGCTACATTAGCCAGAGATAAACCTGATAGAATGTATGAGCATCTGAATTCAAAGGACTTATCTTCACAAAGCACTTTGATTGGTTTTCTTTTCTTGCGTGCAAATACAGAATCTATCTTTACATGATGACGAAAAAACTGGAAGTCGTACGCAAGATTGTGAACGAAAATCATTAATCTTTGATATCTTGACAAATTTAATCTCTGTTTAAGATAGAATAGTGTTTTACGAAATTCGTCCCATGTTCGTCCATAGACACGAATTCCATTTACAGAGAAAGCCCATACATACATACAAGCTCTTTTGACCTGAGTCGTCTTTCCATTATTATCAGTTACTTTTTCTTTCCAAGAAGTTGTTTCTGTATCGAACGATACAGGGATATTATAGTAACGTACTTTTTTATTATCTTTCGAGAGAACTATCTGTTCCTCCATAGAATCCAACAGTTCTCTCTTGTGTGTAAAGTCTTCCCACCATAACATATACTCACCTTATTACGTTTGATAGACGCTCTATCGTTTCAATTTGTTTTTGTGTTAATAAAATTTCAAATTCCTCGGTAGAAAGATTTTTCTTTGAGGCTATTTGTTTTGCTTGCTTCTTTGCTGCAAGAATTGCTTTCTTGAATTGACCAAAACCTACTTGGTCAACAGCAGCGTATGCCAAATCAACGTATGTTTCAGAATCTCCAATGTAGTCAAAAGATTCAGTTCTTGCTAAGTCCCAGAAGTCGAGAAAATCCTCGACTTCAAGACCAGCAACGTCAGCTCGGTATTGAGCTTCGTCGAATATCTTATCCAAATCCCAACCATCCCAACGTCTACCCTCAGTGAATTCTTGAAGCAACTCAAGACGGTCTTGTAACTGTCTCACAGTCATATGAGTATTCTCAGAGATTTGTGAAAAGAATTTGTCTGAAGGGTCTGATTTGGATTTTACAATTAGGAGACTGTCATATTTAGAGAGTGAACCTTGGACGAATGCAGAAATCTTACGACCGTGATATTTAGCTCCATAGAGTGTGTCCAGAATTTGATTAGCTTTGAGAACTTCGTTGTTTACGAGTTTTCTCAAGAATCTTCTTGAATTCACAGCCATTATAGTCTCACCCCTGTAACGAGATATTGATAGATAATTTCCTTTTCTTCTTCTGAACACGAAAGTCCAGTTATATCTGGCTTGTCAACTACAGTGAAACCCCTGAAATCTGAAAGTTTTCCAGACTTATAGCAGGCGAAACCATGAGTGTGTCCATACGATTGGAAATTCCAATCAGGGATTGTTTGTGTTCGGTATATATAGATTGCTGGACTCCTCTCCATATTTGCCATAAGTGAGGACGTACCTTTTTGAATTAATGTTGGAGATGGATGCGATTTTGATATCTGTTCCGAGATTGCATGGTCAGCTACTGCATATTTGCCAAGATTAGCTACACCCATTCCTGATTGCATAATAACGCCCCATGTGTTGCCAAATGAAGCCGAGACGGTTGCACCTGCTATATTTCCGAGAACTGCATTTACACCGGTGGCAATATTCTCAACTCTGTTTGATTTTAACATCATTTGGAGCTGAGCATACGTGCCCCAGTTCTCTCCTGAAAGTGGAACATCTACATTTGCCATTCCGTTCATAGTGTCATGGAGATGACCATCTACAAATATATACCACATGATTTCACCTGTAAATATATTTTGAGCCGCTCTAAGATGTACTTCATGTCCGAGATAAATTGTAGGGTCTAACTCCATTGTACCACAGAATGGACAGTACAGTGATATATTAGTGTAGGGTGTGTCGTCACGGAAATCGTCGTAATAACGAGGTATACGTGTTGTAATAGTTTCAAGATTAGCACCGGAATTTGGAGCATAATTCATTCGATAGGCTTGAGTTGTCATTTCCCAAGACCCTATCTTAATTCGTTCCAAAATTTCTCCTGCGTCTGAAAGAAATGGATATGGCATAGCACGAAGCGTTAAGACTCGTTTCACTATATCTTCAAAGGTTTCAGATGTTTCACTTTCTGTTGTGAATTCCTGTAAGAACTCTATGAAACTTGTAGCATCAAGACGATACATACGAAGACCCAGAAAATTGGGAATTGCGAATTCGCTGACTTCGTCGTTCACATCGTACTTTTCATATTTAGGAACTCTTTGCGAAGGGTCGTAGTTCGTGACCTCATGAAGATTATTCTCCCAAGTGTAGTTAGGCTCTCTAATCTTGTCAGTTATAGATGTAACATATTCGCCTGTCGTTATACCATCCGAGTCGAATTTTGGTAGATAAGCGTTCTCGCTCTGGAGTGAGAAATTGGGTGCGGTTTCTAAACTGAGCCAGAACGGCAGACCTATGTAAGCAAATTCTTTCAGCAGATTCTGTTGTACTTCTGACCAGTTATCGTTCGTTACTTCTTTTCCATAATATGTATAGAAAGCTGACGATGAGATGATTTGTGTACGACCATTATCATACCATTCAGCCACGCCACGAACAGATATGCCTGCATCTACACCTGCTGTGGATTGCGCCATTGCCTCTTGTTCGGAAGTGGGTAAACCTGATATTCCAGTTCTTACAGCGCCGTAACCTGTATAAGGATAGAATGGATAAAATGAATTCGCTGGATTACCTTTTACGATATGTCCATTTGTAAATGGAAACCAGAAATTTGTAAATTCCAAATTATCTGGCTGAAAATCTTTTATGAGACTTAATCCTGAATTCCACTCCCAACTACCCGTTGACTGTCTTCTTGCATATAAACGATATGCTATCTGTTTGATAAATGGACGAGAAGTGTGGTATGTAGAGAAATAGGAGGCTGCGTCTGAAAATTGTGTGTCAGCTGATAAGGTTGATGATGCACCGATGATTGGTACGATGAAAAGTTTCTGATAGTTAAAATCACATATGATTCTATTCTTGAATGGATTTTGAGAGGGAACTGTTGTTACATCTGGAGTATAACGTGATAAATTTCGTAGTACTGAGAATTCCGAATCTGTATAGTCATTGAAGCAAAGAATGAATGGGATTGAGTCAGCAACTCTGAGTGTATCATCATAACGATGAATTCTCTGTGAATTACATTTATATTCGCCATTCTCTGTCCACGCCCACGTATAAGAGGGTACTATCATGGATTTTGCATTGATGCCCCAAGGAGCTATCGACCAATCCATAGGAGTATTTAATGGGAAGACCTCGTTTGTAAATCCCGACTGAAGAGTTTGTCTGTCTGATGCTGGAATTTTTGCGTCGATTGCATTATAATCAGTTGCAACGCTGACCCAGTCTTCATCAGGATTGCCCCAGATTTCTTCATTAATCTGCATATTCTCACCACCTTACATTGTAACGAGTATGTATTCGCTGTAGTATCCACTTGGAATTTCCAACAGTGGAAAACTTATCTTTGAAATGTCTTTCCTGTCTGAATTGATAGGGAATTCGTCGTCGAACATATAGTTCGGCTCTGTGAATTCATTTCTGCGGACGATTACGTCCAGATTTAAAATCTCATCTTTGTTACTCATAAGAGCATCAACTTCCAGCTCGAGATTGAGTCTTCGAGCTGTATCAAGAGACATAGCTGTTATGTAGTAGTACTTGTTGAACGGCGCTCCGACGTGTACATAGTTAGCTGTCAGAATTTGTGCATTGCCATCATATGCAGCACAGAAGTTTGGCTTGTCTATTTCCATCTCTAAGAACTCGTTGAAAGTTCGAGATGTACCGACCTGGGTTATGAACTCTGTTTTATCCAGAGTTTCCTTGGAAGCTGTATTCACATAAAATGTTAAAACCATTTTTCCTCCTTATAAGAATAGCCGGATTGGAAATTCCAACCCGGCATATCTCTGGGTTTATATCTTAACGAAAATACCGTTGACTTTAGCCTGCTCGAATGTAACAGTGGTTGTGTCTATGGCAGTCATATCGCCGATAGTTTCATCTGACATTGCGTAGTATTTGTTGGTGCTTGTAGCCCAATCGTCAGGCTCTACGCCACGATAGGGTGAGTAGTCAGAGATTATGAAAGTTATAGAGGGCTCAGCCGTATCCAGGAAATAGGAGCAGTCGTAACTGTAGTAATAATTGATGAACTTACCCTTAGGATTCATGGGCGCACTCATCTCTTCCGGCTCCTCGTTGTAGATAGCCATAGCCTCTTTATCGAAAAAGCAACCGACAATGCCACTGAAATTGACAGTGACATTATCATCGTCTGGAGTTTTGGCAAATATAGCAGAACGTACATCATAGGAGAAGTCAGTATCAAGAGCCTGCCATGAAGCAGTGGACTTATAGCCCTCGAATTTGACAAACTCATTATGGAATGTATCTGAATAGAGATATGTTTCCAGGAGAGACTCTATATCTGACAGCATGCAGATACGGAGATTAGACTTGGGAGTCCAGTTAAGCTCACCATCGGGGTTCATTGCACGTGTCGGGCGAGCGATGAAGTCTTTCCAGAGTTTGAGTCTCATGCCTGCAAAACGCAGGAATTCCTTATCAGTCTTAGCCTTTGCAGCTGTGAGACTGAGGTTAAATTCATTGTTGTATTCCTCAAGGAGATTGACAGTTTTTCCACGAACGAGATTTATGGCATTTAAGCCATTTACCAATCTCCATTTGAGTGCATCACTTGCCATGTTCTTCTTGATTTGGATTTTCTTAACAATGGCATTTCTCAGCTTCATGAGGTCAGACAGTGATGTGAATGCGGATTTGAGCTGTTTTGCAGCCCAGCTCCACTCAGCGGCGTATGTCACTTTACTCTCGAAGTATTTTGCCGTACCGTCTACCGGATTGAAGTCAAAATAGGGGTACGACTGACCAGCTTGGAGATTCCAAGCGGGATTCTCCTTGAATTCAATCTCACCGACTCTGATTTTCTGGAGGATAGCTCCGTACTCAAAGCCACTGAGTTCGATATCGGGAGCATCAGACTTGTAGTCCTTATCTGCAAAAACTGTCTTGCCGATACGATGGATATATTTACCCACGTATTCGTCGAAGTTTGTAGACCAAGCCTGAGAAGAAGTGATGATGTAACCGACATCAATGAAATTGCTCAAGTCCTCAGCGAACATAGGCTGAGGGTTTTCTTCTGTAGCATACTGAGCAGTGATTTCACTGAAAACGTCGTTCAGCTCAGTTGCTACCTGTTTAACGTAATTGTCAGGCATTTACTTATCATTCCTTTCGTGTTATTTAAATACTTTTATGCTTATAGCTGAAATCAATTCATCGAAATAATCGAAGAAGTTGTTTTCAAGTAAGCTCATGAGTTTTTTAATCTCGTCCGGTTTGGATTGGATTTTCCAACCGGTGAGAGTTTCCGTGGTTTCTGATTCGTTGGACGCAGTTGTAGATTCTGAATACGGATTTCCAGAAGAATCCACAAAAGACTTCACGTCCGTACCAGAATAGTTTTTACTTGGGTCTGTTGACGAAACCACAGTATCTCGTTCATAACGAGGCGTAGCGTTCTCTCCAGTACTGGTGTGATAAGTCGTTGTTGTAGAACCAGCTGAATTGGAATTTACATTTAGTCCATGGGAGAGAGATTCTCCGCCTGACTTTTCGAGAGAGCCTGTTTTACCACCCTCGCTGACGATACTCTTATTATATTTCCAATTAGATAGAAGATTGTTGAGTTCCTCTAATTGAACGTCAAAAAGGTTCTTGTAACGTGGAGCAATTGTTGCCGCAATAGCTGCAATTACTTTTTTCATTCTCGCTATCTTTGCAGCGTTACCAGAGTCATCGTCTTTGATGTACATGGGGAGAAGAATTATTTCAGAATATCTGAATTCGGCTATTTCTAACCAATTCTCCTTTGCGGGAACGTAAATGAAGTCAGTAACATCATATGGAACTACAACGTCATCGAAAATGTGCGACATCTCAGATGGATATTTATCAATCCACTGGCTCAGGGTCAGTCTTTTCTTCATCGGACACATCATCGTCATTCTTATCATCTCCCTTGTCATCTGGTTTTTCTTCATTTGGATTTTCCAATCTCTCGAATTTTGGGTTGAGTTCTACTGAAGTATTCAGCCCGAAAATACGATTGATGCTTTCACAACCCTTATTGAGCGAATTTAACATCACGTCGATGCTTAGTACTAGAGCATCACTATTGGCATTTACCTCGTCAGTCACGAGTCTCTCACGTTTCATATTGCCGTTGAATTGGATACCAATAGCGTTAAAAAATGACGCAAGAATATACTGATGCAGTTCAACCAGTTCGGTGATTGTTTTTGAAGAAGTTGAATTGCTCAAAGGATTCACTTGAAAAGACGATAGAAGCGATGATTTGACTACTTTATAGGGCTTACCCATGTAGATTTCTTTCAGTGTTTCCTCAACACCAGTGGCGTCGTTCTGAGTCTCAACTCCGCAGATAGCAGCAACTCTGCTGTTCATCTGAGCGCAGTTAATACTCGTAACATTATCTGCAAGGAGAATAGCGGTTTTACTAATGAGATGATACAAGCCACCCTCGAAACCAGGACATTGAGTTACTGCACGGTCAAAGGGTGTTAGGAACAGCATCACACCGTTCATCTCATTTGTAAATTCCAATTGCCCTAAAATGGGATTTGAAACTTGTATGTCTGTAGGTCTGTACATGATGTTCTGAGTACCACCGAGAAAAGCATCAAGGAGATAGTACTTGCCGTCAGACTTGAAAAATGATATGTTTCCGGTCAACAACAGATTTTCGATAGCGTAGTCAATATCCACTTCTTCGGGAAACCCTTTGAAGATAAACAGCTGAGACGCATAGTTAAACAGTTCAGCGAACGCACCAGCGTAGTTGCGCTCCACATCGAGAGCGCTTTCTACACTGATTATTCTGTTTGAAAATTTCTGTTTACTCATACTGGAAATTCCAATTAGTCCAGGACTGTGAAGTTCACGAAGTCGTTGCCGCTACGAGTACGGCTGGACTCGAAGAGAAGATGAAGACCTTCCTCACGAAGTTCTGCCAGAAGTTCCTCATCTGAAGCGATTGCCTCGCAAAGTCTACTGAGCTGCATACCGCCCTGGTAGAACTTATTGGGAAGTTCCTTGAACACGCAGATAGGATAGGAAACTTCCTTGCCATCCTTTTCATACTTGAGAATGTCGAAGTCTGCAAGTGTAAGCTCGATACCCACGATGTCCTCAGTGTTAATTTTTTCTCTTCCCTCCATGAGGGCAGAACCGCCACTGATAGATGAAGCAAGTTCCTTGAGTGAGAGTTTCTTGTTCTTTTCGTTAGCCATAGTTATTACCTCTTTCTTATTTTTAATTTCCTCTTGTTTCGGTCTTTGGGTTGGAAATTCCAAATGACGCAGAATTCCAACCCGACCAACTTCAAGAGGTTAAATGGCTGTGGGGATTATGGGAGTTGCACCCACAATATTCTCTTATCCCCATACACTCCACTTAGGCATCATCGTGGAGTATATGACCCAATTTACGAATGCAAGTCGAAAACACATATATGTATTCATTAAAAATTTTTATATTAACAGCGTCAAGTGGGTCAGGTTCGATACTGAAAATACCGGTTGGGGTTCAGCCTGGTGGGAGTATACACTGAACCCCTGGAGAGAAAGGAACCGGAAATTTGTCCTTGCGCTTTTTGCTGCCTCTGGATGAACACTAACCAGTTGGAATTTACAAACAGCAACGATACTGAGTACGGGTGAGAACTTTTTTCTTGATTTTTCTTACTTCGTCGGAAGATACAACATCAAAACTTTTTAACATTTCTTTGAAACGTTCTAAATCATACGAACCTTTGATACCTTTTCTTTCCAGGAAGAGATTGTAAGATTCAGGTGTAAAAGGATATGGCTCAAATATAGAAGTTTCTGTACCAATGTTGAGAAACCAATCTGAATAATCAGACCTATAAAATTCATTAAAACGGTTGTGTGGGCTTAGGTCTGAAGAGAGAGTTAAATCATAGCAGAGATTGAATTCCATCTCATCTTTTATAGAAAATTTCCTGTTTCGATAGATAAAAGATAAAGTACGCTCATTCGGTTTCATTTCAATCCATGTAAGAGGAAGAGGAAGAAGCTCATCATAAAAAGGGTCTATGTCCAAATCATTGTCCAGCACTATAGGAACTCCAATTTTTACATATTTAAAATAGTTAGAGTTACAGAGAAATGAAAGAACTTGGTGAAGAGCATCAGCCAGTGCAAATATGTAACTTGTATAATCACCAAAATCTGAGTTGCAAATTCCAAATACTATAGAATTGAAACTTGATGTGTAGTCCACGAAGTCAGGAACAAGGTCTGTATTGTAATAAGGTGTGTGTTTTATTGCCTTCACGTATATCGAGATTGCCTGCTCAACGTAACATTCAAGTTCGGTGACTGACGTTGTGTTGTGGATGATGCAAAGCATTGAATCAGCGATGCGCATTATTAAATCAGCTGAATCAAGCAGGTATTTTCTTGTTAATTCTGTTAATTCCATTTTTTACTCTCCTTTTATAATTGCAGCGTCAGAATTAATTGGAATTTCCAAATGCAATTCTGAATTTTATGGGATTTGAAAGTGCAGCGTCAGTAGGAATTTCCAATTTCAAAGTGCAGCGTCAATTGGAATTTCCAAATGAAAATGCAGCGTAAAGGGCAGTTTTCAACAATTTCCACACTTTCAACTTTTCAACTTTTCAACTTTTCAACAGTTTCAACAGTTTCAACAGTTTCGACAGTTTCAACAGTTTCAACAGTTTCAACAGTTTCAACAGTTTCAACAGTTTCAACAGTTTCAACAGTTTCAACAGTTTCAACTTTTCAACAGTTTCAACTTTTCAACAGTTTCAACTTTTCAACAGTTTCAACTTTTCAACAATATAAAATTTATATATAGGGTATACGCTATAGATATATCTATATTTCACATATACCCTATATTAAATTTATATGTCAATCAAGTTTCTGATAACGTTTCTCAATTCGATGCTTGCGAACTTCGGCACATTTTTTTAAATAACCATCGTCTATAATGTAGGCAATTAAGCACACTATTGAAACGAATATCAGAATTATTATGCCGCCTAACATTACTTGTAAAGCACCTTGACGGTGAAGCCGTTGTCAGTGGGAGTGAGTACGATATTTACAACAGGTTTTTCAGAAGTTGCCATAATTCTTGTGACGGTCATGGAAATGTCATCAAGAGTTGTTTCAAGTTCTTCTGTATTGCCGTTGTCGTTGTCGTTGTCGTTGTTGCTGTCGCCGTTGTTGTCAAGAATGTTTTCGCCGTCGCCGTCCGTGAGTTTTTCCACAAGCTGTCGCTTTTTCTTTTCGCCACCGGTCTTATTACGTTCTTTTTCAGCCTTGACCAGTTCTTTGACGTCCTCAATTTTCATACCGTCCAGATGATTCAGAACAATGTTAATTGCAAAGTTTTCAAGTTCTGGAGTTTTTAAGCCTGTACGAGTTAACAGTATTAACGCATTGAAAGCCCAATTCTTCAAGCCGTTCATATACATTTCGTCAGTCATATAAAGACCAGTCATTTCTTCTGTATAACCGTTCTTCTCATTGTATTCAGCTATTACGTCAGCGGGGTCAGTGACGATGAACACGTCGTGAATTTTTCTGTAGTTGCTTGCCTTGCCGCCGTCCATTTTTACGCCTAACATATCAGCAATTGCAACGGCATATTCGCCGAGACCCTTATACTTGATACCGTTTATAGGCTCTTTGAAATCGTGGAGACCCATGTTATACAAATGTGCCGCTAATGTCCAGTCAGTGATCTTGTCAACTCTTGCGAGTTTGATAAAAGGTATTGCGTCATCGCCAAATGTTGCAAGTGCTTTTGATTCACGTTCATTGAGTGTTGCACCTAATGCGTTGCTTATTGCACTTGATGTGGTTGCAAGGCTTGATATTGCCTTTTCTTCATTTCTTCTGTTTTCAGATTCATTAATAATTGCCATTGTGTTTTACCTCTTTACTTTCTCAAATTTTGTTTCTAACTGTTTCCGGCTCACCGTTTGGAATTTCCAAATGAACCACGGATGAACCGTTTGGAATTTCCAAATGAACCACGTTACCAGATAACGCCTTTTTGATCTCTTGCGTTTTTGGGGTCCGCCGACCACTATATATATTATAGCTACTTAAATGGATTTTGTCAAGCCCCCCTGTTGTTAGTATATACTAACGTTGTATACTTTGCACAAAATAACATAACATTGTTGATAATATTTGTATATTGTGTACAAAGAATTGCAGTTAAATATTTTTATTGGTTAAATATATTTACAGTTAAATATTTTTATTAAGTAGTACTTAATGATTCATAATTTTAATCATGTTTAATTGTGTTGTGCAAACTATACAAGAATTGATAGCTTAAAATATTTAAATGTTAATGACATTAATTTATTAACAGAATATCACATATTCATCAACAGATTTTCAACTTTTCAACATTGTTTTCAACAGAAATATTAAGAAATTTTTAATAAGTTAAATATAAAACACGAATTTTGTAGAGTTGCACAACACTTTTCAACATAATTAAAAAATTTGATGTCGTCATTGTACACAAAAATGTTGAAAACTTTTGTATAATTTGTTTTTTTAATTAAGTGAAACATATGTTCTTGTGCATATTGCACAAGCCACAAGGGGAATTTTTGTGCAATATCACTATATGTATAGGG
>Ga0233383_1000567_pt1 | contig 13943 bp, 11 predicted proteins | sample ElkDunMinimDraft_14_FD_191542 | JGI IMG/M metagenome (GOLD analysis project Ga0233383, IMG submission 191542) | Fecal eukaryotic communites from dung pellets of Tule Elk in California, USA - Elk Dung G16 | ecosystem: Host-associated > Mammals > Digestive system > Large intestine > Fecal | place...
ACGATCACCCCGGAGGCCCCGCAGCGCGTCGAGGTGGACACCCGGCTCAATCGCACGAACCGCAGCTTCACCATGCGCTTCGAGTCCGAGGCTGGCGCCAGCGGGATCGACGGCACCGTGAACTACCGAGCCCAGTAGAGCCCAGCACGCTTCTCCCCGCCGGAAACAGGAAGGCCCCCGTGGTGGTTCACGGGGGCCTCTTTGAAAGTCGACGATGGCGGGCCGAAGGGGCCCTGACTGCGCGCGACCGATCAGCTCTGCGCGAGCAGGTTCAGCTCGACCTTCTTCGCCTCGGCCGAGATCGGCGCGGTGGGAAACCGCTCCTGGACCGCCTTGGCTGCGGCGATCGCCTCGGCCCGCTCACCCAATCGCACGTGGGCCAGCGCGAGGTTGTAGAGCACACGGGGCTCGTTCGGCGCGACCTCGCGCGCCTTGAGGAGCAGCTGCTTGCCCTCCGCGTGCTTGGCCGCATCCGTGGTCTGGATGAGCGCCGCGCCGAAGTTCATCAACAGCTTCCACTGCTGCGGACTCCGCTTGAGTCCCTCGCGATAGGCCTCTTCTGCCTTCGCCTCCTCGCGCCGCGCGTCGTACAGGTCCCCGAGGAACTGCCAGGGCTCCCACCGCTTGTCGTTCAGCCGGATGAGCTCGCGCGCCGCTTCCTCCGCGCGCGCCTCGTTGCCCGACAGCAGCGAGAAGTTGGCGAGGTTCAGCCACCCCTCCTCGTGACGGGGCACCACCTTCAGCTCCCGCTCGACCAGCGCGGCCGCCGACTTCACGTCGTTGAGCGCCACCGCCACGGCCGTGGCCTTCTCCAGCAGTGCCGGGTGCTCGCCGACCGCCTCGAGCCCGCGCTCCAGCACGTCCTTCGCCTCGGCGTACTCCCTGCGGCCGAAGAGCAGATCCGCGAGCGTCGCCCAGCCGTCCGGATCCTTCGGGGCGACCTGCGTCACGGCCTCGATGGTGTCCAGCGCCTCGTCGAGCTGGCCGAGCTTGCGCTGCGTGAGTCCCAGCGCCATCAGCCCCGAGGGATTGGTGGGCTCGAGCTCCACGGCCTGGAGCAGGGGCGGGATGGCCTGACCCGGCTGGCCCGAGGCCGCGAGTGCCCGGCCGTAGTTGTAGAGGCAGAGGTACTCACGCGAGCCGAGCTGCGCGCCCTTCTCGAGGTTCGGGAGTGCGTCGGCGGTCCGGCCCTCGGCCTCATCCGCGAGGCCCAGCAGCGTCCAGCCCAGGCCGTTCTGCGGCGCCACCTTCACCGCCGCCATCGCGTGCGTCCGCGCGTCCGCGAACCTCCCGGCCCGCAGCGCGACGCGCGCGAGGCCGAGGTAGGTGTCGGGAAGGCCCGGGTTCCGATCGAGCACCCGGGTGAGGAGCTCGACCGCGGGTTCGAGATCCCCCGCGGTCAGCTTCCTGGCCGCCTCGCTCAACAGCGCCCGCGTCTCCTTCGCGGTGCCCGACTGCTCCTCGTTCTCGTCGAAGTGACGGCGCGCTTCGGCGAAGCGTCCCGCCTTCAGCTCTTCGAGGCCCTTGCGATACAGCTCGGTCTGTCCCATTCCCTGACTTTCGCCCAGTCGCGACGGGTTGTCAGCTCGCGGCTACCAGCCGAAGAGGCCGCCGACCTTGCTTGCCGCGTTGCCGATCGCGTCGCCGAACCGATCCTTCGTCTCGGAGACCTTGTCGGCGATCCTGTTGGAGACCGTGTCCGCGACGCTGTTCAGCATGTTCGCGGCTCCCCGGGCCCCCGCGGCGACGTCGCTCAGACCGAGCTCGCCATCGCCGTCGACATCCAGGGTGTCCTTCGCGACCCCGACCGCCATCTCGCCGATCATTCCGACGTCGACCTGGACCGTGCCCGAGGCACCGGCGCCCAGACCCACCGCCGCTCCCAGCGAGCCGCTGATGGTCAGCTTCCCGTCCTCGAAGCCGATCGCGCCGCCCGCAACCGCCTCTGCGCCGGCGCTGGCGTACGCCGAACCGGTCGCCGAGAAGGGCCCGGCCGAGATGGTCCCCTCGACCTCGGCCTTGGCGACGGCGGACGCGCCGACCTCGCCCTCGAGCATCACCGTGGGCGGGTCGCGGGTGATCGTCGCGCTGCCGGTGGCGTGCGCCTCGGCCTGGGCGGAGACCTTCGCGGTGCCGGTGGCGCCGACCGTCAGGTCCACGCCTCCGACCGTCGCCAGCGGAGACGACTCCACCGAACCGGTGATGCTGGCCTGGGCCGACACGCCGGCCTGCGCGCCCGCCGCCAGCTCCACGCCGTTCGCGTTCACCTTGCCGCTGGCCTCGGCGCTCGCTTCGGCCTCGAGGTGCGCGTTGGCGTCGTAGCTGGCGGTGCCGTACTTGCCGTCCACCGAGCCGCTGCTGTGTGCGTACAGACCCGCGCTGGCGCCGATCTCGGCGTTCGCGTTCACACCGTCCGTGCCCACCGTGAGGGAGCTGCCGCCGCGCGTCCCGGCCAGAGCGCCGGCGAACTGGCCCTCGTCGGAGAGGACCCCCTTGCCCGTGTTGTCCCAGCTGTTCTTGTGGAGCGAGTGGCGCAGCCCGGCACCGGCCAGCACGTCACCGGCCAGCTGGGCGCGCGTCAGTCCCGCCTGGACGCCTCCGCCACTCTGCGGGGCGAACCCCTCGTCGTTGGCCGACGGGCGCAGCTCGTAGGAGCGCGAGGCGCCATGCTGCACGCTCTGGCCGCGGTTGAACTCGGTCGAGCTGCCCACGCCGAAGCGGCTCCCGTCGAGGCCCATGGTCGCCTTCGACTGTTCGGTGCTTCCCGCGGTGCGGCTGGTCGAGCGGGTGTCGGTGCGATTGCCGCTCACCGTCTGAAGCTCACGGTGGCTCGCATGCTGCTCGGTGCCGCGCGGGCCCACGGTCAGCGACTCGGCGCGCGTGCCGGTCCGGTTCCCATGCTGCACCGTCGTCGCGTTCGTCTCCGAGAGGGTCTGGTTGCCCCGGTGGTCGGTCTGGACGCTGTTGTCCGAGGTCTGGACGCGGTTGCCGTTGGTCGTGGAGACCGTCTGCGCGGACAGGCTCTCACCGCGCCCGAGACGATCGCGCTTCGAGGTCTCGGTGTTGACCGTGGTGGTGTTCCCGGCCTGCTCGGTGAGGACGTCCTTCGTCTGCCGACCATCCTTGGTCCGCGTGGACTCGAGCTTCAGGGACGCGCCGTCTGCGCTCTGGGCGGCTTCCTTGTTCGTGACCGAGCGGTCCCGGTTCACCTTCGCCTCCGCGACGGGCGCGGCCTCGGCGGGCTTCGGCTTGGGCTTGGCCTCGAACTTGTCGGCCTGGCGCTCCGCCGCCTTCTTCGCGGCCTCCTCGGCCGCCTTCTTCGCAGCGGCCTCCGCGGCGGCCTTCCGCGCTGCCTCTGCCGCGGCCTTCCGTGCTGCCTCTGCCGCGGCCCGCGCTGCCTCCATGGCCCGCTGACGCGCCGCTTCGATGGCTCCAGAGATCTTGGAAAGCATGGGATGACCTTGGTCGGTGAGGAGGGGGACTGCCCTGCTGATGCTTAGAGGTATCGGCGATTCTGGATCAGAAGTTGCCGCTTGAGGGTCAGGAACACTCCCGCCCACACAAGCGGACATGTGGTCTTGATCGACCGGTCATGACCGGTTGGAGGGGCCGCTCCAGACGCCTGTCCCCGATCGGTCCGAAGGGGCCCGGCTCGGCGCCAACTCGCGGATTGCCTCCCCGCGCGCCTTCCTTCACCCTCCGCGCATGGTCGACGATCCCGGACTGCTGCACGACGCCCCTTCCACCCCGCCCAGGCGGATCCATCTGCTCGGCGTGGCCGGGACCGGGATGGGCTCCTTCGCGGGGATGCTGAAGGCCGCGGGCTACGAGGTCACCGGCAGCGATCAGAACGTGTATCCGCCCATGAGCGACATGCTGCGCACCTGGGGCATCGAGACGCTCACGCCCTACGCAGCGGAGAACCTGGAGGTGGCGCGGCCGGATCTGGTGATCGTCGGCAACGTCATCCGACGGGTGAACCCCGAGGCCACCGCGATGCGCGAGCGCGGGCTGCCCCACATGAGCTTTCCCGCGGCCCTGGGCGCGCTCTTCCTGGCGCGGCGACACAGCATCGTGGTCGCGGGCACCCACGGGAAGACCACGACCTCCGCCCTGCTCGGGCACGTCCTGGTCCGGGCGGGACGCGACCCGAGCTTCCTGGTCGGCGGCGTCACCCGCGACTACGCGGGCAACTTCCGGCTGGGGCAGGGGGCGCACTTCGTGGTCGAGGGCGACGAGTACGACACCGCCTACTTCGACAAGGGCCCCAAGTTCCTCCACTACCGCGCGCGCACGGCCATCGTCACCAGCGTCGAGTTCGATCACGCCGACATCTACCGGGACATGGCGCACTACGAGTCGGCGTTCGCCAAGCTCATCGACACCATCCCCGAGGACGGCAACCTCGTGGTCTGCGCGGGCTACCCCAACGCGGTCGATCTCGCGAAGGCCTGTCGTGGGCGCGTGATCACCTACTCGGGCACCGAGGGCGTCCTGGCCGAGGTCCAGGTGCGCGGCGTGCGCTACCTGCCCGAGGGCGCGCGGTTCGAGGTCCTGGAGTCCGGCCACCCCGTCGCTGAGGTCCTGCTGCCCATGAGCGGGCGGCACAACGTGGAGAACGCGGTGTCGGTGTGGGCGGCGGCACGCGCGGTGGGGCTGAGCGCGGCGGAGGTCCTCGAGGGGCTCGCGACGTTCTCGGGCGTCAAGCGTCGGCAGGAGCCCCGGGGAGAGCCCGGCGGCGTGCTGGTGATCGACGACTTCGCCCATCATCCCACGGCCGTGAAGGAGACCGTCGCGGGCGTGCACGCGCGCTGGCCCGACCGCCGTTTGCTCGCGGTCTTCGAGCCGCGCTCCAACACCAGCCGGCGCAACATCCACCAGGAGGAATACGCGCAGGCGTTCGACGGCGCGTCCTTCGCGTTCCTGCGCACGCCCGAGTGGACGGATCGGGTGCCGACGGGCGAGGAGCTCGACGTGGCCCGCGTCAGCCGGGAGCTCACCGCGCACGGGATCCCCTGCGAGGCCGAGCCGGACGTGCCGACCCTGGTCGAGCGGGTCGTCGCCCGCGCCCGCCCCGGTGACGTGGTCCTGGTCATGAGCAACGGCGCCTTCGGTGGCTTCATCCCCACCCTGATGGACGCGCTCGCGGCAGCAGCACCGCAGCGGGCCTGACGCCTCCGACTTCCAACGAGCTTGCGAGAGGTCCTCCGACATGCGCATCCAGCCTGTGGCCCTGTTGTCCCTGCTGCTCTTCGCCTCGGCCTGCAGCGCGCCGACGGCGAGGGCCCAGCGCGTCGCGGGCACCCCCGGCGCCTCGGACGCGAAGCGGGCCGCGCAGGCGCTGGCCGCCGAGGTCGAAGGCCCGCCGCGGACCGTGTCGGAGCTCCCACTCTCGCGCTTCCCCGACGGCACCACCATGCACCTGTCCGAGGCCCGCGGCAGCGTGGTGCTGCTGGATGTCTGGGCCACCTGGTGCGGCCCCTGCGTCGAGGCGCTGCCTGCCTACGACGCGCTCGCCAAGCGGTATGCGGGGCAGGGCCTGGTGGTGTACGCGCTGAGCCTGGATGAGGACCCGCGGCAGGTCGCCAGGTTCGTCGCCGACACCGGAATCCGGCTGCCCATCCTGCTCGACGATCAGGACCATGCCGTCTCGCGCGCGCTGAAGGTCCGCGGAGTGCCGACCACCTATCTCATCGACCGGGAGGGCACGATCCGCAGCATCCACGACGGCTACGAGCCTGAGAACCTGCCGGCGCTCGTCGCGCAGATCGAGCAGCTCCTCGCCGAGAGGCCCTGAGCCGCAATCCCGTCGCGACGGGCGGGGATCCGAGGCGGACCGCCGGAGGTCATGTCGACGTCCACGGGGTTTTACGACGGAGGGGGGCGAGATGGACGAGCGGGTCAACGAGCTGCGACGGGTCGCGGAGACCGCGGCGCGAGCGGGGGGCGAGGTGCTGCGCGCGCGCTTCGGCGGTCCGCTGCGCATCGAGCGCAAGGGGGAGATCGACCTGGTCACCGACGCAGATCGCGCTTCGGAAGACGCGGTCCTCGGACTCCTGCGCGAGCGGTATCCACACCACGCGATCCTCGCCGAGGAGAGCGGCTCCAGCGGGCAGGTGCGGCCCGGGGGGCTCTGCTGGATCGTGGATCCGCTGGATGGGACGACGAACTTCGCGCACGGGCTCCCGCACTTCGGGGTCAGCGTCGCGGTCGAGGGGCCCGAGGGGCTCGTCGCCGGGTGCGTGTACGATCCGATGCGCGACGAGCTGTTCTCCGCGGGCCTCGGCATGGGTGCGAGCTGCAACGGCGCGCCCATCTCCGTGAGCGGCCAGACCCAGCTGCTGCGATCGTTGTTCTGCACCGGCTTTCCCTACGACGTGCGGGAGCACTCCCTCGCACCGCTGGGACTGCTCTCACGCTTCCTGAAGGCGGGGCAGGGCGTGCGGCGACTGGGCAGCGCCGCGCTGGATCTCTGCTACGTCGCGGCCGGGCGCTACGACGGCTACTTCGAGCTCAACCTCAAGCCCTGGGACGTCGCGGCCGGGGCGCTGATCGTCCGCGAAGCGGGCGGACACCTCAGCAGCCTCGACGGCGGGCCCTTCCAGCTCTCACCCGGGCACGTGCTCGCGAGCACGCCGGGGATCGCCGCGGGCATGCTCGCGGAGATCACCGGCTTCCTGGACGAGCACGGGGGCCTGGACGCCGCAGGCCACCTGCTGGGCCGCGGAGACTAGAAGAAGCTCTGCGGCACGAAGACGATGTCGCCGGGCTGGAGCATGAAGTTCTTCGTCTGCCCGATGGCGATCTCCTCCACCGGCACCCGCAGCTTCTGCTCCCGTCCATCCACCAGCCGCGTCACGTTGGTGTTGTTCTTCGCGGCGGTCTTGGAGAAGCCACCGGCCAGCGTGATGGCCTGGACGATCGACATGTTCGCCTCGTAGGGGAACGTGCCGGGTTTCTGCACCTCGCCGAAGACGAAGACCTTCTTCGAGTTGTACTCCTTCACCAGGACGCTGACCTGGGGGCTGCGCAGATAGCCCATCTGCAGACAGCGCCTGAGCGCATCCGCCGCCGCTCCTGGCTCCAGGCCGCCCAGCGCGACCTTGCCGCACAAGGGATAGTCCACCGTCCCGTCCGGCCCCACGCGCCACACGCCGGAGAGATCGGCCTCCTGGAAGACGCGGACCTCGAGCAGATCACCGCTCCCCAGCGCGCTCGCACCCGTGCCGCTCGAGCCGTCCGCGGCCTCCGGGCCCGGAAGGGTCGGCGTGCTGCCCCGCGTGCGGGGTGACAGGCACGCGGCCGTCAGCAGGGTGGCGACCAGACAGGTGAGGAAGGAGAGGCGGCGCATGGGCGGGATCCTCGTGGGCTCTGCGTGGCGTGCGCGCGTGGCGTGCGGCCGCGCCAGGGCCGGCGCGTTGGGAGTGTCTCGGCCCCTCGAGCTCCGGCAAGGGGACGCGTCCTGGTCGAGGACGCCGGACGTCGGCCTAGTACCGCGCGGTGAGGCGCAGCATGACCTCGTGCCGCGCGAGGTTCAGCGAGGCGGCGCCGGTGCTCGAATCACGCAGCTCCAGCTGGTAGCCGGCGGCCACGAGGAACCACGGCAGCACCTCGTACTCGGGCGCGAGCGCCGCGTTGAGCATGGTGTCGGTGCGTCCCGAGCCGCCCTGGAAGTTGAGCCAGTTGTAGCCGGCGTCGGCCCTCAGCGAGAGCTTGCCGCCCATCAGCATCCGGCCGCTGGCGTAGATCCGGTCGTTGACGACCGTGCCATAGAGCGACATGGGGCGCAGGTTGCGTGCGTAGCCCGCGCTCACCATCGACATGGGCGTGGGCGGGATGCTCAGCTCCGCCTGCCCGACCACCGTCGAGCCGCCGAGCGCGCCGAAGTTCTGGGCCCAGCCTGCCTTCGCGTTGAGCGACAGCTTCTGCGTGATGAGGCCCGCCAGGCCGAGCGTGCTCTGGAAGAGCGAGGTCGCGGGCGTGCTCCCGTTGGGGAAGACGTTCTGGTTGAAGGCGTTGTCGAGGATCAGCGTGGTGCGCGGCAGGAAGTTCCAGCGCACGGAGAGCGAGCCGCCATATCGCTGCGTGTCGAACTGCGAGACGGTCGTCGGATCACACGACGCGTCGGCGCACACGCCGGCCTGGGTCGCCAGCGGGGTGAGGTACTCGAGCCCGAACTCGCCACCGGGGGTGATCTCCAGGGCGCCACCACCCGGCCGGATGGGGACCTTGAGGCTGACCACGTTGGTCAGCGCGAGCACGCCGAAGCCCACCGCCGCGTTGGTCGTGCGGTCGGTCCGGTTGAAGGTGTCGGTGAGCTGCAGCTCCACCACCCCGGACTTGTTCACGGTGAGGGCCAGGTCCGCCGCGGCCTGGAGGCGGTTGGCCGAGGTCGAGCCGGGCGTCAGCAACCCGCTGTAGGCCACGTACTCGAGGTTGCCTCCGACCGTGAAGTCGACCGAGTCACCCGGCAACTGCAGACGCAGGCCCGGCCTCAGGAACCAGAGGAACTCGCCCTGCAGCGTGAGCGGCGATCCCGCCACGTCGGTGTCCGGGAAGAAGCCCGCCGCGCTGTCGAAGCGCGACTCGAGATCGAACCACGCGTGCAGGCGGCCGGAGCCCATCTGCACGCCGTTGGTGGCGTAGGGGATCGACTGCGCGAGCGAGACCGCCGGAAGCAGGAACACCAAGCCGAGCGTCAGCGCGCGGATCCCCCTTCGGCGTTCCGCACGCGGTCCTGCTCCGGCGCCTGTCGCAGCGTCCATCACTGACTTCCCCTCCCGTCGGGATCACTTCACGCCCGAGGTCCTGCTTGCTTCTTCGATCCCAGGGACGCTCCCCGTGGCGATCCCCGAGAGGTCTCGGGCGATCACATCCGGGGATTGCGCTGGGGGTGGTGTGGTCGACCGGGTCGACCCTTCAGAGCGTCGGGCTGGCCGGCGGTGCGCGCGAGGTGATCGGCGCCACCTCCGCGGGGCGCGTGGGGTCCCCGCCGAACAGGTCGGCGGGTTCCTCGACCTCGACCGACAGGTTCTCGTCGGTCCGGAACGCGAGCTGTCCGATGCACTGGGACGACTCGCGCTGCAGCGTGTCCGCGCGCCCGCCCGCGATGTCGAGCTTGGTGAACTCGTGACGGACGCCCACCTCGTTGCGCGTGGCCACCGCTTCCTGCAGGGCCACGTCGGACTGCTCGGAGATGCGCAAGAGCCCCTTGAGCTCGGTCAGCTTCTCGTTCACGCAGTTGAGCTTCACGACGTCCCTGGAGCGCCGCGCCTCATCCAGGCTCTTCATCACGCTCGCGAGCCCGGCCCGCATCTTCGCGATCGCCCGGGTGCTCAACGCGAGCTTCTGCGCATCCGGGATCGCGTCCGGATCGGGACGCTCGGCCGGTGCGCTCTCCATCGCCGCGGCGGGGGCCTGGGCGGACGCGGGGAACGCGCACAGGGACAGCGCCCCCAGCGCCGCGACGCCCATCCATGTTCGCCAGCCGTTCGTATGCATCCGGTTCCGGTCCGATTCGCCCCCACCTGGCGGCAGCGGGGAATTCGAGGTCCAGGCAAGTTAGGGCCCGCGTCTTCGGCCTGTCAATGCAACGCGGTGAGCAGGTGCGACATCCTGCGGGGAGGGGGCTTCAGCGGGTGTCGAACATCCTCATGAGGCTGGAGCGAAGACGAAGGGGTAGCTGACCGGGACGTCACCGTCCGGGCGGAAGGGGAAGGCCCAGGTCCGGATGAGCGAGCGGATGCAGGTGCCCACCGCCTCGCTGCCCAGGGTGTTCTCCTCGACCTCGATCGCGGAGGTGCGCCCGCTGGTGCCGATGGTGAAGGCCACCACGACGCGCCCCTTGAGGGTGGGGTTGCGCTTGAGCTCGCGCTCGTAGCAGTTCTGGATCGCCTTGAGCCGCGCCTTCACGTACTTCGCCACGTCGGCGGGGTTCACGTCCGCGCTGTCGACGTCGGGGCTGGAGGACGTCACGCGTCCGCGGACCGTGGCGTCCTGCTTGCCCCCCAGGTCCACGTCGCCGCCGCCGCTGGTCGCCAGGTCCCCGACCCCCGCGACCGCGCCGGACTGGCCGCCCTTGGGGCCGCCCTTCACCGCGTCCGCCGTCGCCACGCCCACGCCGGTCACGCCCGAGAGCGCGCTGGCGAAGTCCGCGGACAGGCCGTCGCCGCTGCCCAGCACGTCGGCCACGCTGCCTCCGCCCGACGCGTTGATCGCGCCCACCAGGCCCAGGTTCGCCACGCGCGACTTCGCCGCGGCCATCCGCTCCGCGGACGGGACCGCCGTCTGACGCTCCTTGGCCGGCGCTTCAGCGACCGGCTTCTCACGATCGGTGGCGGGCCCCTGCGCGTTCGCGCCGTCCGGCTCGGGCGGGGGCGGAGGGGCCTTGGGCGTCTCGAGCAGCGAGGCGAAGCGGTCCTGGAGCAGCTCCTCGAGCTCGATCTCGGGCTCGACCGGCATGGGCGAGAGGAGGATGCCCGTGCCGCAGGTGAAGTGGACCGCCAGCGACGCCGCGAGCGCCACCAGGAAGGCGCGATCCATCCCGGTGAAGAGGTTGCCGCGCAGCTCCCTGGGCAGCGGTCCCACCCCGACCTCGGCGGGCGGCACCACGAACTGGAAGAAGACGGTCACCCCACCCACGACGACCTTGCCGCGGGAGCGCTCGTTGAGGGGCAGGGCGTGGCCCTGCGGATGCGGGAGCGCCGCGCCCGACTCGATCAGCCCCGAGAGCGAGGCGTCCCGACCCTCGTCGAGCTGGACCCGCCCGCTCATCTCCGCGGAGAAGACCAGTCGATAGGCGTCTGCGGTGGCCTCGAACAACGGGAAGCGCTGCGGCACGTCCGAGCCGGGGAGCACCACGGTGCTGCCGGGATCACGGCCCACGGTCACCGTCTCGACGCGCTTCAGGAGGCGCTCGTCGGTGATCCTGCCGCCCTGGAGGACGCCGATGCGCAGGACCCTGGACTGGTGGGACTGGGAAGACATGCGGTTCCTCGAGAGGCGCGGGACTGCGGACTGGCGGCGGTTGCGGCGGCCCCTGAGCGGGCCTTTCTAGCTCAGAACGGCGCCTTCTCCACGCTCTCCACCACCTTCTCGAGGAAGCGCTCGTCCCGGGCGAGGTCGTCGAAGTTCAGGTTGGAGCGCTGCAGCAGGTAGAAGGCCTGCGGCTTCTGGATCCGGCCCTCGATCTTCAGCTCCTCCAGCCGGATGACGCGCGGCCGCTTCTGCTTCGAGGACGCGGGCTGGGCCTCCTGGGCGAGCGCGCGCGCGGCGAGGGGGACCGCGGGGTCGGCCTCGGGCGGGGTGGGCGCCGGCGCGATGGAGGGCTGGGTGGCGGCGAGCATCGTGCCGAGGGTGAGTCCCAACAGCGTCATGGCTTGCTCCCGGAGGCTTCGATGGTCGTGGTGGCCGGAGGGACCTTCGCGCCCGCTCCGACGGCGCCGGACTTCGCGGTGTCGGCGGCCGCCTTCGCCGCCTGGGCCGCCCGCGTCGCGTCCGCGTCCGCCTGCTGCGCCCGGCGAAGCGCGGCCTTCTGCTCGCGCTCGAGTCGACGCTCCTCGCGGTCGATGGCGCGGGTGGCGTCCCGGACGTATTCGCTCAGCTCCTCGTCCTTGCCGCCCTGCTTCTTGTAGGTCTCGAACCAGCCGAGGGCCTGTCGGTAGCGCGCCAGGTCGTCGACCTCCGGCACCTGCGCGTCCAGATAGAGGATGCCCAGGTTGAACCAGGCCGCCTCGAGCTTGGGGTCGAGCGAGAGCGCCTTCTCGTAGGCGGCCTGCGCCGCCTTGACCTCGCCCTTGCCCCGGAGGGCGTTGCCGAGGTTCAGGTGGGCGGCCGCGTCGTTCGGTGCGCTCTGCACCGCGGCCCGCAGCTCCACGATCGCGGCTTCGAAGTCCTGCGCCTCGTTGAGCAGGGCCCCATGGTTGTTGCGGGCTTCGGCCAGATCCGGCTGCAGCGTCGAGGCGAGCTTGAAGCTCTCCAGCGCCTGGGGCCGCTCGTTCATCCGCAGCTGCACCAACCCCAGCGCGTTGTGGATCGCCGCGTCCCGGGGGTCGATCGCCCGCGCGTTCTCGAGCACCATGCGCGCAAGCTCGACCTTGTCCTCGGCGAGCCATGCCGCCGCGAGCAGCTCCATCGCGCGCACGTTCTGCTCGTCGTCCTTGAGCACGCGCTTGGCCTCGGTCGCCGCCTCGGCCGTCTTCTTCTGCAGGAGCAGCGCCTGCACCAGGCCGAGCCGCGCGCCAGGGGCGCCCGGGTGCCTGGCGACGCGCGCGCGCGCCTCGGACTCCGCCCGGGAGAGCTGACCGCGCCGCGCGAGCAGACGCACCGCGTTCAGGTTCGCCTCCGCCAGCCCCGGTGCGCGCTCCAGCGCCTGGGTGTAGTCCTCGAGCGCGCGCTCCTCCTGGGCGAGCCGTTCGTGCAGGATGCCCAGGTTGGTCCACGCGAGGGCGTGGTCTGGATTGCGCGCGACCAGCTCGCGCAGGTCCCGCTCGGCGCCCGTGAGGTCACCTCCCTGGGCGCGCTTGACGGCGGACTCGACGCGGGCGTCGTCGCCGACGAGCCGGCGCCGAGGCGTTCCGTCCGCGCCGTTGCCGCCCATCACCGCGGCCCCGGCTGCGGGAGCGCCGTCGGGCGCGGGGCCGCCGCTGGTCGCGCAGCCGGCGAGGGAGAGCGAGAGCAGGAGGCCTGCGGTGGTGAGCCGTGAGGTCGTGGTCACGGCTGCTGCTCCGTCACCCGGGTCGGGGGGGAGGTGGGCTCCGGCGTCGCGCCGATCAGGCCGGTGGGCCAGGCGTGCTCGGAGGAGAGCAGTTGCTTGGGCTCCTTCAACACCGGGAACTCCTTGGGCTTGAGGCGATTGAGCGACTCGAGCGTGCGGCGGGTCCAGGCGTTGGCCACCCGGTTCTCTCGCGCCACCTGCAGGGTCTGCTCGTAGGCGATCGCGGCCTGCTCCTCGAACTGCATGGCCTCGTTCGCGACGAGCTCCTGATAGGCGACGACCTCGTCATCGCCCAGTCGCTTGACCTCGGCGGGGACGGGCGTGTCCACCAGCGTGGTCGCATAGCGCTGCAGCAGGTGGCCGCGGCGGTACTGCGCGGCCAGGATCCACTCGAGACGCTTGTACTTGAAGACCTGGGTGTAGCTGTCCGCGGCCACCTTGAGGGCGGCCTTCTTCGCGGTGAGGCTGCTCACCAGCTTCTTGCCGCTCCCGGAGATCCTGAGCCGGTCGAAGGCCTGCAGCTCCTCCTCGGCGAGCTGGAAGGTGCTGAAGGCCGCGGCCTCGGCGGCCAGCACGTGCGTCTCGGGGGAGAGCTTGCGCCGCTCGAACTCGCGCGCGGCCTCGGTCCATGCGGCACGGGCCTCACGCGGGCGATTGAGCCTCTGCCACGCCTCGCCCGTGCGCTTCTTGGCATCGACCACCAGCTCGACGTGCGCCGGGCGCATGGCGAACTTGGCGCCGAAGGCGTCGAAGGCGCGGATGGCGCCCCGCCAGTCCTTCTGCTTCTCGTAGATCAGCGCGGCCCGGTACTGGTTCTTCGGCGCGTCCTCGCTCTGCGGGTAGAGCTCCGCGTGGCGCAGGAAGGCGCGCGCGGCCTCGGGGTAGCGCTGCTGGACCTCGAGCAGGCGCGCGGTGTTGTACAGCGCGGCCTCCCGATCGCTCGAGGCCGGGTAGTCCGTCACGAGGCGCCCGTAGCTCTGCACGGCCTTGTCGAAGTCGTACGACTGCTCGGCGTTGAGGGCGACCCGGAAGAGGGCGTCGTCGGCCAGCTCGCTCTTCGGGTGATCGCGCACGATGCGCTCGTAGAGCCGCAGCGCCGAGTCGAAGCGGCGCACCTTCTCGTAGGAGACCGCGGCGTTGTTGAGGGCCTTGTCGGCGAACGCGTGCTTGGGATCCTCGTCCACGAGCGCCACGTACTTGGCGGCGGCGGCCTCGTACTCGCCGGCCG
>Ga0233383_1000572_pt1 | contig 13868 bp, 13 predicted proteins | sample ElkDunMinimDraft_14_FD_191542 | JGI IMG/M metagenome (GOLD analysis project Ga0233383, IMG submission 191542) | Fecal eukaryotic communites from dung pellets of Tule Elk in California, USA - Elk Dung G16 | ecosystem: Host-associated > Mammals > Digestive system > Large intestine > Fecal | place...
ACCTGGCGACCCTCGCGGGCGAGCTCCTCGCCCCCGAGCACCCCGCGGCGGACGCCGCGCGCGAGCGGCTCGCCGCCGCGACGCTCGCCGTCGTCGCGACCCCGGTCCACAAGGCGTCGTACACCGGTCTGCTCAAGGCGTTCCTCGACCTCTACGGGCCGGACGGCCTCGCGGGCGTCGTCGTCGTCCCGCTCGTCGTCTCGGGCAACCCGGCCCACGCGCTCGTGGGCGAGGTGCACCTGCGGCCGGTGCTCGTCGAGCTCGGCGCCGTGGTCCCCACGCGGTCGTTCACCGTCACGGAGCCGCAGCTCGCGGACCTCGGCCCGGTCGTGCAGACCTGGCTCGCACGGGAGAGCGAGGCCCTGCGCCGCGCCGTCGCCCCGGTCGACGTCGTGGCGCCCGAGCACGCCGTCGTCGACGCGTTCGCCGGGGGGACCCGATGACCGCCGACCTGAGCCGCGGCGCTCGCGCGGCCGACCTGTCCCACCTGGAGGCGCTGCTGGCCCAGCAGGACGAGCCGCAGCTCACGCCCGACGAGTACAAGTCCGTGTTCCGCGGCCATCCCGCCGGGGTCGCCGTGATCGCGCTCGAGCACGAGGGCCGCCCCGTGGGCTTCACGGCGACGTCCGTCATCTCGGTCTCGGCCGCTCCCCCGCTGCTCGCGTTCTCGCTCGCCTCGACGTCCTCGTCGTGGCCCGCGGTCTCGGCGGCGCGCACCGTCACGGTGAGCTTCCTCGCCGACCACCAGCACGACGTCTCGGCGCGGTTCGCGACGAGCGGCATCGACCGGTTCGCCGACGGCGGCTGGTCGCGCCTCGCGAGCGGGGAGCCCGTGGTCGACGGCGCGCTGTCGTGGGTGCGCGGCCGCATCGTCCAGCGCACGCCCGTCGGCGACTCCTATCTCGTGTCGCTGCGCGCCCTCACCGCGAGCACCCTCACGCGCCCGGGCGAGGACGGCACGAGGAGAGACGGCGCGTCCGAGCGCGGCGCGAGGAGAGACGGCACCGCGGCGAGGACGCCGTCGCCGTTGATCTACCACGACCGCACCTACCACCGGATCGGACGACACTCCGCGCTCTGAGGCTCGTCGAGGAGGCGCGCGTCACCAGCTCCAGCCCCGGGCGCTGAGCTCGAGCTCCTCGCGGAACCGCTCGTCGTCGCCGGTGCGGAAGCCTGCCCGCAGCGGCGCGTCCTCGACGGGCAGGCCCGTGAGCCGGCACGCCTCGCGCAGCAGGGCGTCGTACGCGCCCTGGAGCGCGAGGTAGTGGTGGGCGCGCGCGTACAGGCCGCGGTCCGCCTCGATGCGGCGCATCTCCGTCGCGAGCTCGCTCAGCCGCACCTGCAGGGCGAGGGTCCGGAGCGGGTCGGGAGGCGCGGCCCGCCGCCGTCGCGCTCCCCGTCCCACGCCCGGCCCGGCGGCCGCCCACGCGCTCCGACGATGCGTCGGAGGGCGCCCCGCGCCGCGCAGCGACCACCACACGACGGCGGCGGTGCACGCCGCCGCGCACCAGACCATGAGCAGCCACGACATCGGAGCCGACCTCACCGGAAGGGACCCGCAGGACCCTTCCATCCTAGGTCCGTACGCCGTCCGCAGCCACGGCGGTCCGGCCCGCCACGGGCGCGCCGGACCGTCGTCGGTGCCGGGCTCAGCCCTCGAGGAGGTCGGGCTGCGGGTGGCGCACGCCCTGCACGGCCTCGCGCGGGAGCGCGGCGCCGACAGCCGCGACGTCGTCCGCCGTGAGGCCGACCGACACCGCGGCGACGTTCTGCTCGAGGTAGGCGAGGCGCTTGGTGCCCGGGATGGGCACGACGTCGTCGCCCTGGGCGAGGAGCCACGCGAGGGCGAGCTGCGCCGTCGTGACACCGCGCTCCGCCGCGAGCCGCTCGAGGGAGCGGACCAGGGCGCGGTTGTGCTCGAACGCGTCGCCTGCGTACCGGGCGTGGGCACGGCGCACGTCGTCCTCGGCGAAGTCGTCGGTCGCGTCGACGGTCCCGGTGAGGATGCCGCGGCCCAGCGGCGAGAACGGCACGAACCCGACGCCGAGCTCGCGCAGCGTCGGCAGCACCTCGTCCTCCGGGTCGCGGGTCCACAGCGAGTACTCGCTCTGCACGGCCGTGACCGGGTGGACCGCGTGCGCGCGGCGCACCGTCGCGGCCGACGGTTCCGACAGCCCGATCCCCCGGACCTTGCCCGCCGCCACGAGCTCGGCGAGGGCCCCGACGGTGTCCTCGACGGGGACCTGCGGGTCCACCCGGTGCAGGTAGTACAGGTCGATCCGGTCCGTGCCGAGCCGGCGCAGGCTCGCGTCGACCGCCGAGCGCACGTACTCGGGGCGCCCGTCGACGCGACGGCCGTCCGGGTGGCCACCGGCCGGGGGCAGCCCGAACTTCGACGCGAGGACGATCTCGTCGCGGTGGGGGCCCAGGACACGGCCGACGAGCTCTTCGTTGCGGCCGTGACCGTAGACGTCGGCGGTGTCGACCAGGGTCACGCCGAGCTCGATCGCGCGCCGCAGCACGGCCTCCGCCTCCGCGGCGTCGGCCGGACCGTAGGCGTCGGTCACGGACATGCCGCCGAACCCGAGGGCGGAGACGGTGAGAGCGGCGTCGCCGGAGCCGAGCGTGCGCTGCGGGAGGCGGGCGGGTGCGAGGTCGTCGGTCATGGGGGCAGCCGATCACCTCGACGCCCGGGGGGGCAAGGCCCACCCCGGTCGCTCTCACCTGGCGAGAGGACGTGACGAGGACCGCGCGGTGAGGCGCCGGGGACCCGTCCCGCGTCGAACGGGGGCGCCGCGGGCCCCGCGGTGCACCCTCCCGGGTCCGGGTCGCGGCTAGCCTCGGTCGCATGGCGCACCACGTGACCGGCCTGGAGAGCTACACCCCGCAGATCCCCGAGGCGGTGGTCGCGGACCTCCGGTCCCGCCTCCGCGCGACGCGGTGGGTCGACGCCCCGGACGGGCTCGGGTGGGACGCCGGCACGGACGTCGCATATCTGCGCGACCTGGTCGCGTACTGGGCCGACGGCTTCGACTTCGCCGCGCACCAGGCGCAGCTCGCGGCGCTCCCCGGACGGCGCGCGACGATCGACGGGGGGCACGTCCACCTCCTCCACGCGCTCGCGAGCCCGCGACCCGGGGACGCGCCCCCGCTCCCCCTCCTGCTCGCGCACGGCTGGCCGGACTCCGCGTGGCGGTACCGCAAGGTCGTGCCGCTCCTGACCGACCCGGGCGCCCCCACGACCCCGGGCGGCACAGGACGACGCACGTTCGACCTCGTCGTCCCCGACATGCCCGGCTTCGGGTTCTCCGACGTCCCCTCCGGCGCGGCTCCGGACAACCGCGTGGTCGCCGGCATGTGGGCCGAGCTCATGACCGCGCTGGGCTACGACCGGTTCCTCGTCGCGGGCGGGGACATGGGCAGCCACGTCGCGCGGTTCCTCGCGCTCGACTTCCCCGGCCGGGTGATCGCCGTGCACCGCACCGACGCCGGGCTGCCCGTGTTCACGGGCGACCCCGCGTCCCTCACGCAGGAGGAGCGCGACTGGCTGGACGAGAGCGTGCGGTGGCGCGCGACCGAGGGTGGGTACGCCGCCGTGCAGGGCACCAAGCCGCAGTCGCTCGCGGTCGGCCTCACCGACTCCCCTGCCGGCCTCGCGGCATGGGTCGTCGAGAAGCTCCGGTCGTGGAGCGACTGCGGCGGCGACCTCGAGTCGGTGTACACGCGGGACGAGGTCCTCGCCCTCCTCACCGAGCACTGGGCGGCGGGCAACGTCGGGGCCGGAGTCCGCGCCTACCGGGCGAACGCCGCGATCCCCCGCGAACAGCTCGCTCGCCACGTCGACGTGCCGTCCGGGTTCTCCGTGTTCGCCGGCGACGTGGTCCGCCCGCCCCGCGCGTGGCTCGACCGCGTCGCGAACACCGTGTACGCCACCGAACCACCGCGCGGGGGGCACTTCGCCCCGTTCGAGCAGCCCGAGAGCTACGCCCACGAGCTGCGGTCGTTCTTCGGCCGGTTCTAGGTTCCGGCTCCCGGGCCGCTCCTCGGCCGCACGACGCCGTCCCCTCCCTCGAGCGGCCACCAGGCTCCGCCGGGCCGAACCGGCCCCGGCGTGGACCGGTCCGCGCCGTGTCCGCGCCGGTCAGGCACGCCTGTCCTTGCTGGCGGGAGCAGGGTGAAGTCCCTATTCTGGAATCGTTCAAGAAAACGGGTCGCCGGGAGGGCACCGACGGAAGCCGGGTGGCCGCCGCAGGTCCGGGAGAACCCCGAGAGAGCGAGGAGCACCATGTCCGCACCCACGATCCACCGCACCACGGCACGCTTCGAGGCGTCGGAGGCGCTGCGCACCCACCTGCAGCGCGTGCTCGTCGCGCTCGTCGACCTGCACGTCCAGGGCAAGCAGGCCCACTGGAACGTCACCGGCAGAGGGTTCCGCGACCTCCACCTCCAGCTCGACGACGTCGTGGACGCCGCGCGCCAGCACAGCGACACGGTCGCCGAGAGGATGCGGGCGCTCCAGGTCGTGCCCGACGGCCGGACCGAGACCGTCGCGACGACGACCGAGCTCTCCCCCTACCCGGCCGGCCTCGTCTCGGTGGGCGACACCGTCGACGCGGTCGTCGAGCGTGTCGCCCAGACGGTCGAGGTCGTCCGGGCCGTCCACGACGCCGTCGACGCCGAGGACCCGACGAGCGCGGACATCCTCCACGAGATCATCGCGGACCTGGAGAAGCAGGCCTGGTTCCTCTCCTCGGAGAACCGCGAGGCGTGACCCTCCTCCGGACGCCTCAGCGGCGAGCGGGGCGCGAGCTGCCGATGACCGGTGGCGGTTCGACCAGGACGTCCACCTCGTAGTCGCACCGGCAGACCAGTGCTTCGACGACCGCGTCCAGCACCGACTCGCCCAGCCTCACGGCCCATGGTTCCCTCTCACCGCCGTACCACTCCGGTGAGTCGAGGTCGTACACGAAGCCGGCCGGGACGAACGCCACGTCCGCATCTCGGAGAGCCGCGTGGACCTCCTCGTAGGCGGTCGTGGCGTCGCCGTCGATGTCGTGCGGCCAGCACCACGCCGCCTGCGCGATGGCACTGACCAGCATGAGCGTCACCGACCCGTCGGCCGCGACGAGTATCTCCGCGCGCCGCGTCGTCGGCGCGTGCGGGCGGTAACGCTGGGGCACGACGGACATGGCTGCTCCTCTCCACGGATCTCCGGCTCAGCCGGCGTGTGCGCCGGCGACGGCGGCCGGTGTGCGGGCGTGGCCGAAGTACATGAGCTCCCAGATCGCGCCGTCCGTGTACGTCTCGATCAGGCGCCCGTGCTGGTCCTGCCTCTCGATGCGCAGCTCGCCGTCGAACCGCAGGTACGCCCCGTCGAACCGGGCGAGGCGCGCGGCGGCCTTCCGCCAGCCGTGCATCTCCTCCACGAACGTGTTCGCGACCAGGTCCCGGTGCCGGGTGAACGTCACGACGTACCGGTCGGCCCCGTCGTCGTAGCCGTACGTCGTCACGGTCGCGACGGGCTTGCCGGTCTTCGGGTCGGTGCGCACGTCGTCGGTCCGGAACGTCACGTGCGCGGCGTCGTCGGCGACGACCTTCCCGTCCTTGGCAAGCATGAAGATCGGCACCGGCTCGAAGCCGTACCTGCCGTGCGCGGTGATGAAGGACGCGATCACCGAGTACGGGCCCGCCTGACCACGCGCCCAGTACCAGTCGTTGATGACCGAGGTCATCCCGACGTTGCCCCAGTTGTGGTCGTGGTATCCGACGCCCGTGACCTCGGTGCGCACGCCGTCGACCTCGTAGCTCCCGCGCACGGCACCCTGGGGCACGGCCGGCAGCCACGAGAACTCCAGGTCCCGCTCGGACCCGAACACGATGTTCCCCGTGTGCGGGCGCCACGGCGGCAGCTGGGCCTCCAGCGTGACGTCGACCGCGACGCCTTCCACGTCGGCGTGGATCTCGTAGCGCGTCAGGTCCCCGCGGAACGTGTTGCCCGCGATCACGACGTCGGCGCCGTCCGTGGACGCCGAGTAGGCGTCCGCGGCGAAGTCGTGCACGATCTCGCGGCTGCGCCCGTCAGGCAGGTCCAGGTTCAGCCGGATCTGCGGGGACAGCGGCCTCTTCGGCGCGGCCAGGTCCTTCGTCATGAAGATGACGACGAGCTTGGCCCCGTCGTCCAGGTGGGCGTCGAAGTACCACCACTCGTACGTGCCGCGCCGTCCGTCGGTCCGGGCACCGTCCTCCCACCGGGCGACGTGGTCGCGGGCGATGCCCAGGCGGGCGAAGTCCGCGTGGTCGTGCGCGACGCTCGCGCGGTGCTCCCCGCTCACGGCTGCGTCCACGCCCTCGGTGGCCGAGGGTGCTTCCGCTCGGCGGGCCCGTCCGCGCTTCGACGAGCGAGCTCCGTCGGTCCGACGTGGCGGACCGGCGGCGGGCCGGCGATCTCCGACATCCATGGGGTGCTCCTTCGTCCGGGAGGCCGAGGTGCCTCACGGAGAGAGACGACGCGGCACGGCACGGTGTCAGGCCCGCGGTGTGACGAGCGGCTGTCGCGCACGTCACCTCACACCGGGGGCCACCTACGTCGTCTTCCTCATGAGACTCCAAGGAGGTTCCATGAGGAAGATCCTCATCGTGGGCGGCGGCTACGCCGGCTTCTACGCTGCCTGGCAGCTCGAGAAGCGCATGCGGCGTGGTGAGGCGGAGGTCACCGTCGTCGACCCGCGGGGCTACATGACCTACCAGCCCTTCCTGCCCGAGGTCGCGGCCGGATCGGTCGAGGCCAGGCACGTCGTCGTCCCGCTCCGCGCCCACCTGCGCACCACGCGCGTGATCGAGGGCTACGCGACCCGCGTCGACCACGCACGACGGTTCGCCGAGGTGCGCACGCTCGACGGACGCGAGCACCGGGTGGACTACGACATCCTCGTGCTCACCGCCGGTGCGGTCACCCGCACCCTGCCGGTGCCCGGGCTGACCGACACCGCCGTAGGGCTCAAGACCGTCGAGGAAGCCGTCGCCGTGCGCGACCGGCTCCTGGTCGCGTTCGAGAAGGCCGCGCACCTCCCGCCCGGCCCGGAACGACGTGCTGCGCTCACCGTGACCGTCGTGGGCGGGGGGTTCACCGGGGTCGAGCTGTTCGGCGAGCTCCTCGCCCTCGGCACCAGCCTGCTGCGCTCGTACCCCGAGCTCGACGCCGACGACCTGTCGTTCCACCTCGTCGAGGCGAACGGGCGCGTCCTGCCGGAGGTCAGCGACAAGCCGGGGGCCTGGGTCGCACGCCACCTGGAGCAGCGCGGCGGACGGCTCCACCTGGACACCCGCGTCGTGTCCGCCGTCGACGGGCACGTCGTGCTGTCGACCGGCGAGGAGTACGACACCGCCATCCTCGTGTGGGCGGCGGGGAACGCCTCCAACCCCGTCGTCGCCCGGCACACCGACATGCCGCTCGACGCTCGCGGCCTGGTCCAGGTGCGCGCCGACCTGCGCGTGGGCACCGACGAGCACGTCGTGCCGGACGCCTGGGCCGCCGGTGACGACGCGGCCGTCCCCGACCTCGCGTCGGACGTGCCCGGCGCGCGCACCGTGCCCAACGCCCAGCACGCCGTCCGGCAGGGCAAGCTGCTGGCCGCGAACATCCTCGCCACGCTGCGCGGCCGGGAGCCGCGCCCGTACGTGCACCACAGCCTCGGCACGGTCGCGACCCTCGGCCTCGGTCACGGGGTGTTCGAGTACAAGCGGATCGTGGTCCGCGGCTGGCTCGCCTGGACGATGCACCGCGCGTACCACGTGCTGGCCGTGCCGTCGTGGCAGCGCAAGACCCAGGTCCTGCTCGTGTGGCTCGCGGCGTTCGTCTTCGGCCGCGACATCGCCTGCCTGCCCTGGATCGGGCGGCCGCAGGACGCCCTCCGGCTGGGCGGCGACCCCGACCTGATGCTTCCCGCCCGTGACGAGCCCGCAGGACCTCGCGCGCACACGCACGAGGAGGACGTGAGGAGAGCACACCATGCCCGTTGACCGCCGCTCACCCGCTGCCCGCCGACGAGCCCGCGCGGGCCGTCCGCCCCGTGCGACCCTGCGCAGGCTCCGTGCCGCCGCCTCGGCCCGCCGGGTCCACCTCACCTGGACGAGCCTCTTCGGCGTCGTCACGGCCACCTGCCTGCTCGTGCTGGCGGTCACCGGGATCCTGCTGTCGGTCGTCTACGTCCCGTCCGGGGCCCTGGTGACCTACGACGGCCCCTACGCGCCGCTCGCCGGGGCCCAGGTCTCCGAGGCGTTCGACTCCGTCATGACCCTCTCGTGGGAGACGACCGGCGGCCTGCTGATCCGGCAGACCCATCACTGGGCCGCGCTCGTGCTGCCCGCGTCGCTGATCATGCAGCTGCTGTCGACCTTCTTCAGCGGAGGGTTCCGTCGCCCGCGCCGGGTCGCGTGGCTGCTCCTCGTCGGCCTCTTCGTGCTCGCGCTCGTCGGCGGATGGTCCGGTTACGCGCTCCCGGACGACATGCTGTCCGGCACCGGCCTGCGAATCGTGCAGGGCGTGGCCCTCGGCATCCCCGTCCTCGGGACCTGGGCGGCGGGCCTGCTGTTCGGGGACGGGTTCCCCGGACGGATCATCGAGACCCTCGCCCCGCTCCACATGTGGGTCGTGCCCGCCGGGATCGCCGTCGTCCTCGTGGCGCGCGCGGTGCTCGCGTGGCGCCACGGCCCCACCGTCCCGGCAGTCGCCGCAGCGAAGGGCACGCTCGGTGTCCGGCTCTGGCCCGACGCGGCGCTCCGGGCGCTGCGGATGGGCGCGATGACCACCGCGGTCCTCGTGCTGCTCGGGGCGACGACCACCATCAGCCCCGTGTGGTCGTACGGCCCCGCCGACCCCGGGAACGTGGGCGCCGGCTCGCAGCCGGACTGGTACATGGGCTTCCTCGACGGGGCGCTGCGCCTGGTCCCCTCCGGGTGGGAGACCGAGTGGTTCGGGTACACGTGGACCTTCGCCGTGCTCGTGCCCCTGCTCGCGGTCGGAGCCTGGTTCGTCGCGCTCGCCCTGTACCCGTTCCTCGAGGGGTGGGCCACCCGGGACACCGTCGACCACCACGTGCTGGAGCGCCCGCGCAACGTGCCGGTCCGCACCGGGATCGGCGTCGCCGGCGCGCTGTTCTACGGCGTCCTGTGGGGCGCGGCGAGCGCCGACATCCTCGCGACGACCTTCCAGGTCAGCTTCGAGTCGGTCATCACCGTCCTGCAGATCACCCTGCTCGCCGGGCCGCCCCTCGCGTTCGACGTCACGCGCCGCATGGCCGTCGGGCTGCAGCGCAAGGACCGTGACATCGCCCTGCACGGGCACGAGACCGGGCGCATCGTCCGCACCGCGCGCGGCGAGTACCTCGAGATCCATGCTCCCGCCGATGCCACGACGCGCGCGCTGCTGACGACGGTCGCCGTCGGTACCGTCCCGGCTCGACCGGACCACGACGGGCGGCGGTCCGTGACCCGCGGGCTCCGCGAGCTCCTCGGGCGGTGGTTCGCCGAGGGGCACGTCCGTCCGGAGGGCCACCCCCGCTCGGAACGAGAGACCGCGGTCGGGAACCTGGGCGGACGCCGGGGCGGCGTCGACAGCCGCCCGCCACGGCGAGCCGACGCGGCGTGACGCACGGGTCCCGGTCCCCGCGCGCTCCGGGGCCCACGGCTCTCCCGCGTCGCGTGCGGTCCGTCGCGAGACGTGGGGCGGCGGCACGGACGGCACCGAGCACGGTGCTGCGCGCTAGACCGTGGCCGCGTTCCAGAGCGAGAGCTTGTGCGGGTTGCGGACGATGCGGACGTCCGTGACCAGGCCGTCGGCGCCGGCCACGTCGAGGGTCACCAGGGCCATGATGCGGCCCTCCTCCCACAGGGCGAAGCCGAGCCCGTCGTGCGTCTCCTGCTCCAGCAGGTCGCCGAAGGGGTACTTCTTCGCCAGACCGGCGAGGTACCGGGCGACTCGATCGGCGCCGAGGATCGGGTTCCGCGCAGCCGTGACGACCCCGCCGCCGTCGGACCGCAGGACGACGTCCGGGTCCAGCGCAGCGATGAGCCCTTCGACGTCGCCGGTGCGCGCGGCCGCCGCGAACGCTCGCACCACGCGGTCGTGCTGGAGGCGCGTCGCGCTGCGTGCCCTGGCCTGCTGGACCCGACGCCGCGCGGAGTGCGCCAGCTGACGGCAGGCGCCCGGAGTGCGGCCCACCGTCGCGGCGATCTCGTCGAACGGGATCGCGAACACCTCGTGCAGCACGAAGACGACCCGTTCGGCGGGGGTCATCGACTCGAGCACCACGAGGAGCGCAGAGCTCACGGTGTCGTCCAGCGTCACGCGGTCGGCCGGGTCCAGGTCCTGCTCGGCGAAGACCGACGACGGCAGGGGCTCGGGCAGCCACGGACCCACGTACCTCTCCCGGCGTGCCCGGGCCGAACCGAGGACGTCCAGGCAGATGCGGCTCACCACGCGCTGGAGCCAGTAGTGCGGCACCTGGATCGCCGCGCGCTCCTCGTCGCTCATGCGATACCAGCGCACGTACGTCTCCTGGACCGCGTCCTCGGCCTCCGCGATCGTGCCGAGCATCCGGAACGCGAGAGAGATCAGGAACCGGCGCTCGGCCAGGATCTTCGTGTCGACCCCCGGGTCGTCGTCGGTCGAGCCGTCGCCGAGGTCATGATCGTCGGTCATCGCAGCCTCCTGCCGTACAAGACGAGACAGCAGCGTCGGATGTCAGGCGGCCACCTGACATCTCGTGCCAGTGTCTCGTCTCCTTGGGCATGAACACTCGCTCTCGCCGGATCGCGCTCGCCGCGACGGTGGTGCTCGGCGCGTACGTAGGCGTCTGGGCCCAGTTCTTCCCGGAGTCCTTCTACTCGTCGTTCCCCGGGTTCGGCCTGCACTGGGTCGACGTGGACGGCCCCTTCAACGAGCACCTCGTCCGCGACGTCGGCGGCCTGTACCTGGCCCTCGGTCTGGGCAGCCTCGCCGCGGCCTTCAGCCGCAGCGCCGAGCCGGGTCGGGTGGTCGGCCTGGCGTGGGGCGTGTTCGGCGTCCTGCACTTCGGGTACCACGTGCTGCACCTCCAGGGCTCGGCGGTCGACGTCGTCGGCAACGTCGTCGGCCTCGGGCTCTCCGCCGCGCTGGGCATCGTGCTGGCCCTTCCTGCGCGGCAGCCCTCCGAAGGGCGCGCTCGTGAGCGCCCGTGAGGTTCATGAGGGTTTCCGTGGGGGTCGTGGTGCGGGAAGGTCGGCCGGTTCAGGCCCGCGCGGTCGTCGGGAGGCCCGCGTCCTTCCAGGCCGGGAAGCCGCCGTCGACGTGGGACACGTGCGTGTACCCGCGGCGGGCGAGCGCCTCGGCGACGGGTCCGGAGCCGTTCGGCGACCCGCACACGACGACGACGGGAGTGTCGAGCGAGATCGCCGGGTCTCCGGCGGGTCCGAACAGCGCGTCGAGGTCGTTCCGGTCGGCGAGGGTGGCGCCGGGGATCTCGCCGTGCGCGGCCCGGCCGCCGGCCGAGCGCACGTCGATCAGCAGGGCGCCGTCGGCGACCTCGGCGGCGGCGGCGGCCGCGGTCTGGAGGGGCGGCGTGGTCATGGGCTTCTCCTTCGGTGAGAGGTTGGGCTGGGACGGTCAGGGCGTGGTGGCGGTGGCGGTGGCGGTGACCAGCGTGGGCGCGACGTCGGCGGCGTCCGCACGGTCGACGGTCTCGACCTCGGGACCGGGCGCCGCGTCTGCGGCGAACCAGTGCTCGGCGAGCAGCTCGAACGAGCGGCGCGCGTCCTGCGCGGCGTGGGTGGCGGTCGTGACGAGCAGCTCGTCCGCGCCGGTGGCCCGGCGCAGCGTCTCGAGCCGCCGGACGACGGTCTCGGGGTCGCCGACGATGCGCGTGTCCACGCGGTCCGCGACGAGCGCGCGCTCGGCCTCGGGACGCTCGTCCCACGCCGGGGACGTCCCCGGCTCCGGGTATGCGATCGCGCCGTCGGCGCCGCGCCGGATCGACAGGACCCAGTCGGGGAACGGGGTCGCGAGCTCACGGGCCTGCTCGACCGTGTCCGCCACCAGCACGTCCGCGGACACCACGACGTACGGCGCGTCGAGCACGCCGGGGCGGAACGCCGCGCGGTACGCGGCGACGGTGTCGAGCGTCGCCGACGGCGCCACGTGGTAGTTCGCCGCGAGCGGCAGCCCGAGCTCGCCCGCGACGCGCGCGCTCTCGCCGGCGCTCGACGCGAGGACCCACAGGTCCCAGTCGGCGCCCTCGACGGGCGGGCTCACGTACCGCGTCCCGTGCTCGTCGCGGTACGTCCCGGCGCGCAGGCCGAGCACGAGGTCGAGCTCTTCCCGGAAGCTCGCCGGGGTGCGCGAGGCGCCGACGACCCGCTTCTGGGCGAGGACCCGCTCGCGCAGCACGGAGTCGTTGACGTCCGCCGGCGGCGCACCGGGCACGTACAGCCCGTCGACGACGCGCGGGCCGGCCGCGGGTCGATCCCGCCGCGGCGACGCCCCGACGCCCTTCTGCCCCGTGGGCGGCGTGAACGCGCGGCCGAGCCCCAGGTCGACGCGACCCGGGTGGAGAGCGGCGATCGTCCCGAACTGCTCGGCGGCGACGAGCGGGCTGGTCGTGCTGAGCAGCACGGCACCGCTGCCGACGCGGATGCGCTCGGTCCGGGCCGCGACGGCGGCGGCGAGCACCGCGGGCGACGCCGAGCCGACGCCGGGCGACAGGTGGTGCTCGGCGTACCAGACGCGGTGGTAGCCGAGCCGGTCGAGGTCGCGCGCGAGCCCGACGGCGCGGCGCACCGCGTCCCGGCCCGTCCCTCCCTCGGGGACGATCGCGAGGTCGAGGACGGAGAGCGGGACGCGGCCGGACGCCGGTCGCTGCCCGCCGGGGGTGGCGGTCGGGTGCGGGTGGGCTGACATGGCTTCCTCTGGTGGTGGTGCGGGCGGCGCAGCGGCCGGGTCGGTGACGGAGGCTGCCGTCAGGACGCCGTGCTCTCGGGGAGCGCGGCGAGGCGTGCGAGCGAGAAGCGCTCGACCGCGGGGACGGCGTCGGGCACCCCGTCGGGCGCGGTGGCCAGTTCGGCGAGGACGCGACCGACCGCCGGGGCGAACTTGAAGCCGTGGCCGGAGAACCCGGCCGCCACGACCACCGGGCCGCGGCGGTCGAGGACGAAGTCGTGGTCCGGCGTCGTGGTGTAGGTGCAGCTCACGGGGACGAGGACGTCCGGGTCGAGGCCCGGCAGCCACGCGCGCACGTAGTCCCGCAGCGCGTCGAGCTGCCCGGGCTCGGGACGGTAGGTCCGCCGGTCCGGGTCGACGACGGGGCCGACGCCGTGGAACCCGACCTTGACGCCCTCGCCCGGGGTCGCCAGGCCGTACACGCCGCTCGGCCACCTGGTGCCGGGACCGACGTCGTGCGTGAACGCGGGCCAGTCCTGCGGCGACGTGCCCGGGAGGAGGGCGAAGTGCGCGGGCTGCTCCTGGGTGACGACGAGCGGGAGGTCCTGGCCGAGCAGGGTCCCGGACGGCCCACCGAGCAGGCCGGCGCTCCACGCCCCGACGGCCACGACCACGACGCGCGCGACGACGTCCCCCGCGTCCGTGACGACCCGCACGCCGCCGGGGACCCGCTCCACGTGCCGGACGGCGACCTCGTGGCGCACGTCGGCACCGCTCGACGCGGCGGCGGCCTGCAGGGCGGCCACGGCGCGGTCGGCGTGCAACCGCCCCGCCGTGGCGACCTCGTGCAGCACCCGGCCCTCGAACCGCAGGCCCGGCCAGCGCTCGGCCGCGGCCGCGGGGTCGAGCCACTCGTGCTCGATCCCCCGGGCCGCGAACGCCGCGGCGATCGCGTCCG
>Ga0233383_1000573_pt1 | contig 13852 bp, 8 predicted proteins | sample ElkDunMinimDraft_14_FD_191542 | JGI IMG/M metagenome (GOLD analysis project Ga0233383, IMG submission 191542) | Fecal eukaryotic communites from dung pellets of Tule Elk in California, USA - Elk Dung G16 | ecosystem: Host-associated > Mammals > Digestive system > Large intestine > Fecal | place...
TTCGCTGGCGCGCTGCCCACCATCACGGCGCTCAAGCCCTCGGTCGATCGCTTCTTCGACGATGTGATGGTGATGGCCGAGGATCGGCAGGTGCGGGAGAACCGCGTCCGGCTGCTCATGTCGATCGGCGCGATGTTCGGTCGCGTCGCGGACTTCTCGAAGCTGCAGGCGGAGTGAGACGAACCATGCGCCGAAAGAACCTGCTCACCCGCACCGCCCTGGGTGCCCTTTCGGGTGCGCTCAGCCTGGGGCTCCTCTCGTGCGCGCAGACCGTCACGCGGCCCCCGCCCGCCGACCGCTTCTACTTTCCGACGGGCATCGCCCACGTGGACGTTCCCGGCCGGACCGAGGGGACGCTCTACGTCGCCAGCGCCAACGCCGACCGGTGCTACGAGACCGGTTCGATCAGGGCCCTCTCGCTGGACGCGCTGCCCCAGCCGCTGCCTCCGCTGGGCGCGCCGGTGCCGGCCTCGGGTCCGGCGGTGATCGAGGATCTCGGCAACCCGGATCCGCAGTCGCAGCGGTCCATCGAGACGTTCGCCGGGCAGCTGGCGACCTGGCCGCTGCCGTCCGGCGGCCACCGCCTGGTGATCCCCACCCGCGCCGAGGGCTCGCTGCTCCAGATCGTCGACGCCACCGGACCGGCAGGCACCACGCTGACCTGCGTGCCTGCGTCCGCGGACGGCGCCGCCCCCGAGAACTGCGCCGAGGACGCGCTCTCGCTCGACGCGGTCCCGGAGGGTTCCGAGTCCAGCGACGTCCCGCGGGCGCCGGCTCCGATCGGGGTGGCCATCGCCCCGGATGGCCAGACGTTCATCACGCACATCGAGATGGCCGACGATCCGTGGGGATCACGGACGAACGAGCGCGGATACGTGGTCCGGATGAATGCCGCCGACCCCAAGCTGGTCGCCGCGGACTTCCTGCAGATCCCCCGCGGCGGGACGCAGTCGGTCGCCATCGGTCAGCGCTACGCCTTCGTCTCCGCGCGCGAGCTCGGCCGCGGACTCGACGCGGTGATCGCGGTGCCGCGCGACCCCGAGGACAAGGTCCTGCACGCCTTCCCGCTGCAGCTTCAGTACGCCGTCACCGCGCTGAGGGGCATCGCGCTCTCCGAGGACGAGCGGACCCTCTACGTGGTCGGCCGCTCCGTGGACGACATCCTGTTGGGCGGCAACCCGGACGTGCTCTTGGTGGCCTCCGTCGCGGGGCCCCGCTCGGCGGCCCCCGTGGTGAGGGTGACGCGCGTGGTCCCGCTGCCGACGGCGCCGGCCGCGATCCAGCGCATCTCCCGGACCGGTGGCTCCGATCTGGTGCTGATCGTCGCGCAGGGCTCCGGCTCGCTGGCGATCTACGACGAGGGCATCGGGCAGCTGGTGGCCGAGGTCAGGGGCCTGGGGGTGCAGCCCTCGCAGCTGGCGGTGGATCTGCGCGCGGGAACCGTGGACGGGAACAGCGTGGAGCAGGCGCGCGTCTACGTCTCGAACTTCGGCGACGGTCGGGTGGCGGTGGTGGACCTGCCGGATCTCGCGCGACCGGAGGATGCGCGCGTGGTCGCCTACCTGGGCCGCCGCCAGGACGACGTGCAGAGTCAGCACTCCAATACCTGCAGAATAGGTGATGAATGAAGCGGCATGGCTTGTTGGTGGCGGCGCTGACGTTGGTGCTGATCGCCTGTGAGAGCAACACCTCGGGCGTCCGCGCCACCCTCGGCGGCGTGCATGACATCGCGGCGGTGGGGCGGCTGCTCTTCGTGGCCTCGGCGCAGAACTCCGAGCTGCGGGTGCTCGACACCCAGTCGGACGTGAGCACCGGCCGCGAGGGCCCGGGCTTCGTGCGCGCCCCCAATCCGATCGCGATCCTGTCGATCCCGGTGCTCGACCGGCCGATGGCGCTCACGCCGGACATCCACTTCGACGGGGAGGGCGCCGAGGTGAAAGGGCCCTACCTCTACGTGCAGGGTGCCGGCGCGCGCGAGATCTCGGTCGTCGGCGCCGAGCCCGAGATCCTCAAGGAGCTGGTGCGGCTGCCCACCAACGGTCCGGTGACTGCGCTGGCGGGCGTGGGTCCGCAGAACGCCGGCGAGGAGAGCCTGCTCTTCTACGCGGACTGGCAGGGGGCCCGCTCCCGGCTCTTGCGGGTGGCGCTGCCCGACCCCGAGGTGCTCGCCGGGACCCCGCCTTCCAGCGGCGTGCTGGATCTCTCGGGCGCCCCGGTCGCGTTCACCGGCCAGAGCGTGTCGGCCATGACCACGCTCCCGCGCGCCGCGGACGGCAGCGTGCGCCTGGCCATCGGGCTGCGTGACGAGGGCGGGAAGGCCGGTCGCGCGCTGCTCCTGACGCTCGACGTGACGGGGACCCAGTACGTCCAGGCGCCGGTCGAGCTCGACTTCGGCGGTCCGGTGCGGATGCTCAAGACCCACCCGCGCGTCACGCGCACCGTGGGCTCGGGCGACAACGCAATCGAGCTCGAGGTGCTCCCCGCCGGCGCGCGGATCTTCGCGGCCCTCGACGAGTCGGCGTGCAATGACGCTCCGAGCTGCGGCGGCGTGGTGGCTGTCGACGGCATCACCCTCGACCGCACGGATCTGCCGGACCTCACCCTGGGGCAGCGCTCGTTGGACGCTCGCGGCCTGCCCATGGTCGCGATCGAGACGGCCGGCGACGTGCTTCAGGACTTCGAGGTCATGCCGAAGCTGTCGCGGCTGGCGGCCTTTGGCGCCGCCACCGGCGAGATCCTTCCACTGGGCGGCGTCATCTCCTCGGGCGCCGGGTACTTCACCCTCTTCGACGCCCTGGCCCTGACGCCGATCAACGCCTCCTCGGACCTGCCCACGCTCTCGCTCGACGGGATGTCGTACTTCGACCCTGCGGGAAACCCGCTGAGCATCCCGGTGCAGGTGACCGGCAGCGCGCTGGTCGACCCGGCCACCCTGAGACTCAACCATGGCGTGGTGCGCGAGGAGATCATCTCGATCACCTACCAGCCCGACCTGCCGGGCTTGACGGACCTCGAGCTGGACGCGACGGGGGAGGGGGATGCACTGATCACCGCCACCGGCGTCCGGCTGGCGGACCCCTCGCTGGCCTCGCGCGTGCGCGTGGGCGATGCGGTGACGCTCGGTGGTGCTGGCTGCGCGCAGAGTGCGACCGTGGACGCCGTGGACGAGGTCGTCGGCGCCCTGACCCTGTCGAGTGCCCCGCTGGCGGCCTGCACCCGGCTCACGGTGGCCGCGGGCGTGAGCCAGCCGTGGGTCGTCTTCGGCGGGCAGAGCGGCTACCTGGGGCGGACCGCCGACGGCGAGGTCTTCGCCTCCATCGAGGGCAAGCCCTTCGCCCATCCCGAGGCCTACGTGCCGGGCGCGCCGCAGCTGCAGTTCACCTTCCGCACCCCCCCGGGGCTCACCCCGGTCAAGGGCACCTATCTGCTCTTCTCCACCATCGACGGCTTCGCCTTCCAGCGCTCGCGCATCACCAACGACCCCCGGACCGGCGTCTTCTGGCAACCACCCGGCTCGATGGTGCTGCTGCCCGAGAACCCGGATTTTCCCTACGGCAGCGTCTGGGTGACCTTCCCGTCCTTCAACACGGTGGCCGCCTTCGCGCCCACCGCGATCCTCCCCGGCCTGCCGGTCCTGGCCGTGGACGTTCGCCAGTTCCAGTGAACTTGGAGTCGGACGGGTGGCTTTGATAGTGTCCGCAGCCGGTCGATTCGCTCCGCAGGGGAACAAGCACCGATGATTGAGCCCAACGCCGTCCGTCCGCCCCGCGAGGTGGCCATCGCAGATCACCTCTGGAGTGCCTTCGAGGAGATGGCGGAGGTCATGGGTGCCGATCGGGACGGCCTCATCAACCAGGCGATGTTCATGTTCGCGCGCCTCAACGGCTTCATGGAGGCGCGCCCGGCCTCCGGTGGCGCGACCCGCGTCGGGCCCCCCGTGCTGCAGCCGGTGAGCGCACCCACGCCGCTGCACGGCCGGGGCGCGACGACGCAGCTCGGGCTCGAGGGCCCGGATCGCAAGCAGGTCGCCGAGCGCGTCCTGGAGACCGCGGCCGAGCTCGAGCGGCTCATCAAGGGCAAGCCGGCGGCTGACGACGATCAGGACTTCGGCTACGGCGAGGATCAGGACCTCCCCCAGGACGAGCTCCCTGCCGACGACGACGGCTACTACGACGAGCCGGCCGCGCAGGGCGACGACTACGGCGACGAGGAGCCGGCGCCCGAGGGCGCGCTGTACCTGGTGACCGAGAACGGCGAGTCCGAGCAGATCGTCAAGGATCGCTTCGTCATCGGTCGCGGCAAGCACTGCGACATGGTGATCAACTCGGGCAAGGTCTCGCGCGAGCACGCGGTGATCACCCACGAGGGCGACGACTTCTTCATCGAGGACCTCGGCTCGTCGAACGGCACCTGGTTCAACAAGCAGCGCATCAAGCGCCGCAAGATCGAGGACGGCGACGAGTACTTCATCTGCAGCGAGAAGGTGCAGCTGGTGCTGCGCTAGCTGCCGTGATGACCTCCACCGCCCTGTGGACGTGGGGACTGCTGGCACCGGTGCTGTTGGTCGCCGCGATCTGGGACGTCCACAGCCGGCGCATCCCCGACTGGGTGACGCTGCCGGCGATCGCGGCGCTGTTGGGGGCGCGGGCGCTGCTGGAGGGGCTGGGCGACGTGCAGCACGGACTGGTTTCCGGACTGCTCGGCGCCGTGGCGGCAGGTGGCTTCTTCGCGCTGTGGGCGCTGGGTCGCCGGATGGGGTGGGGGGACGTGAAGTTGATGGGCGCTGTCGGTGCGGCGTTCGGCTTCCCCGCCATCCAGGGGGCGGCGATCTTCGTCACCCTGGTGGGAGCGCTTCAAGCCCTGGTGCTGCTGTTGTGGCAGGGCGCGCTGTGGAAGACGATCGAGGGCGCGCTGTCCGGACTTGCGGGACGTCTGGGGCTGCCTGCGGCGACGACCGAGGAGTCAGAGCGCAAGAGCGTGCCCTATGGGCTCGCCATCGCGCTCGGAAGTTTTTGGACCATGTGGTGGGAACGGGCGGCACTCGTCGCCCAGTGATGAGGGAACACATGCGGCGACAGCTCGATGGACGCACCACTCTGAGCGCAGGGGCATCTCTTGCCCTCGCGCTCGTCATGTTCGGGGCCACCCCGGCACTGGCCCAGGACAACACGATCGCCCTGGGCATCAACCAGAACAAGACGATCTCCATTCCGGGCCTGACGCGGCTGGCACCGGCCTCCGACAACGTCGCCAGCGTGCAGTCGATCGGCGGCGCGCAGGTGCTGATCACCGGCATCGCGGAGGGGCGGATGAGCTTCATCGCCTTCCGCAGCAGCGGCCGGTCCACCACCTACACGGTCCTCGTGCGCAAGCAGGATCCGAACGAGGTGATGAGCGAGATCAAGCGCCTGCTCGGCGACATCGAGGGCGTGACGGTCCGCATGGTCGGTGACCGGATCTACCTCGACGGCCAGGCCTACACGACGACCGACGCGGCGCGCGTCGACGAGGTCGTCGCGCTCTACGCGAACGTGAAGAGCTTCGTGAAGGTGGCCCCCAACGCCAAGCGCCTGGTGGCCCAGAACCTCAACACGGCCTTCCAGAAGGCGGGCCTGCGCAACGTCAGCGCGAACGTGGTGGGCAGCACCATCTTCCTCGAGGGCAGCGTGGAGTCGCAGGCCGACCTGGAGAAGGCGGAGCTGATGCTCGAGGCGATGGGCGAGCGCGTGAAGAACCTGCTCACCGTCGGCATCAAGCGGATGATCCTCTCGCAGGTGCAGTTCGTGGAGATCCGCCGCACCACCACCGACGCCTACGGCATCCGCTATCCCTTCGACATCAACGGCAACGTGGCCGCGAGCGTGAACATCGCGCGGACGTTCATGGGGCCGGTCAACAACCGCGGGATCTGGGCCGCGGATGGGATCGGCGTGTCCGAGTTCTCGATCGGCTTCCAGGCGAACGACGGTTACGGGCGCCTGCTGGCGCAGCCGCAGCTGGTGTGCGCGAGCGGTGAGGAGGCCGAGTTCCTGGCCGGCGGCGAGATCCCCATCCCGCTGATCACGCAGAACCAGGCCACGGTCGAGTTCAAGAAGTACGGCATCATCCTGAACCTCAAGCCCACCGCGGATCGCGACGGAAACATCCAGACCGCCATCGAGGCCGAGGCGAGCGAGGTCGACCAGTCGGTGTCCGTCTCCCTGGGCGGAAACGTCGGCGTCCCCGGCTTCCGGACCCGGAAGGTGAAGACCAACGTCACCGTCCGCCACGGCGAGACGATCGTCCTCTCGGGGGTCTTCAGCCACGACGAGCAGAAGGACGTGTCCAAGGTCCCCGGCATCGGCCACCTGCCGATCGTCGGTGAGCTCTTCAAGCGCCGCGGCTTCGACTCCACCAAGCGGGAGCTGGTGATCTTCGTGACGCCCCGGATCGTGAACCCGGACTCGGACAAGATCCGGACGATCATCGAGGACATCAAGTCCCGCTACAAGCAGGCGAAGTCCGAGGTCGGCTTCAACATCTTCGACTGATCGGCCTGCAAGCAGGCCTTCGGCCCGGACTGCGGTCCGGGCTAGACTGCACTCACATGCTCCTCGTCACGTTCATTGAAAAAGGTGGGTCTCCCGAGCGGCGCTTCTTCGAGAAGCCCGAGGTGACCATCGGCCGCGTTGCGGGTAACGACATCGTGCTCGCCAAGGGCAACGTGTCCAAGCGACACACCCGCATCGTGCTGAAGAGCGGCCGGATCGTGGTGGTGGACGAGAACTCCACCAACGGCACCTACGTGAACAAGGTCCGCATCACCGGGCCCCAGGTGCTCAAGGACTCGGACCAGATCTTCGTCGGCGACTACGTCTTCAACGTGGAGCAGGCCGACCACGATCCCGAGGCGGCGGGCGGCTACGACGAGGGCGCCTACGACGAGGAGGGCGCCTACGACGAGGAGGGCTACGACGACGAGGCCGGTTACGAGGAGGGGCCCTACGAGGACGAGGCCCCCTACGAGGAGCCTGCCGCGGCGCCGGATCAGTTCGAGCGCCCGCAGCAGGGGCGCATGCCCGCGTCGATGGCCTCGGCCATGGCACGCAATGCGGGGCGCCGCGTGGATCCCCGCGCGGAGGCCTACGCCCGCTTGCAGAAGGACATCCACGACCGCCTGATCGAGTACCTCGATCTGCGGCGCCTGGACATGGATCGCCTCGGCGACGAGGAGCTGTGGCGGCGCACCGAAAAGGCGATCCGCGACATCATCGAGCAGATGGAGGTCGACGGGGAGCTGCCCGACGACATCGATCCCGAGGAGATGCTGACCGACGTGCTCAACGAGGCACTCGGGCTGGGGCCGCTCGAGGCCTTCCTCGCGAGCGACGAGATCTCCGAGGTGATGGTCAACCACGCCAACCAGATCTACATCGAGTACAAGGGCAAGTTGCAGCTGTCGGACAAGATCTTCAGCTCGAACCAGGCCGTGCTGGGCGTGATCGAGCGGATCGTGGCGCCCATCGGCCGGCGCATCGACGAGTCCAGTCCCCTGGTGGATGCGCGCCTCAAGGACGGCAGCCGCGTCAACGCGATCATCCCGCCGCTCGCGCTCAAGGGCCCCTGCATCACCATCCGCAAGTTCAAGAAGGACAGCCTCAAGATCCAGGACCTGGTGAAGTACCGCACCATCACCGCGCAGATGGCGGAGTTCCTGGAGATGTGCGTGAAGGCCAAGCGCAACCTGGTGATCTCCGGCGGCACCGGCTCGGGGAAGACCACCACGCTCAACATCATCAGCAGCTTCATCCCCGAGGGTGAGCGCATCGTCACCGTCGAGGACGCCGCCGAGCTCCAGCTGCCGCAGGAGCACTGGGTGCAGCTGGAGAGCCGACCTCCCAACCTCGAGGGCAAGGGCGCGATCACCATCCGCGACCTGGTGAAGAACTGCCTGCGCATGCGCCCCGACCGGATCGTCGTCGGCGAGTGCCGCTCGGGAGAGACGCTGGACATGCTCCAGGCGATGAACACCGGCCACGACGGCTCGCTCACCACGCTTCACGCCAACACGCCGCGAGACGCGATCGCGCGGCTCGAGACGATGGTGCTGATGAGCGGCATGGAGCTGCCGGTGAAGGCGATCCGCGAGCAGATCGCCAGCGCGGTCCACATGATCGTGCAGCAGACGCGCTTCTCGGACGGCTCGCGCAAGATCTGCTTCATCACCGAGGTGTCCGGCATGGAGGTCGACATCGTGACCCTCCAGGACATCTTCTATTACAAGCAGGAAGGCTTCACCGACGACGGCAAGGTCCGCGGGCGCTTCGTCTCGACCGGCTTCGTTCCGAAGTTCTACGACGAGCTCCAGCGTCGAGGCATTCCCGTCAACATGAGCATCTTCAGGGAGGAGTGACGCTTGGCGACGCTGGTCATCCGCGAGCCGGACGGCTCATCACGAGACGTCGAGTTCGGGGACGAGCTCACCATCGGGCGCGCCGAGGGCTGCGGACTGCAGCTGTCCGAGGGCGGGGTCTCCCGGCGCCACGCCACGCTCACCGTCGAGGCCGACGGTCGCGTCTGGGTCGAGGACCTGGGGAGCGCGCACGGGACGTTCCTGGACGGGACGCCGCTGGAGGAGCGCGGCCTGCTCGAGCCGGGCGTCCCCCTGCAGATCGGCGACTACACGCTCGAGCTGCGCCGGCCCCGCGCGGCCCGCCCGCCGCGGGCCGGGAGCGGACCCGAGCGCCCGGTGCGGCGCCCGCGTCCCGGCGCGGGTGGCGACGCTCCGCCGTCGGGCGCCGAGGCGGCCCGCCCCGGTGGCCGTCCCCGCTCGCCGCCGGGTGGTGGGAGCGCGCTGGCGCGGCGTCCGGCCGAGGACGCGGGCCCGCGCGGCCCGCACCTCAAGGGGCTCACCGGCCCCTGGCTCAATCGCACCTGGGTCATCCGCGGGACGCTCGTGGTGGGACGCCAGGAGGGCGTGGGGCTGCTCGTCGACGACGCGTCGGTGAGCCGCCAGCACGCGGAGATCACGGTGGGGCCCGAGGGCGCGCAGGTGCGCGACCTGGGCAGCGCCAACGGATCGGCCCTCAATGGCCAGCCGCTGGGCCCGGATCCCGAGCCGCTGATGGACGGCGACGCGCTGCTCTTCGGGAGCATCGAGTTCACCTACTCGGACGGCGCGTCCGCGTCGCGCGCGCTCCCGGTGCGCAGTCGCCCCGGCCGGACGGTCCCCTCCCGGCGCGGCGCGCCCGCGGCGCCGACCGGCGGCGAGGACGGGGAGGGCATGTCGCCGGAGCGCAGGCGGGCGCTGATCGTCGGTAGCTCGGTGTTCGGCGGGCTGCTGCTGATTGTGGTGGTGCTGGGGCTGGTGAAGGACACCTCCAAGCCCCCTCCGTCCGCCAGCCGCGCGGCCGCCACGCGCCAGCAGACGCCCGAGTCGAGGCTCAAGGAGCTGCTCAGCCGCTGTCGCACCCACGCATCGCTCGAGCTCGGAAATCCGGACTGGGGACGGGCCGAGGAGGCGTGCAACGCCGCGCTCGACATCGATCCCATCCACGAGGAGGCGATCGCGCTGACCAAGAAGATCACGCTCGAGAAGGAGGCCTCCGACCTCTTCACCCGCGCGGAGCGCGCGCTCTCGCGCAACAACGGCGAGGAGGCCCTGGCCCTCTTCCAGGCGATCCCGCGCGAGAGTGGCTACTTCGGTCGCGCGAGGACGCAGGTCACCGACGCGCTGGAGCGGGTGAAGCGCAAGCACCTCGACGACTGCAAGGTCTACGTCCGCAACGACAAGTGGCGGGAGGCGGCGGAGGCCTGTGAGAAGCACATGAACCTGGCCTGCTCGAGCATCCCGCGCGAGCAGTTCGTGCCGCCCGTCGGCTACACCCTGAGTCTGCGTCCCCGGAGGGGGCGCAACGAGTGGAGGCCCACCAACGCGGACTTCGTGCGCTTCTGGAACGCGCGGGAGCGCGGCGGCAAGGGCGGCGAGCCCTGGACCTGTCCGGCGTCCGATCTCTTCAGGATCGAGGAGGAGACCAACACGCCGAAGTCCGAGGTCACCGCGATCATCAACAAGCGCTTCCCCGACAAGGTCGTCCAGCGCGCGCTGCTCGAGTACTGGGAGGGCAAGGCCGGCGAGGCGAGCGCGCTGCTGCAGCGCGTGCGCAACACGGTGGAGAAGGCGCCCATCCACGCGGAGGTCGATCAGCTCAAGCGGATGGTCGAGAACATCTTCCAGCTCTACCAGAACGGGCAGGCCTCGCTTCAGGCCGAGGATCCCGAGCGCGCGTCCGAGGCCTTCAGGGAGGCGCTCGCGCTGGACCAGGAGCTGATGCTCGATCCGGTCTACAAGAACCTGCCCTCGTTCTACCGCACCAGCATGCAGAAGGACCTGGCGGACGCCTCCTACCAGCGCGGCCGCTTCTGGGCCGACCGCCGGGACATCCGCAAGGGCTGCGCGGTCTGGAAGCTCGGGTTCAGCTTCTTCAGCGGCAACATCGACCTGAACAAGGCGGTCCGCTTCTGCTCGGAGCAGGCCCTGATGGCGCTCAACGCGGCCAACAACTGCGACGCGCTCGAGCATGCCGGCGCGCTGGCGGTCGAAGGCGACGGCGTCCTGGAGCGCGTGGGGGCCAAGAAGGCGGAGTTCGGGTGCCTGTGACCGACCGTCGACTGCTGCTGGTGGACGCCTCGGGTTTCGTCTTTCGCGCCTATCACGCGATCTCCCCGCTCTCGACGTCCACCGGCCACACCACCCACGCGGTGCTGGGCTTCACCCGGATGGTGCTCAAGCTGCTCCGCGAGGAGCAGCCCACGCACGTCGCGCTGGCGTTCGACAAGGAGAGCCGCAAGGGGCGGCTGGCCATCGACCCGACGTACAAGGCCAACCGCCCGGCGCCGCCGGACGACCTGGTCGAGCAGTTCGCGCGCGTCCGCGAGATGTCGGGGATCCTGGGGATCGCGTCGCTGGAGATGCCCGGCTGGGAGGCCGACGACGTCATCGCCACTGTGGCCAAGCGCGCGCTCGCCGAGGGCTGGCAGGTCCGGGTGATCACCGGTGACAAGGACTTCATCCAGATGCTGGAGCCGGGGATCGAGCTGTACGATCCCATGAAGGACGTGCTCACCCGCGCCGAGGACGTCCCGGCCCGGCTGGGCATCCAGGCCTCGCAGATGCGCGACTACCTCGCGCTCATCGGCGATGCGATCGACAACGTGGCGAAGGTCCCGGGGATCGGGCCGAAGACCGCGGTCGAGCTGCTCTCGCGGTTCGGGGACGTCGAGACGCTGCTCTCTCGCCTGGACGAGGTGCAGAAGCCGAAGATCCGCGAGGCGCTGCGATCGCACGAGGAGAGCCTGCGTCGGGCCAAGCAGCTGGTCAGCTTCCGGGCGGATCTCCCGCTCGACGTGGCACCCGATTCGCTGGCGCTCGGCGAGGTGCAGACCGAGCGGGCCCGCGCGCTCTTCACCGAGCTCGAGTTCTACAAGCTCCTCCAGGAGCTTCCCGGGATGTCCCGGGCCCCGGCCCCGCCGGCGCCCGCCGAGCCCGAGGGGCCGACGCCGGTGCTGGCCGACGAGGCCGAGCTCGCCCGCTTCTGCGAGGCGGCGAAGGCCGCCGGCCGGATGAGCGTGCAGGGGGCGGTGGAGGACGGGACCCTGATCGGGCTGGGCCTGGGCATCGAGGGCGGCGAGGCGGTCTATCTCCCCCTCGCGCACCGCTCGCTGATGTCCGGCGCGAGCCTCTCCCCCGCGCGGGCCGTGGAGGCGCTGCAGCCGCTGCTCGCGGATCCGGCCATCACCAAGGTCGGCCACGGACTCAAGGCGCTCTGGCACGTCACGGCGCGCGCGGGAATGCCGATGTCGGGGCTGCTCGAGGACGTGGAGCTGCTCTCCTATCTGCACAACCCCTCGCGTCGTGAGCACGCGCTGCCGGAGCTCTCCCGCGAGCGGCTGCACCGGGAGCTGCCGGTGCTGGGGACTGGCAAGAAGGCCACGGCGCTGGGAGACCAGACGGTCGACGAGGTCGCACGCGCCATGGTTCCAGCCGCGCGCGCGGTGCTGAAGCTCTCGCCGATCCTGTGGCGGGAGCTGGAGGAGGCGGGCCTCGGCGAGCTCGCGCGGACGCTGGAGCTGCCGCTGCTGCCGGTCCTGGCGCAGATGGAGGCGCGCGGGATCGCCGTGGACACCGCGCTGCTCGCGAAGCTGTCCGGGCAGGTGGATGCCGAGTGCCTGCGCCGCGAGAAGGAGATCCACCAGCTCGCCGGGGATGACGACTTCGCGGTCGGCAGCAACCAGCAGCTGGCGAAGATCCTCTTCGAGAAGCTGGGTCTGCCGATCATCAAGAAGGGCAAGACCGGCCCCAGCGTGGACCAGGAGGTCCTCGAGAAGCTCAGCGAGCTGCACCCCCTGCCGCGGGCGGTGATCGAGTACCGCTCGGTGCTCAAGCTCAAGAGCACCTATCTGGACACGCTCCCGGCGCTGGTGGACCGCAACGGGCGGATCCACACGACCTTCCACCAGGCGGTGGCCGCGACCGGACGGCTCTCCTCGTCCGATCCCAACCTCCAGAACATCCCCATCCGCACCGAGCTGGGGCGGGAGATCCGTCGCGCCTTCGTGGCCGCGCCGGGGATGCGGCTGATCTCCGCGGACTACAGCCAGGTCGAGCTGCGGATCCTCGCGCACGTGGCCGAGGATCCGGGCCTGCTGCAGGCCTTCCGCGAGGGCGCCGACGTGCACACGCGCACCGCCGCCGAGGTCTTCGCAGTCCCCGAGTCCGAGGTGACCGCGGATCAGCGCCGCGTGGCCAAGATGGTCAACTTCGGCATCGCCTATGGCCTCTCCGCGCACGGCCTCTCCACCCGGCTGAACATCCCCCAGGACGAGGCGCGCGACGTGATCCAGCGCTACTTCGAGCGCTACCCCGGCATCCGCAACTACCTCACCGGGACGGTGGAGCAGGCGCGCAAGACCGGGTACGTGGAGACGCTCTTCGGCCGCCGCCGGCCGATGGCGGACCTGCACTCGAAGAACCGGATGATCGCGCAAGGGGCCGAGCGCGCGGCGATCAACATGCCCATCCAGGGCACCGCCGCGGACCTGATCAAGCGGGCCATGCTGGTGGTCGAGGAGGAGCTTTTGCGCGAGGGGCTCGAGGCGCGGATGCTCCTTCAGGTGCACGACGAGCTGCTCTTCGAGGCGCCCGAGGGCGAGGTCGAGCGGGTGGCTGAGCTGGCGCGCCGCTGCATGTCGGGCGTGGCCACCCTGAAGGTCCCGCTGGACGTCGAGGTGGGCGTCGGCCCCAACTGGTCCGACGCGCACTAGAGTGCAGGGGGCGGCGCGAGGGGTCCCAACCCTCCGCGATCTGCCCAGCGTTTTTTACTCCGCGATGTCCAATTCGAACCTGCCATCTCCCCGACCGCACCTGGGCCTGCTCGATGGCCTGAGCCAGCAGCTCGAGGCGCTGGACACGGCGGTGGTGCGCCAGGCCGCGCGCTTCCGCGCCGTGATGGAGATCGGCACGACGCTGGCCTCCACGCAGGACGTCGATTCGCTGCTCGGACCGGTCATCGAGCGCCTCGAGTCGCTGCTGGGGGCGGAGGCCGCGACCCTCTTCATGCTCGAGGAGGTCAGCGGAGAGCTGGTGGGCCGCGTCGTCCGGGGCGGCGCGCTGAGAGAGCTGAGGGTCCCCAGCGGGAGCGGCATCGCGGGGCACGTGGCGCGCACCGGCGAGTCGCTGCTGCTGACGGACGCCTACTCGGATCCGCGCTTCAATCCGGACGTGGATCGGCGCAGCGGCTTCCGCTCGCGCTCGATGGTGGCCGTGCCGCTTCGACACGTGAGCGGCCGCATCCTGGGCGTGGTGCAGGTGCTC
>Ga0233383_1000579_pt1 | contig 13777 bp, 11 predicted proteins | sample ElkDunMinimDraft_14_FD_191542 | JGI IMG/M metagenome (GOLD analysis project Ga0233383, IMG submission 191542) | Fecal eukaryotic communites from dung pellets of Tule Elk in California, USA - Elk Dung G16 | ecosystem: Host-associated > Mammals > Digestive system > Large intestine > Fecal | place...
GAAGGCCAAGGTCGATGCGGGGCTGGACTTCGTCATCACCCAGCTCTTCTTCGACAACGCGTTCTACTTCGACTTCGTCGAGCGCTGCCGCCGGGCGGGGATCAACGTCCCCATCGTCCCGGGCATCATGCCCATCACCAACGCCCAGCAGATCGAGCGCTTCACGCGGATGTGCGGGGCGACCGTGCCGATGCGCCTGCAGCTCCAGCTGGAGCGCCTGGCGAACGATCCCGAAGCGGTGATGCAGCTGGGCGTCGCGCACGCCACCGTCCAGTGCATGGAGCTGCTCCAGCGCGGCGTGCCCGGCCTGCACTTCTACACGCTCAACAAGAGCCCGGCGACGCGGATGATCGTGAGCGCCTTGCGCTCGCGCCAGCAGGTCTGAGGCCCTCCCCCCGCGCGCTTTGCTCGGAGGTCGGCCGGCCGCAGGTGCGACCCGGGGGGCGGACCCAGCCGGGGCACAGCGATCGGATCCCGGAGGCGCCCGGCGCGAGCCCTGGTCCGGCCGGATCGCCGCCGCCGCCAGGTGGGCGCGGTGCCGGACCGCGGGATGCCGCCCGGCCGCCCAGGAGCGGAGCTCGAGCGCGCTGGCCCGGGGTCGGTCGCGCGGCGGGCCTTCAGGACACGCTGCGGAGCGCGGCCTCGTAGGTGTTCTGCATCAGCATGGCGATGGTCATCGGCCCCACGCCGCCGGGCACCGGGGTGATCCACGCGGCGCGCTCGCTGGCGGCCTGGAACTCCACGTCCCCACAGAGCTTGCCTTCCGCGTCGCGGTTCATGCCGACGTCGATCACCACCGCGCCGGGCTTGATCCACTCGCCCTTGATGAGTCCGGCGACACCGACCGCGGCCACCACCACGTCGGCCTGGGGGATCTCGGCGGCCAGATCGCTGCGGCTGTGACACAGCGTCACCGTGGCGTGCTGCTCCAGCAGCATCAGCGCCATGGGCTTGCCCACGATGTTGCTGCGCCCCACAACCGCCGCCTTCTTGCCCGACAGGGTGATCCCCGTCTCCGCGATGAGCCGCATCACGCCGGCCGGGGTGCAGGGCCGGGGACCGGGGCGCCCCAGCGAGAGCAGGCCCGCGTTGACCACGTGGAAGCCATCCGCGTCCTTGTGGGGATCGACCGCGTCCATCAGGGCGTTGGCGTCCAGGTGCTTGGGGAGCGGCAGCTGCAGCAGCAGGCCGTGCACGCTCGGATCCGCGTTGAGGGCCCGCACCTGGGCGAGCAGCGCCTCTTGGGTGACCTCGGCCGGGAAGTGCAGCTCCACGCCGTTGAAGCCGATCTCCTCGGCCGCGCGCTTCTTGCCGCTGACGTAGACCTTCGACGCGGGATCCTCGCCCACCCGGACCACCGTGAGGCCGGGGACGACCCCGTGGGCGGCCTTCAGGGCATCCGTCTGCTCCTTGAGCTTCGCGCGGATCGCTGCGGCGACCGCCTTTCCGTCGATGCGCTGTGCCATGCGGGCCCTTTATACTGTTGGGCCCACCGCCCCCAAGCGCCTTCGGTGGCCGGAGTCCAGTCGTGAGCCCACCGTCCAAGAAGAAGAACCAGGCCTTCAACAACCCCTTCAAGGGCCTGTCCCTCAAGCCGGTGCCCGAGCCGCCGAAGGCCCCCCGCCCCCCGCCGCCGAAGCCCGCCGCCAGGTCCGCGCCGGCCGACGACGAGGCCCTCTTCCTCGAGGCGATGGACGGGGTCCACCTGTTGCGCGACCGGCCCCCCGCGCCGAAGCCCGGCGCGCCACTCCCCCCGCGCGTCAACGAGGAGGCCGAGTCGCTCGCCCAGCTGGCCGAGCTGGTGAGCGGCCAGGGACCCTTCGATCTCTCCGACACCGACGAGTTCATCGAGGGCGCCGTCCCCGAGCTCGATGCGCGGGTGCGCCGCAGCCTGCGACGCGGTGAGTTCGCCCTCCAGGGCCACGTCGATCTGCACGGGATGACGCAGGCCGAGGCCAAGGTCGAGCTGGAGCGCTTCCTCGCCGAGAGCCACCGGATCGGGCGGCGCTGCGTGGTGGTGATCCACGGACGGGGGCTGCATTCGAAGGATCAGATCCCGGTGCTCAAGGAGCGGGTGAAGGTGTGGCTCACCCAGGGCCACCTGTCCCGACGGATCCTCGCCTTCTGCTCGGCGCGCCCCCACGACGGCGGCGCCGGAGCCCTCTACGTGCTGCTGCGGCGCTGAACCGGCCCGATCCCGTCGACGCGGGGTTGCCGCGCGGCGAACGGAGCCCTTGTCGCCCTTCAAGAAGTCGTCGACGACCGAATGGGCGCGCGGTTATGGTCCGCCATGGCTCGCGACCTCATCGATCTGCACATCCACGTGGGCGGCTCCGTTGCCCCACACGTCCTCTGGTCCATTGCGCACCAGCAGGGCTTCAAGCTCCCGGTCAAGACGTACTTCGACTTCGTGGAGCTCATCACCTCGCATCCCGACAAGGTCGGGAGCCTCGAGGACTACCTCAAGATCCTCCACACCTGGACCGAGAAGATCCAGTCGTCGCCGTCGGCGATCGAGCGGAGCGTCTACGAGATCATCGGCAAGGAGTACCGGGGCAGCCGGGTCTCCACCATCGAGCTGCGCTTCAATCCCATGAAGCGCAACCTCAGCAGCGAGCTGGACCTGGACCACATCATCCACGCCGCGCTGCGCGGCATGGACCGGGCGATGCTCGAGTACAACGTGAAGGCCGGTCTCATCTTCTGCCTGGCGCGCGAGTTCAGCCACGAGCTCAACGCGATCCTGGTGGAGAAGGCGATCAAGTACCGGCACCGCGGCGTGGTGGGGATCGACCTCGCCGGGACCGAGGCGCACGCGCTGGAGCTGCAGCCCGACGTGGTTCCCCGCTACGAGGACCTCTTCGCCCGCGCCCGCGCCGGCGGCCTGAAGTCCACCGTGCACACGGGCGAGACGGCCGGCACCGGCGCCGAGGGCGTGATGGCGGTGGTCGAGCGCCTCAAGCCCACGCGCATCGGCCACGGCATCCGCGCCTGGCGCGACGAGAGCGCGATGAAGCTGCTCAAGGAGCGCAACATCCTGCTCGAGATCTGCCCGACCTCGAACCTGCACACCCGCGCGGTGGAGGGCCTCGGGGAGCTCAAGGAGATCCTGCAGACCTTCTGGGACCGCGGGGTGAAGTTCAACATCAACACCGACGGGCCCTACCTGCTCGAGACCGACATGAGCCGCGAGATCGCCCTGCTCGAGGACAACGGCGTCCTCACCTCGGCGCAGATCGATCAGACCCTCGCGTGGGCCCACGAGGCCTCGTTCCTCCCGGCCTGAGCCCACGTCGTGTACCGCCTCGCGCGCATCGTCCTCTTCGCGCTTCCTGCGGAGACCGCACACCGGCTGGTGCTGTGGCTCCTCGGGAAGCTCTCCGCGCTCCCCGCGCTCTGCAGGCTCCTGCGCGGCGCCGGCTCGCCTCCCTCCCTGGCGACGCGGGTCGCAGGCCTCGACTGGCCCAACCCGGTGGGTCTCGCGGCCGGCCTCGACAAGGACGCCGAGGCGGTGCAGGCGCTCTTCGCGCTGGGCTTCGGCGCGGTGGAGGTCGGTACGCTCACGCCCCGCCCGCAGGCGGGAAACCCCAAGCCCCGCCTGTTCCGCCTCGAGGCCCACCGCGCGCTCATCAACCGGATGGGCTTCAACAACCACGGTGCGCTCGCTGCCGCGCATCGACTGGCGCGGCTGACGTGGCGCCCCGGTCCGCTCGGCATCAACCTGGGCAAGAACAAGGACACGCCCAACGAGGTCGCGGTCGACGACTACGTGGCAGGCGTGGACCAGCTCGCGGCCCTGGGCGACTACGTGGTGGTCAATGCCTCCAGCCCCAACACGCCCAACCTGCGCGCGCTGCAGGATCCGGAGGCGCTCTCTGCGCTGCTGACCGCGGTCGGAGATCGGATGTCGCGGGTGGTGCCGGGCAAGCCGCTCTTCCTCAAGATCGCCCCTGACCTCTCGCCCGAGGCGCTCGACGCCCTCGTCGACGTGGCGCTGGACCGCGGCATCGCCGGGATCATCGCCACGAACACGACGATCACGCGCGAGCTCGAGGATCCACTCGCGGCAGAGGCGGGCGGCCTTTCAGGCGCGCCGCTCAAGGAGAAGTCCCGCGCGGTGGTGCGCCGGTTGGCCGAGCGTGCAGACGGCCGGCTCGCCATCATCGGGGTCGGCGGAATCGAGACCGCCGAGGACGCGTACGCGATGCTCCGCGCGGGCGCGAGCGCGGTGCAGATCTACTCCAGCTTCATCTACGGGGGACCGGCGACCTTGAAGAGGATCCTGGTCGGGCTCCCCCACCTGCTGGCCCGCGACGGATTCACGAGCGTGGAAGCCGCAGTCGGAGCAGATCTGCGGGACCCCAGCAGCCTCGGGGCCCTCTAGCGCAAGGAGCAAGATGAGAACGGGACCGGGCCATGGCGCCCTTGGCGCCTTCACCAAGGACCGTTCGGTCGCCACGCACAAGCTGGCACCGGGAACCCTGCGGCGGATCCTCGGCTTCGCGACGCCCTACCGAGGACAGCTCATCCTGTTCGTCGGGCTGATCCTCGTCGACGCGCTCATCGGCGCCGCGCAGCCGCTGCTCTTCAAGCAGATCCTCGACAAGGGCGTGCTGATGCAGGACCGCCGCCTGGTGATCCTGATGGCCTCGCTGGTCGCGGGCCTCGCGATCCTCTCGGCGGGGTTGAGCCTCCTGCAGCGCTGGTCCTCGGCCCGCATCGGACAGGGGCTGATCCACGATCTGCGCACGCAGGTCTTCGATCACGTGCAGCGGCTGCCCATCGCCTTCTTCAGCCGCGCGCAGACCGGCGCGCTGGTCAGCCGCCTCAACGGCGACGTGCAAGGTGCGCAGCAGGCCTTCACCTCCACGCTCTCGAGCATCGTGGGCAACGTGGCCACCACCGTCACGGTGCTGGTGGCGATGTTCCTGCTCTCCTGGAAGCTGACCCTGTTCGCCCTGGTGCTGGTGCCACTCTTCGTCCTCCCGGCGCGCTTCGCCGGCCGCCGCCTCGCCGACATCACCCGCGAGCGCTACGCGCTCACCGGTGACATGGCGCAGACCATGACCGAGCGCTTCAACGTGTCGGGCGCGATGTTGGTGAAGCTCTTCGGCAATCCGGAGAGCGAGTCCCGGGCCTTCGACGAGCGGGCCGCGCGCGTGCGCGACATCGGCATCCGCGCAGCGGTGTACTCCCGGGTGCTGGTCACGCTGCTCGGGCTGCTGGCCGCGATCGCCACCGCGGTGGTCTACGGATGGGGTGGGCTGCAGGCGATCGACGGCGCGCTCGGCGTCGGCACCGTCGTGGCGCTGGCGGCCTACCTGGGCCGCCTGTACGGCCCCATCACCTCGCTCTCCAACCTCCAGGTGGACGTGATGACCACGCTGGTGAGCTTCGAGCGGGTGCTCGAGGTGCTCGATCTCGAGCCCATGGTCCAGGACGCTCCGGACGCCAAGCCGCTGCCGCCGGGCGCTGCGTCGATCACGTTCGACAAGGTGGAGTTCCGCTACCCGGAGGCCTCCGAGGTGTCCCTGGCCTCGCTGGAGTCGGTGGCGCGGCTGTCGAATGCGCCGTCCGCGCCGGTCCTGCGCGGACTGAGCTTCCATGCCGAGCCGGGACAGATGATTGCGCTGGTCGGCCCGTCCGGAGCCGGGAAGACCACCATCACCCAGCTCGTCAGCCGCCTCTACGACGTGACGGGGGGGAGCGTGCGCATCGGGGGCATGGACGTTCGGGAGGTCACGCTCGAGTCCCTGCGCAATGCGGTCGGCGTGGTGACGCAGGACTCGCACATGTTCCACCTCTCGCTGCGCGAAAACCTCACCTTCGCCCGCCCCGGCGCAGATGATGCGGCGGTTTGGGAGGCGCTGGAGGCGGCCCAGATCGCAGAGCTGGTGAGGAGCCTGCCCGAGGGCCTGGACACCATCGTGGGAGATCGCGGCCATCGCCTCTCGGGAGGCGAGCGGCAGCGCCTGGCCATCGCGCGGCTGCTGCTCAAGGCGCCCGCCATCGTGGTGCTCGACGAGGCCACCGCGCACCTCGACTCCGGCTCGGAGGCAGCCGTGCAGGAGGCGCTGCGCACCGCGCTGGTGGGACGGACCGCGCTGGTGATCGCGCACCGCCTGGCGACCGTGCGGGAGGCGGACCGGATCCTGGTGATCGAGCAGGGCCGCGTGGTCGAGAGCGGACGACACGAGGAGCTGCTGGCGCAGGGCGGCCTCTATGCGGCGCTCTACCGCACCCAGTTCCGCTCCCAGGATGCGGACGGATGACCCGGCTGCAGGATCGATGACGGGTGCGAGCGGGGCGAGTCGCACACTGAAGCGCACCGCCCTCGACGCCCGGGTCAGCGCTCGTCGGCCCAACCGAGCTGCTCGGAGCACTCTCCGCACTGGCGCTGCACCAGGTCCAACCAGGAGAGCGCCTGGGACATCAGGGACGCCACCGACTCGGAGCCATGGACCGGCAGCGCCACGTAGAGCTCGAGGAAACGGCTGGCCACCACCAGGCGCGGGACCTCGCTCACCTCCCCCAGGGCCTGGGTGAGCCGTCGGGCCTGGCGTCCTTCGGGATCGAACAGGGAGCCGGCGGGACCTCCGGTGACCTCCCTCGTCCGCAGGTAGAGGACGTCCGGCGAGGCCTGCGACGCCTGGGCGTCCATCAACCGCGCCTCCAGCGCGTCGCAGCGCTCGCAACCCGGAGGATGGAGGGTCGCCCACATCAGGTCGGCCCGCTGCCATGCGGACTGCGTCCCGACCCTGCCGCCATGTCCGTCCTCGAGCGCGAAGAGTGGCACCTCGCGGTGAACCCAGGCCATCTCGCCCGTCCTTTCCGTCAGTCCCCTTGAGGTGGAGGCGCTGGCAGCGGACTACAAGCGCGCCCCTCCGAGGTCACCCGTCACCCAGCCACGCTGGCGGCGCGACGGCGCTGGTTGGGGAATCCGCTCACGCCCGGACCGAGTCCGGGGAGGAGAAACGCGAAGCGCCGATCGAGGCCGGGCCCCGCTCCGGGTCACCCTCGCGCGTGCCGCCGACCCTCCCTTCGAACGAGGGGACGCGGGAGTGCGCAGGGCCCCCCGGGAGGCGTGCGGCGTGAGTTGTCCACGGAGGCGACGATGACGGAGTCAGCGCCCAGGAACGACCGGGCCCTCAGGCCGTCACCGGGACCGGCCTTCCCTGGGTCCTCACGTCGGGCCGATGGAGTCGCTGGTAGAGCGCGTCGTGTCGGGCAACCAGGCGGCCCAGGGACAGTTCGCGCTCGACGAAGCGGCGCGCGCCACGGCCCATGCGACGGGCACTCTGCGGGTTCTCGAGCAGCCACCGGATGGCCTGGGCGAGCTCCTCCGGGCGACGCGGCGAGACCACGCGCCCGCGCTGCCCGTCTTCGATCAGGTCCGGGTTTCCACCCACCCGGGTCACCACCATCGGCACCCGTCCCGCCATTCCCTCGATCACCGCATTGCTCAGCCCCTCAGCAGCCGAGCAGAGCACGCCCACGTCGGCGCGCGCGTAGAGCGCCGGGATGTCCTGCCGGTGGCCGAGGAAGTGGACGCGGTCGTCGACGTTCTGGTCGCGCGCCAGCTGCTCGAGGGAGGCCCGCCGCGGACCATCCCCGACCAGGAGCGCCTGGACGTGCACGCCGGCCGCGCGCAACCGCGAGATGGCCTCCAGCAGATCCTCCTGCCGCTTGACCGGGTGGCTCATGTTGGCCACGTGCACCACGACCGGGAGCTTCTCGTCGAGCTCGGGAAGCGGCGCCTTGAGCCCCTCGGCCGCGCGGCGATCGAACCGGGCGATGTCCATGCCGTTGTGGATCACGGTGATCCGGTTGGCAGGGATCCCCTCCTCCTCGATCAGCATGCGCCGGATGGCCTCCGCGTTGACCACCACGTGGTCGGCCAAACGGGTGGCCTGGGCGTAGACCAGGCGGCGCGCAGGGCCGTGCCAGTGGGCCAGATCCAGCCTTCCCACCACGACCTTGCAGCCCACCAGGCGCGCGGCCGGCACGGCCAGCATCACCGAGTAGAAGTCGTGGACGTGGACGACCTGGGCCCTCCAGTCGCGCAGCCACTTGGCGAGCCGGAGGATGCTGGTGGCGGTCCCGGCCCGCATCAGCGAGCCGTTGAGCGGGAAGGCCGTGGGCACGTGTCCCAGCGCATCCAGCTGACCCATGAGGGGCCCGTCCGCCTCGAGCACCCCCACGCGCACGTCGTAGCGCGAGGGCAGTCCGCGCAGCAGCTCGAGCACCTGACCTTCGGTGCCTCCGATGTGGAACGAGCGGACGAACTGCACCAGGCGGATGGGACCCGCCGCGCCCTCCTCGCGCGTGACAGAAGATCTCAAGCGACACCTCCCTGGGGAAGGACGCCTCGGTCGCGGAGCGGGGCCGCAGGCTCGAGGGCCGGGACCGGGCTGGCCACGCGCTGCGCCGCGGCAGCCAGTGCGAACAACAGGTAGAAGTGGGCGGAGAGGATGTAGCCGGAGAAGAGATCGCACACCAGGTAGAGCACGGTGGCCGCCGCCAGCCCGCGGGCCAGCCATCCGACGTGCGGATCCGCGCTGGCGGCGAAGACGCCGCCGACCGCCCCGGCGACGAACAGCAGGAAGAGCACCAGCCCCACCCAACCCACCTCGGAGACCACGTCGAGGAAGACGTTGTGGGCCACGAAGGCGCGGTGGGCCTCGGGCGGCGCGTACAGGGGCCAGGCCTGGCGGAAGGCACCGGATCCCACCCCGACCAGCGGATGATCGGAGCTGATGCCCGCGGCGACCTCCCAGGCGTAGACGCGGCCCATGGCGCTCACGTCGTCCTCGAAGGAGGTGACCGTCTCGTTGCGCTCCCAGAAGCTCGAGGGCGCGAAGAGCATGAGTCCCAGGATGAACGCGGCGGCGACGGCGATGGACTGCATGCGCCGGGCTTCGCGCAGCGCCCAGAGCACCATGCCGAGGCTCAGGCCGATGAAGCCGCCGCGCGAGTGGCTGACCACCACCGCGGTGACCGCCAGCCCCATCGCGATGGCCGACGCGATCCGCAGGAGCATGTGGTTCTCGCGGCGCCCGACGAAGGCCGCGGCGATGGGGACCACCATGCCGATGTCCATGGCCATGTGGTTGGGGTCCGCGTAGACGCCGAACCAGCGGCCGCGGTAGCCCTCCGACAGGTCCTCACCGTTGAGGTACCACTGGATCACGCCCACCGAGGCCACCGAGGAGGACAGGACCAGCGCGCCGCAGAAGATCGCCAGGCGCTTGGGCGTGGTCACCACGTTCACGATCATCAGGTAGATCGCGGCCAGCTTGACCAGCTCCGCGCCGGTGGTGCGCGAGACCTCCGGCGCCACGCTCCATTGGGCGGAGAGGTAGCTGAGCGCCACGAAGGCCAGCAGCGGGATGCCGCGCGCGCCGTCGAGGAAGATGGGCTCGGCCTTGCCGAGGCGGCGCAGGAAGAAGAACGCCGCCGCCAGACCCGAGGTCACCAGCGCCGGCCGCGCCGACTCGAGCCCCGCGATCCACGCCGCGGGCACGGTGTAGACGGCGACCGCAAAGGCCACCAGGAACCCGAACGCCCAGCGGTCCTTGGTGACCGTGCCCTTCCCTGCCCTGCCCGCAGCTTGTGCCTGCTCCTCGCGCATACGCCTCCCGTCCTGCGGACCGTTCGGTAGCAGTCCGCATGCCAAGGCGTCCTTCACGGGAGACGGAGGGGGCGCGCGTGCACTTCCCACCGCAGGGAACGGTCATTCCTACCGGGTGGAAGGGGCAGCGGGCTGCCCTCCGTCCGGAAAGAGATTCCGCTCTAGCCCCCGAGGCCGTCGACGGATCCCGGCAGCGCGGCCATGGGTGCGAGCGGGTCGATGCCGTCTCGGGAGAGGTCGCTGGCCGCCGCGTTGGTGGCCAGGGTGCCGGCCGGCGGCTGGTACCAGCCGGGATCGGCGTAGCCGCTCAGGCGATCGCGCACCTTCAGGATGGTGAACATGCCTCCCATGGTGATCTCGTCGAAGGGTCCCTTGCCGCCAAGCATGGGGATGCTGTTGTCGGGCATCTTCATGTGGCCGGCGTGAGCGGACATGTCCATGCCCGTCTGTCCCATGGTCATGTAGCCGGGGATGACCTTGCGGACCTTGGCATCCAGGCCCCGGGGGTCGACGCCGATCATGTTGGTGAAGTCGTGCCCCATCTGGTTCATCACGTGGTGGGTCATGTGACAGTGCATGGCCCAGTCCCCCGGGGCGTCGGCGACGAACTCGACGGTGCGGGTGCTCCCGGTGGGGACCAGCACGGTGGTCTCCGGCCATTGCCCTGCCGGCGGGATGCGACCGCCGTCGGTCTCGGTGACGTTGAAGGCGTAGCCGTGCAGGTGGATGGGGTGGTGATCCATTGCGCTCAGGTTGCCGAAGCGCAGGCGCACCCGCTGGTTGCGCTGCACCACCAGGGGCTCGGTGGCGGGGAAGACCGCGGCGTTCATGGTGAGGACGTTGAAGTCCGTCATCTCGTTCGGATCGGGCCGCTCCGCGCCGGGCTCGATCTTCCACTCGTGGAGCATGATGGCGAAGTCGCGATCGACCTTGGGGCCCACGCGCTTGCGGGGGTGGATCACGATCATGCCCACCATGCCCATCGCCATCTGGGTCATCTCGTCGTGGTGCGAGTGGTACATGAAGGTGCCGTGCTGCTTGAGCGTGAACTCGTAGCGGAAGGTCTCGCCGGTGCGGATCGCCCGCTGGTTCAGGCCGCCCACGCCGTCCATCCCGCTGGGGATGAACAGGCCATGCCAGTGCACCGTCGTCGCCGCCTCCAGGCGGTTGGTGACGTAGATGCGCACGCGATCGCCCTCGACCGCCTCGATGACCGGGCCGTGGACCCGCCCGTTGTAGCCCCAGCAGCGGGCCTTGAGTCCCTCGGCGAAGGTGTGCTCGACCTCTTCGGCCACCAGGTGGAAGACCTTCACGCCGTCGACGAGCTTCCAGGGCAGCTTCGAGCCGTTGGGCACCACCACCGGCTGGTAGTCGCGCTTGGGCATCCCCGGCCTCTGCCAGTCTCGCGTGCTGCGCGGCGCCGACTGCGCCTGCGCCGTCCGCGGAGCACCGAGCAGCAGCGCGCCCCCGGTGATCGCCGCGCCCATGGACAGCACGCTGCGTCGACTCATTCCGTCGTCGAGCGCGTCCCTGGAGGACGGCGAGGGACGGCTTGCGGCGTCCGGCTTGGGAGGGTTGGAGCGCGCAGGCGCGTGGCGTGGATCGTCAGTGGACATGGGGTGACTCCTCTCCAGCGTCCTGCGCGGGCGCGGGGGGCTGTCCGGAGGACGGGCGGACCGGGGCGTGGCCGCCGCGATCGTCGCCGTCCTTCGAGGGATGGGATGGATGGGAAGGAGCGAGCCGTCCGCCGACGAGGCGCTCCAGCTCGATGAAGCGGGACCAGTACGCGCGCACCGCATCGACGTGCGCGGCCTGCGCCTGGAGCTGATTGCGCTTGGCCTCGACGAGCTCGGCGAGGCTCAGCTGCATGCCGTTGTACTGGAGCAGGGTTTCGTCGAGGACCTGCTGGTGGAGGGGCAGGACATGCCGCTCGAGATGGCGCGCGGAGGCCGCTGCCGTCAGCAGCGCGGCGCGGGCCTCCCGCACGTGCGATCGCGCCTCGATCGCGAGGGCCTCCAGGCGACGCGTGGCCTGCTCGCGCTGGGACTCGAGCCTGGCGATGACCGCCTGGCGCTGATCGAAGATCGGCAGCTCGAGCGTGACGTCGGGGCCGATCAGGACCGGTCCGTTGGGGTCCTGATGCGTGTGCGCGCCCACGTCGAAGGTGCCGACGTAGCGGAACGTGCGGGCCAGCCGCACCCCGGTGTCGAGCAGCGCCACCTGATGGCGGGCCGCGGCGAGGTCCAGCCGCTGGCGCACCGCGAGGGACTCGAGCTGTTCGAGTCGGGGATCTTCGGGGGGGACCTGGGGGAGCGGTTCGGCCAGCCTCCATTGCGTGTTGACGCCCCACAGCCCGAGGAGCCGATTGAGCCGCTCGCGGTGGACCACGAGGTCCAGCTCGGAGGAGGCCACGTCCACCCGCGCCTGCTGGTGTGCGACCTCGCGCTGGGCCAACAGCCGCTTGTTGATGTTCCCCGCGTTCCGCTGGCGCTGCGCGAGGTCCGCGTCCGCTTCGAGCGCGGCGAGGCTCTCCCGATGCAGCGAGAGCCTGCGCTCTGCGGCTTGAAGCGCGAGCAGCCCGGTCTTCACCTGCGCGGCGGTGTCGAGCGCGGCGTGCGCGACGCGCTGCAGGTCCGCGAGGAACTGCTCCTGCGCGACCTGCCTCTTGAGCGGCAGCATGAAGACGTCGAGGAACGATTGGACGATGGAGCCACCGAGCTCGACGATCGCGCCCGGCGAGACCGGAATCCCGATGTCGATGGAGAGCCTCGGGTTGGAGAGCAGACCCGCTTGGAGAAGGTCTGCCTGCGAGACACCGAGCGAAGCGTAGGTCTCCTGCAGTCCGGGGTTGTTCATGAGCGCGATGGCGACCGCGCGCTCGGCGGTGAGTCCATCGGCGAGGAGCGTCTCCACGCGCTCGGCAAGGGCCTCCGCGCCGGGGGCACCCTCCCCCCACCCGGTCTGCACGCCCATCCGCGCCTCGACCAGCGAGGCCACCTCATCGTGCCCCTTGGCCGCGTCGAAGGTCGCGCAGCCCGTGAGCGTCCCAACCAGGGGGACCGCCAGCCACCAGCGCCTCACGACTTGGGTGCCTTCGCGGCCCCACCGGCCTGGCTCGCCTTCAGGGGGCAGTTCCCGCTGGCGCACGCGCTCGCGGCGCCCTTCTGAGCGGGCTGCCCTGCTTCGTGCGCGCAACAGGGCTTCACCGCACCGTCCTTGCCCGCGGCAGCCGTGCACCCGGCACAGCAGGGCCTCGCCGCGCCGTCCTTGCCCGCGGCAGCCGTGCACCCGGCACAGCAGGGCTTCGTAGCGCCGTCCTTGCCCGCGGCAGCCGTGCACGCGGCACAGCAGGGCTTCGCCGCCCCGTCCTTGCCCGCGGCAGCCGTGCACCCGGCACAGCAGGGCTTCGCAGCGCCGTCCTTGCCCGCGGCCGTGCACGCGGCACAGCAGGGCTTCGCCGCGCCGTCCTTGCCCGCGGCAGCCGTGCACGCGGCGCAGCAGGGCTTCGCCGCGCCGTCCTTGCCGGCCCCACCCATCAGGGGGCAACTCCCGCCAGCGCACGGGTGCGCGCCGCCAGCCGACGTCGTGACCGGCTCGAGCGCCATGCGGCACTTGGGACAGGTGCCGGGAGCGTCGGAGGTGACCTCCGGATGATGCGGACAGACATACGAGGCAGCCGATTGCCCCGAGCCACCCGCTCCGGGCGTCGCCTCCTCGAGCGCCATGCGGCACTTGGGACAGGTGCCCGGCTCCTTCGACGTCACCTCCGGGTGATGCGGGCAGACGTAGCGCGAGGCGACGTCATCGGCTGGCGTCGTGACCGGCTCGAGCGCCATGCGGCACTTGGGACAGGTGCCCGGCTCCTTCGAGGACACCTCCGGATGGTGCGGGCAGGCGTAGTGCGAGACGACGTCGTGCTTGGCTTCGGACGGCGCGTCGGAGAGCGCCAATGCGCCCGGGTGATGCGGCGCCTCGGCAGAGGTGTCGTCCGCGGGGTGGGGATGGGAAGGACGCGAGGCAGGGGTACCGGCGCAGGCAAGCAGGCTGAGCGCGCTCAAGAGCGCGAGGGTGGTCGTACGGAACATGGGTGCTCCCAATGGGATCGCAGGTCGAGGGAAGGTGGATGCGGTCAGACGCAGAGGGGCG
>Ga0233383_1000581_pt1 | contig 13761 bp, 10 predicted proteins | sample ElkDunMinimDraft_14_FD_191542 | JGI IMG/M metagenome (GOLD analysis project Ga0233383, IMG submission 191542) | Fecal eukaryotic communites from dung pellets of Tule Elk in California, USA - Elk Dung G16 | ecosystem: Host-associated > Mammals > Digestive system > Large intestine > Fecal | place...
TGGGGCCGGTGGCGGCGAAGGCCTTACCCCGGCGTGCCGGGACCGTCGAGCGTGCGGGGACCCTCGAGCGGGGCGGGGACGTCGTCGGCCGGGTGGTCCGCGCCGGCGGGTGCGTCCCGCCGCTCGTCGTGCGGCGCGGGTGCCCGACGGCGCACGGCGAGGACCGCGTGGACGGCCAGCCCGGCGAGGATCGCCCAGAACGCGGCGGCGATGCCGGCGACCACGACGCCGCTCGCGGCGACGAGGAAGGTCACGACGGCCGCCTCCCGGCCGTGGGGGTCGGCGACCGCGGCGGCGACGGCCGCGCCGAGGGTCCCGACGAGCGCGAGGCCGGCCGCCGCCTCGACGAGCCCGGAGGGTGCGGCCGCCACGAGCGCGGCGAGTCCGGCCGACCCGACGGCGATCACGAGGTACGCCCATCCGGCGGTGTGGGCGGCGACCCAGCGGCGCCGTGGGTCCGGGTCGGCCTCCGGGCCGGCGGCCAGCGCGGCCGAGATCGCCGCGAGGTTGACGGTGTGCCCGCCGGCCGCCGCGCCGGCGAGGGTGCCGAGCCCTGTCACGGTCATGGTCTCGCGCCACGGCACGCGGTAGCCGAGCGACGCCATGACCGCGACGCCGGGCACGTTCTGCGAGGCCATCGTCACGACGTACAGGGGGACCGCGAGCCCGACGAGCGCCTGCCACGACAGCGTCGGGGCGGTGAGGTCGACGCGCGGGACGGCGTCGGACCAGTCGAGCATGCCGCCGCTCAGCGCCTCGTGGCCGACGAGCGCGAGCGTCACGACGAGCGCCGCCGGAGCGGCCCAGCGCGGGGCGACGCGCAGCAGGACGAGCCAGACGAGCACGACGGGCGCGACCAGGAGCGGCGTCGCGACGAGGGAGCGCACGGGAGCCAGGCACAGCGTGAGGAGGACGCCGGCGAGCATCGCCTGGGCGACGGCGGGGGGAATCGCGGACACCAGGTCGCCGAGCCGCGGCCACAGCGCGGTGAGCAGCACCAGGCCGCCGACGACGCAGAACGCGCCGACCGCCGCGGGCCACCCGCCGGCGACGGCACCCGTGCTCACGAGCAGCGCGGCGCCCGGGGTCGACCACGCGAGGGTGATCGGCGTGCGGTGGCGGGTGGTGAGCCAGAGGATGCCGACGGCCTGCGTGACGCACAGCGCGAGCAGGCCGGAGGCCGCCTGCTCGGGCGACGCCCCGACGGCGCGCAGGCCCGCGAGCACGACGGCGAACGAGCTCGTGAAGCCGACGAGGGCGGTGACGAGCCCGGCGAGGACGGGCCGCAGGCGGTCCGCGGCGGGGTCCATGCTGCTCCTGGGGAGGTCCGGCGCGAGAGGAGTGTTCTGTTTACGGAACGCTACCAGACGGTGCCGGCCGGGGTGCGCGGGTAGGCTGCGGCGCGTGAGCGACGGGACGGGCGACGAGGACGGCCGGTCGGACGACGGGGCTCTCGCCGCGGTCGCCGGTCAGATCCGGAGGCTGCGTGCCGAGCGCGGGATGTCGCTCTCCGCGCTCGCGGTCGCCGCGGGCATCGGGAAGGGGTCGCTCTCGGAGATCGAGCGCGGCGCCCGCAACCCGACCCTCGCCACCCTCTACGCGCTCGCCGGCGCTCTCGGCGTCCCCCTCGCGACCCTCCTCGCCGAGCGCGCGGGCACCGAGGTCTCGTCCGAGGGGATCGCGGTCCGGCTCCTCGACGCCCACCACCTGCCCGACGGCGCCGCCGTGGAGGTCTACCACCTCCACCTGTCCGCGCAGGCGGACCGGACGTCGCCCTCCCACGGGCCGGGCGTCGTCGAGCACCTGCTCGTCACGCAGGGCCGGGTGCGTGCCGGACGCCGCGGGGCCGAGGCGGTGGTCGAGGAGGGCGACCAGCTGCGGTGGGTGTCCGACGTCGAGCACTCCTACCGCGCCCTCGACGGCCGCCCGGCCGACGCCGTGCTGGTCATCGTGACGCCGCCACGGCCTCCCGAGCGGTAGTCCCGGGGAGCGGTCGCTACCAGGCGCCGGTCCGGTCGGGCGCCCAGGCGTCCGTCGTGAACCCCGCCGGCGAGCCCGGCGACCACGGCGCGGGCGGGGGCTGCGGGGCACGCACGAGGAACGCCTGCCGCGCGGCGTGCATGAGCTGCAGCAGCGCCCGGCGCTGCCCCTCGACGCGCCACGCCTCGACCGCTCCGCGCTCGACACGGTCGTGGAGCAGCGCGAGCTCGGTCGCGGCCTGCTGGTAGTCGCGCATCGCGTGGGCGGCCGCGGCGCCGCCCGTGCGGCGTGCCCAGTCGCGCGCCTGGCGGCGGGCGGCGAGCGTGGAGAGCATCGCCAGGTCCGCCGGCGTGACGAGCCCGGTCGGGAGGTAGGGCACCAGCTGGTGGCGGATGGTGGCGACGGTCCGCCTCCGGTCCTTGACCAGCACGACGACGAGCGTGACGAGGACGCCGAGCCCCGCGACGTACGCGGCGCCCAGCGCGAGCGTGCCGAAGCCCGTCGACGCGTTCCACAGCATGTGCAGCGCGATCGCGGCGACCAGCCCGCCGATCGGGGCGAGCACGCGGCGCGGCCCCGGCGGGCTCGTCGCAGCGCTCGCGACACCGAGGCCGGTGAGCGCGGTGCACAGGGGGTGGAGCAGCGGCGTGACGAGGGCGCGCAGCACGAACGTCGGGCCGAGCGTGCCGGTCTGCGCCGCCATGATGAAGTAGGTGACGTTCTCGACGGCGGCGAAGCCGAGCGCGACCATCGCGGCGTAGATCACGCCGTCGGTCCAGCCGTTCAGCTCGTGCCGGCGGAACCACAGCAGGCCGAACAGGACCGCGCCCTTGAGCAGCTCCTCGACGACCGGCGCGCCGAACGACGCGACCACGTACCAGCCGAGCTCCTCGCCGAACAGCGGCGCGGTGATCAGCTCCAGGCCGAGGGTGTTGAGGATGCCGGCGACGAGGGTCGCGATCCCGGCGCCCCACAGGAACGCGACGACGAGCGTGCTCGGCGGTTCGGGCTCGAGCCGGTCGAGCGCGAGCACGACGGGCACCCAGATGCCGAGCGGGACGAGCGAGAGCAGGAACCCGACGGAGAACGTCCCCACCCCGGAGAGAGCGGCGAGCACGAGCCCGACCAGCAGGCACAGGCTCGCGACCGCGATCGTCACGATCACCCCGACGCGTGCCCGCCCCGGCGGGCGTCCCTCCAGGACGGCGCGCGGGTCGAGCGGCACGGGTCCGTCCGCAGGGCCGCGCACGTGCTGCGGGTGCGGCGGCCGCCGGTGCTGCGGCGGCACGGGCGGAGGGGAGGCGGGGCCGTGCGGCGGGAAGGTCACGGGCGGTAAGGCTACGCACCGCCGCCCGGCGCGGGAAGCGTGTCCGCGACGCGCCTCGCGTCGAGCCGCGACCGGCGCTCGTCAGGGCCGCCGGCGCGGGCCGTCCGACGGCCGTGCGGGCAGGGAGCGGAGGTCAGGCCGCGACGTCGTAGCCCGAGCGCATGCCGCCCCGGCGGCGCACGGTCGCGTCGTCGGGGACGATCTCGTCGGGCGGCACGACGGCGCCCGGCTCGACGAGCACGCGGCGCCCGACGCGCGCGCCGCTGCCCACGCGGGCGCGGTCGCCGACGCGGGTCTCGGGGGCGAGGCGGACGTTGTCGCCGATACGGACGTCCCGCCCGAGGGCGACGTCGCGGTCGACCCAGCTGCCCGCGCCGAGCTGCGAGCCGACGCCCACGACGGCGCCCTTCTCGACGTAGGTGCCCGTCCCGACGGGGACGGAGGCGGGGACGCGGGCGTGCGGCGACACGAGGCCGCCGCCGGTGTGACGGTCGTAGTGCATGATCTCGCCGTAGTCGTTCTCGACCTGGACGCGGCGTGCGAGGCGGGCCACGTGACCTCCTCAGGGTCTGTCGGCAGGTGCATCTGCTGACATAACGTCGAGGGGGTCCGGGGGATTCCGGGTGCGGCCGACGTCACACGGCGCGCGTGCTCCCGCGCACGACGAGGCTCGTCGGGAGCCGCAGGTGCGCGTCGCGCGGCGTCCCCTGGATGAGGTCGACGACCATCCGCAGGGCCTCCGCGCCCATCTGGTGGATCGGCTGGCTCACGGTCGTGAGCGGGGGCTCCGTGAGCGCCGACTCCGGCACGTTGTCGAACCCGACGACCGAGACGTCGTCGGGCACGCGCAGGCCGAGGTCGCGCGCGACCTCCATGGTGCGGATCGCCGAGAGGTCGTTCGCGGCGAAGATCGCTGTCGGCCGGTCGGGCATCGTGAGGAGCTCGTGCGCGGGGGAGCCGGTCGTCTCGGGGCGGTACCCGCCGATCCGCATCAGCTCGGGGGAGACCGGGATCCCGGCGTCCTCGAGCGCCTCGCGGTAGCCCTTCTCGCGCAGGCGGGCCGACTCGAGGTCGGTACGACCGCCGATGAAGCCGATGCGGCGGTGTCCCAGCCCGACGAGGTGCTCGGTCGCGGTGCGCGCCCCGGCGAGGTTGTCGGAGTCGACGGTCGGCGGGCCGGACGGGCCGGTGTGCGGGTCCACGGCGACCACGGGGATCGTGTTGCGCGGGTTGACGACCGTGGGCGTGACGAGCACCGCGCCGTCGACGAGGGTGCCCGCGAGGCGCGAGAGGTACCGCTGCTCCCAGCCGACCCGGTCGTTGCGGCCCATGCCGCCGGAGTACGCGAGGAGCTCGTAGCCGGTGTCCTCGACGGCCTCGGAGATGCCCTTGAGGAGCTCGGTCGAGAACGGCTCGAACTCCGCCACGAGGATGCCGATGACGTTGGTGCGTCGGCTGCGCAGGCTGCGCGCGACGATCGACGACTCGTAGCCGAGGTCGGTGATGACCTGGTGGACGCGTGCGGAGGTCTCGGGGGCGACGCCGTAGCGGTCGTTGATCACCTTGGACACCGTGGCGACGGAGACGCCGGCCGTGCGCGCGACGTCGCCGATGGTCACTCTCCCGGACGGTCGCATGCGGATGACACTAGCGCTTGCGGGGCGCTCCGGCGTGCATCGGACGCGAGCGTCGCGATCGATTCGAAACCGTTATCGACATCGATTGACACATCCGGCCGACGCCTGGAATTCTCGGTACCGGTCGCCGCACTCGTGCGGCGGAGCGGTAACGGACCGGACAGGGACTGAACCTGCCGGCGCGACTCGACGAAGAGGACGGATCCCATGAGGGCAAGGAAGCTCCTGGCGGCGACGGCCGCCGTGGTCATCGGAGGGCTCGCGCTCGGCGCGTGCAGTGGGGGCGGCGACAGCGGCTCCGACGACGGCTCGGTGTCGATGACCTTCTGGCACAACTCGACCACGGGCGACGGCAAGGCGTACTGGGAGGAGACCGTCGAGGCGTTCGAGGTCGACAACCCGGGCGTGACGATCGAGATCCAGGCCATCCAGAACGAGGACATGGACGGCAAGCTCCAGACGGCGCTCAACTCGGGCGACGCACCCGACATCTTCATGGCCCGTGGCGGCGGCAAGCTCGCCGACGTGGTCGAGGCCGGTCAGGCCAAGGACCTCACGGACCTGATCGACCCCGAGGTCGAGGCGGCCGTCGGCGGCTCGCTGAGCGCCATGTCGGTCGACGGCAAGGTCTACGGCATGCCCGTGTCGATCCTGCCGGGCGGCATGTTCTACAGCGCTGACCTGTTCGAGCAGGCCGGCATCACCGCGACGCCGACGACGATCGACGAGCTCGAGGCGGCGACCGAGCAGCTCAAGACGGCCGGCATCGCGCCGATCGCCCTGGGCGCCAAGGACGCGTGGCCCGCCGCGCACTGGTACTACTTCTTCGCCCTGCGGTACTGCTCGCAGGACACCATGAACGAGGCCGCCGAGACCCGGACCTTCGACGCTCCGTGCTGGACCGAGGCAGGCGAGGCGCTCGCCGACTTCGCGGCGACCGAGCCGTTCAACCCCGGGTTCCTCACGACGTCCGCCCAGCAGGGCGCCGGGTCGTCGGCGGGCATGATCGCCAACCACCAGGCCGCGATGGAGCTCATGGGTGCGTGGAACCCGGGCCAGATCGCGTCGCTCACGCCGGACGAGAAGCCGCTGCCCGACCTGCAGTGGTTCCCCTTCCCCGCCGTCGACGGCGGCGAGGGCGAGCCCGGCGCGATGATGGGCGGCGTCGACGGCTACTCGTGCTCGGCCGACGCCCCGGACGCGTGCGCCGACTTCCTCAACTTCGTGATGTCGAAGGAGTCGCAGGAGGCGTACGCCGACGCGTTCCAGACGCTCCCGGCGAGCATCGAGGCGCAGGGCGTCGTGGGTGACCCGGCGCTCGTCTCCATCCTCGAGGCGTACAACGAGGCTCCGTACGTGTCGGTCTGGCTCGACACGCTCTACGGCCAGAACATCGGCAACGCGCTCAACACCGCCGTCGTGAACCTGCTCGCAGGTCAGGGCGATGCCGCGGGCATCGTCCAGGCCGTCAACGACGCGGCTGCCAAGGAGTAGTACCTGTCATGAGCGTGTCCCAGGGCGAGATCTCGCCGAGCACGACGACGCCCGAGGACCGGGCCGGGTCCGGGGGTGGTGCAGGAGCACCGACCTCGGTCCCGGCCGAGCGGCCCCGGCGAGGACGGAACGGGCGCTGGCAACGGCGCGCCGAGGTGGCCGTCCTCGCCGGGCCGGCGCTCGTCGTCTTCCTGACCTTCGTCATCGTCCCCGTGGTGATGGCGGCGTACTACGGCTTCTTCAAGTGGAAGGGCTTCGGTCCGCCGACCGACTTCGTCGGGTTCGACAACTACCTCATCATCTTCCGCGACGCGGAGTTCATGGCGGCGCTGGGGCACAACGCGTTCATCGTCGTGCTGTCGCTCGTCGTGCAGGGACCCGTCGCCGTCGCCGTCGCGCTCCTGCTCAACCGCAGGATCCGGGGCCGCTCGGTCATCCGCGTGCTGGTGTTCGTCCCGTACGTGGTGTCCGAGGTGATCGTCGGCACGGGGTTCAGCCTCATGCTCGCGACGAACGGCGCCGTGAACGACCTGCTCGGCAAGCTCGGGCTCTCGTTCTTCGCCACCGACTGGCTCTCCGACCCGGACGTCGCGATCTGGACGCTCCTGTTCATCATCTCGTGGAAGTACATCGGCTTCGCGGTGATCCTCTTCCTCGCAGGCCTGCAGGGCGTCCCCGACGAGCTCTCCGAGGCGTCGGCGATCGACGGCGCGTCCTACTGGCAGACGCAGCGCTTCATCACGCTCCCGCTGCTCGGCCCCACGCTGCGCATCTGGGCCTTCCTGTCGATCATCGGCTCCCTGCAGCTCTTCGACCTCGTCTACATCATCTGGGGCCAGTACGTGGCCTCCACGGCGGGCACCTCGACCATGGCGACCTACATGGTCGCGAACGGGCGCAACGCCGGGAACTACGGGTTCGGCAACGCGGTCGCGGTCGTGCTGTTCCTCATCTCGCTCGCGGTGGCGCTCGTCTACCAGCGGTTCGTCCTGCGTCGCGACACCGAGGGCGCGCTCACGGAAGGGAAGAAGTGATGGCCAGCGCCACCGCGGTCCCCACCCCCGCACGCGTCGCGGAAGCAGCGGCGCCGAAGGCCCCGCGCAGCTCCGGCCTGGGCAAGGGCGGCCCGCTCACGTACGTCGTCGCGTACCTGTTCGTCGGGGTCTGCCTCGCGCCGATCGTGTACATCGTCTTCGGCGGCTTCCGCACGAACGCGCAGATCACGGAGGACCCGTCCGGGCTGCCGTCCCCGTGGCAGGTCTCGAACTACGTCGAGGTCCTCACCGGGTCGCTGTTCTGGCGCCAGCTCGGCAACTCGGTCGTCGCGGGGCTCCTCACGACCCTCGGCGTCGTGGTGCTCGGCCTCATGGCGAGCTACGTCCTCGCGCGCTACTCGTTCCTCGGGCGGGGCGCGATGTACTCCCTGTTCGCGGCGGGGCTCATGTTCCCCATGACCGTCGCGATCACGCCGCTGTACATCATGATCCGCTCGCTCGGGCTGATGAACTCCGTCGGCGGGCTCGTGCTGCCGCAGATCGCGTTCGCGCTGCCGACGACGATCATCATCCTCGTCCCGTTCCTGCGCGCGATCCCGCGAGAGCTCGAGGAGGCCGCGTCGATCGACGGCGCGAGCCGGCTCGGGTTCTTCTTCCGGATGGTGGTGCCGCTGTCCCTGCCCGGCGTCGTCACGGTCGGCATCCTCGCGTTCGTCGCGAGCTGGAACAGCTACATGCTCCCCCTCTTCATCCTCAACGACGAGACGTCGTACACGCTGCCCCTCGGCGTGCAGGCGTTCGCGTCGCAGTACTCCGTGGACACGGCACGCGTGCTCGCGTTCACGTCGCTCTCGATGATCCCCGCGCTCGTCTTCTTCTCGCTGTTCGAGCGGCGGATCGTCGGAGGTCTCACCGGCGCCGTGAAGGGCTGACACCCGCCCGCCTGCGCCCCCCGTCGTCGTCCCGCCCGTCCCGCACGAGCGGGACGACGACCCCCACCGTGTGAAGGAGAACGGTCCCGTGACCGACGTCGTCCCTGCCGTCCCGACGGCATCTCTCGTCCCCCCGCAGCTGCCGACCGTCTCGCAGCGCGTGCGGGCGCTGCACTCCCGCATGACCCTCGACGAGAAGCTCGCGCAGCTCGTGGGCTACTGGCTCGACCAGAACGGCACCGTCGCCCCGATGCAGTCGGAGATGACGGCCGGCCAGCAGGGCTCGGACCAGCTCGCCGCGATCACGCGGGACGGCATCGGCCACTACACGCGGGTGTACGGCACGCGCCCCGTCGAGCCGGCGGAGCGCGCGGCCTGGCTGTGGGCCGAGCAGCGGCGCCTGCAGCGCGAGACGCGGCTCGGCATCCCCGCGATCGTGCACGAGGAGTGCCTCACGGGCCTCGCCGCGTGGCGGGCCGCGACGTACCCGACGCCGCTCGCGTGGGGCGCGTCGTTCGACCCGGCGCTGGTCGAGGAGATGGCGCGCGAGGTCGGGGAGTCCATGCGCGCCCTCGGCGTGCACCAGGGCCTCGCGCCCGTGCTCGACGTCGTGCGCGACCCGCGCTGGGGCCGCGTCGACGAGTGCGTCGGCGAGGACCCGTACCTGGTGGGCACGGTCGGCACCGCGTACGTGCGGGGCCTGCAGGACGCGGGCGTGCACGCGACGCTCAAGCACTTCGTCGCCTACTCGGGCTCGCACGCCGGGCGCAACCACGCGCCGGTGAGCGCCGGTCCGCGCGAGATCGCGGACGTGTACCTCCCGCCGTTCGAGATGGCCGTGCGCGACGGCGGCGTCCGGTCCGTCATGGCGTCGTACGTCGACATCGACGGCGTCCCGCTCCACGCCAGCGCGGAGCACCTCACCGAGATCCTGCGCGAGCGCTGGGGCTTCGACGGCGTCGTCGTCGCGGACTACTTCGGGGTCGCGTTCCTCGAGGTCATGCACCGGGTGGCCGCCGACCGCGGGGAGGCCGCGGCGCTGGCGCTCGAGGCCGGGCTGGACGTCGAGCTGCCGACGGGTGACGCCTTCCTCGCCCCGCTCGCGGAGCGCGTGCGCTCGGGAGAGCTCGACGAGGCGTGGGTCGACCGCGCGGTCCTGCGCCTCCTCAACCAGAAGGAGGAGCTGGGCCTGCTCGACCCGGACGCCTACGCCGACGAGCCGCCGGCGGTGGTCGACCTCGACACCCCGCGACAGCGCGCGACGGCACGCCGCCTCGCCCAGGAGTCGCTCGTGCTGCTCTCGAACGACGGCGTGCTGCCGCTCGCGACGCCTCGCCGGGTCGCCGTCGTCGGTCCGAACGCGGACTCCTCCGAGGCGCTCATGGGCTGCTACTCGTTCGTCAACCACGTGCTCGCGCACCACCCGGGCACGCCCGCGGGGATCGAGCTGCCGACGGTGCTCGAGTCCCTGCGCGACGCGCTCGCCGGGTCGGGCACCGAGGTGACGCACGCGGTGGGCTGCGCGGTCGACGGCGACGACACGTCGGGGTTCGCCGCGGCGGTGGCCGCCGCGCGCGACGCCGACGTGGCGATCGTCGTCGCGGGCGACGAGGCAGGCCTGTTCGGCCGCGGTACGGTCGGCGAGGGCAACGACGTCGAGTCCCTCGACCTGCCCGGCGTCCAGCGGCGGCTCGTCGAGGAGGTCGTCGCGACGGGCACGCCCGTCGTGCTCGTGCTCCTCACCGGACGCCCGTACGCGATCGGGTGGGCGCTCGACGGCCGTGCCGGTGCCGACGGCCCCGGACGTCCGGCCGCCGTCGTGCAGGGGTTCTTCCCCGGTGAGGAGGGCGGCCGCGCGGTCGCGGACGTGCTCACCGGCGTGGTGAACCCCTCCGGCCGGCTGCCCGTCTCGCTGCCCCGCGCGGCCGGAGCCCAGCCCTACTCCTACCTGCACCCGGTGCTCGGCGCCCCGTCGGACGTGACCTCGGCCGACCCGACGCCCGTGCGGCCGTTCGGGTTCGGGCTGTCCTACACGTCCTTCGCGTACTCCGACCTCGAGGTCTCCGCGAGCGTCGCCGCCGGTGGCACGTTCACCGCGTCGGTCACCGTGACGAACACCGGGGACGTCGCGGGCGCGGACGTCGTGCAGCTCTACGCGCACGACGTCGTCGGGTCCGTGCCGCGCCCCGTCGCCCAGCTCCTGGGGTACGAGCGCGTGGACGTCGCGGCGGGCGCGTCGCGCCGCGTGACGTTCCGGGTGCCGACGACGCGCCTCGCCTTCTCCGACCGCCACCTCGTGCGCGTGGTCGAGCCGGGCGACGTCGAGGTGTGGGTCGGCGCGCACGCGGGCGCCGTGGACGCCGCCCCCGCGGCGGGCGACCTCGGTGCGACGACCGGCGGCGCGATCGTCAACGAGTCGGCCCCGGCCGAGCGGCACGTCGTGCCCGGCGCCGCCACGGCACGGGCCCGGCTCGCGGTGACCGGAGCCGTCCACCCCGTGACGGCGGCCGACGAGCGCCTCGTCGCCGTGGAGGTCTCCGACCCGTTCGGGACGGGCGGGCGCGCGTGACCCGCGTCGCGAACCCCCTCCTGCCGGGGTGCTTCCCCGACCCGTCGGTCTGCCGCGTGGGGGAGGACTACTACCTCGTCACGTCCACCTTCGAGTACCTGCCCGGACTGCCCGTGCTGCACAGCCGTGACCTCGCGACATGGGAGCACGTCGGCGACGTCGTCGACCGGTCGGGGCAGCTCGACTACGACGGCGTCCGGTCCTCCGGGGGTCTGTACGCGCCCACGCTGCGCCACCACGACGGCACGTTCTGGGTGGTGTGCACGCTCGTGGGGGCACCCGACGGCGCGCCCGGCGGCAACTTCGTCATGACCGCGACCGACCCCGCGGGCCCGTGGTCCGACCCGGTGTGGCTGCGCGACGAGGACGGCGAGCACGTCGAGGGCATCGACCCGTCGATCTTCTTCGACGACGACGGGCGCGTGTGGCTGCACGGCACGCGCCTCGCGCCCGAGCCCGAGTGGGACCAGCAGACGCAGGTGTGGGTGCGCGAGCTCGACCTCGCGACGTTCACGCTCGTCGGGCCGGAGCACGTCGTGTGGACCGGGGCCGTGCGCGGCGCGGTGTGGGCCGAGGGCCCGCACCTGTACAAGGTCGACGGCACGTACTACCTGCTCGCCGCCGAGGGCGGGACGGACTTCCACCACGCGATCTCCGTGGCGCGCGCGTCGAGCGTGACCGGACCGTACGAGGGGAACAGGTCCAACCCGGTGCTCACGCACCGGCACCTCGGTCGCGGGCAGGACGTCGTCGGCGTCGGCCACGCGGACCTCGTCGAGGCGCCCGACGGGTCGTGGTGGGCCGTGCTGCTCGGCATGCGCCCGTACGGCGGCTACCACTACCCGCTCGGCCGCGAGACGTTCCTCGTCCCCGTCGTCTGGGAGGACGGCTGGCCGGTCTTCGCGCCCGGTGCCGGGCGTGTGCCCGACGCCGTGGAGGTCCCGTTCGCGGCCCCCGCGCCCCGGCCGGCGATCCAGGGCGGGGCGAGCGGCGTCGTCGGGCCCGACGACCCGCGCTGGTGCGCCGTGCGCGCTGTGCCGCGCGACGTCGCGACGCCCGCGGGCGAGGGGTGGGACCTGCCCGTGCGCCCGACGACGCTCGCCGGGGCCGACGCCCCGGGCGGCGTGCTCGCGTTCCTCGGGATGCGCCAGCAGCACCGCGACGTCGACGTCACCGTGACCCTGCACCCGCCGGTCGCGGCCGGCGAGCGGGCAGGCGTCGTCGTGCGCCAGTCCGAGCGGGACCACGTGCGGCTCCTCGTCGAGGGCGGCCCGGGCGACGCGCGGCGCGTCGTCGCGGTGCACCGCCGCGGCGGGGCGGACGAGGTCGTCGGCGAGACCACGGTGACGACGGCGCCCGGCGAGCCGGTCGTCGTCGGCCTGCGCGTGCGGGGCCAGGACTACGGGCTCGTCGCCGGTCCGGCGGGCGACGAACCGGCGCACGTCGCGACCGTGGACGGGCGCACGCTCGACTCCGCGGCGGCGGGCGGGTTCCTCGGTCTGTGGCTCGGCGTGCACGCGACGAGCGAGGGCCGTCCGAGCGGGTCCGTCGTGCGCGTCGAGCGGTTCGTGTACGAGCCGGTGGCCTGACGCGCCGTCCGGACGTGCAGGGGCGTCCGGCCGGGCTACGGTCGGGGCATGTCGAGCGAACGGACGCGCACCGAGGTGGACCTGCTGGGGCCGAAGGAGGTTCCGGCGGACGCCTACTACGGGGTCCACACGGTCCGGGCCATGGAGAACTTCCGCATCTCGGGGACGACGGTGAGCGACGTCCCCGAGATGGTCCGCGGCATGGTCCTGGTCAAGAAGGCGTCGGCGCTCGCGAACCGCGAGCTGCGCACCATCCAGCATGACGTCGCCGACGCGATCGTCGCCGCGTGCGACGAGATCCTCCGGCACGACCGCTGCCTCGACCAGTTCCCGGTCGACGTGTTCCAGGGCGGCGCCGGGACGAGCGTCAACATGAACACCAACGAGGTCGTCGCCAACCTGGCGCTCGAGCTCGCCGGGTTCGACAAGGGCCGCTACGACGTCATCAACCCGAACGACCACGTCAACCGCTCGCAGTCGACCAACGACGCCTATCCCACCGGGTTCCGCCTCGCGGTGCACGAGCTCGTCGCGCGGCTCCAGGAGGAGGTGCGGCGGCTCGAGCACGCGTTCGACGGGAAGTCGGCGGAGTTCGCCGACGTCCTCAAGATGGGCCGTACCCAGCTCCAGGACGCGGTCCCCATGAGCCTGGGGCAGGAGTTCGCGGGGTTCGCCGTGAACGTCGGGGAGGAGATCCGTCGCCTCGAGGTGGCGGGCGAGCTGCTGCTCGAGGTCAACCTCGGTGCGACCGCCATCGGCACCGGGCTCAACACGCCGCCCGGCTACCCCCAGGTCGCGACCCGGCGCCTCGCCGAGGTGAGCGGGCTGCCCACCGTCCCGGCCGAGAACCTCGTGGAGGCGACCTACGACAACGGCGCCTACCTCGCCGTCCACTCCGCCCTCAAGCGTCTGGCGGCGAAGCTGTCGAAGATCTGCAACGACCTGCGCCTGCTCTCGTCCGGGCCACGCGCCGGGCTCGGCGAGATCAACCTGCCCGAGCTCCAGGCCGGGTCGTCGATCATGCCCGCCAAGGTGAACCCGGTGATCCCGGAGGTCGTCAACCAGGTCTGCTTCAAGGTCATGGGCAACGACGTGACCATCACGCACGCCGCCGAGGCCGGGCAGCTGCAGCTCAACGTCATGGAGCCCGGGCTCGCCCAGGCCATGTTCGAGTCGCTGCACCTGCTGACCAACGCGTGCGTGGCGCTGCGCACCAAGTGCGTCACCGGCATCACCGC
>Ga0233383_1000594_pt1 | contig 13592 bp, 16 predicted proteins | sample ElkDunMinimDraft_14_FD_191542 | JGI IMG/M metagenome (GOLD analysis project Ga0233383, IMG submission 191542) | Fecal eukaryotic communites from dung pellets of Tule Elk in California, USA - Elk Dung G16 | ecosystem: Host-associated > Mammals > Digestive system > Large intestine > Fecal | place...
TAGAGGGTCGTACCTGGGACAGCTAGAAGCAGAAAACGGCGGTGACCGTAAAAACACTGCTGATCGCAATAAAGAACGCCTTGAAGGCGCAGACCTCGATAAAATCCGGCAGGACGCCGGCGAGGATTTGTGGCGGGGGATCTAACACCTCAACTTTGGAATCAGGCGGGAGGGGAGGACAAGCCCCTACCGCCAGCTTCTCCAAGACATAAAAAAGGCGCTCAATGAGCGCCTTTTTCGTACCTGCCGGTGATCAGCCGTTGGCTACTGCCAGCTCAGGAACATTGTCATCCTGAAGCTCATCGCCTTCTGCGTCTTGCTCCGGCGCTGGTGCAGGTGCGGCAGACTCGACCTCATCACCTTTGCCTTGGCGTTGAGCCGCCAGACGAGCACGGCGCTCCAGGCCGATGATGCGGCTGCCCAAGCCGATGACTCGCTGCTGCCAGCGGTAAACCGCGTCGTTGCGGTCCTTGTTGGTCATCAAGGCCGAGAGCCACAGAGCATCGATCTGAGAGATCAGCGCATCGAGTTTGCGGACCAGCGATAGGAACCGTGCAACGTGTGGAGAGGTGATGCGTACGACTTGCTCGGTCGGCTGGTCGTAGGTCGGCAGCAGGTCAACACCGTTCTCTTCCAGTTTCACCGCCATCTCGGCAGCTGCTTCCTTCAGCGCGACCTCGACCTCGGCCAGCATGGTGTTGATCACAACTTCGACGCGCTCAGCATCAGCATCGCCGCTGATGATGCGCAGAATTACGTCAATACGGTAGAGCGAACCTGAAGCTCGCCCAAATACACGGTGCATAACCTTCTGGGCCTGCAGAGTGTTGAGTATTACGTTTTGTTCAAATGCAGGGACAGACACGTTAGACGTGCTTTGTGCACCTGCAGGTACCTTTGCTTCAGCCATGGGAAACCTCTGTTTGGTGTCGCAACCGGCGACGATTATCTGATGCCGCTGAATGCGGCCTTAACCCCATGACCATCCTATTCGGGTAGGGGATGGCAGGGGCCAAGGCTAATTCGTGAAAAACAGAGTTAAGGCTGGTGGAGGTTCGATGGTAAGCGCGCTAGAATTTACGCCATCAGCTTCCATGCGAAGCAAACGAATTTAGTGCTCCTGCCGCCATTAGGCCTGGCAGTAGCCATAATCTCTCCGCTATAGCACCCGTCTATAGCAATGAATGGAGCGGCATACGCTCCCAACCGGCTCCTACTGTGCTATGCACAGAGAGGCCTTGAAGCTGCTCTTCAAGGTAACGACTGAAACCCTCATGGTTGAAGTCATTCAAGCCTGCGCTAAGTGGCTCTAAAGATTTAGCAATCAAACGCTACATTCGTAGCACTATCAAACCCGTTGAGGGAGGTCACAGAACTTCCCGGACGCGGGATTGTTTTGCCCTCCATTCCCACTCGACGGATCTATTACCCTCTTTGGGTGGAGGAATGCAACATGACAACTGAAGTCGTTGTAATAGCTTTTTGCGTAATGGTCTTCTACTTCTTTACTCGTCTGATCAACTTCTTTATGAAGCTTGCGAGCAAGAAATGGCTAAGCGACGTTAGCGCAACAGATGATGTGAAAGTTGAAAAGAAACAACAGAAGCGTGAAATCGTAGGACACAAGAAGCAAGCAACTGCTGAAACCCCTATGGCTACTCGCGCCATTGAACTTAAACCTGCATTTGCTGAGCAAGAAGACTGGTCGAAATACGAGTCCCCTGCTTACGAACGCAACCCCAAGGTAAAGCCTAAGCGTAAAGCTGCTCCTGCTAAAAAAGCAGCTGCAACTGAAGCCAACGCTGCACCGAACAAACCTTCCCAGCAACGTCCTCGTGCTCAGCAACTTCAACAGTGGCAAGCACAGCGTCAAGCAGCAAATAAAACTGCTGCTCCTGCTTTCGAAGAAATCTGAGTCGCTAGCGACTCTTCAATCAATATATCCAGCGCCAGTTGGATTAGGAGAAATATATGCTTAAGAAAGTCGTGACACTACTGCTCGTTGTTGCATGCATTAAGTTTCTCCCGATGGAGATGCTCATTGTTGCAGCCTTGGTTCCGTTTGGCCTTGCCATCGGTCTTCCAATCGCACGTGGTATCGAAAAGGCAATTGCTATCAAGCATTGACCGTAAATGAACAGGCCTTTTGGCCTGTTCATCTTTAATGGCCTCACGCCCGGGACTATTAAAGATGAACAGGTGCGCGATACGCCTTATCCAGTTTCATTCGTGCTCGCACGAACGCAATAGCTGGTTGCGTTAAACAGGCAGCAAGCAACGCACGGAGTGTTTTCATTCTGTGAAAATTGCTCTCGATTTCGAGTGCATTAGAGCAAATCCCTACAGGGGCCGTTAACGCCTTTTTAGGGCGTTGCAGCGATCCCGCCCTGTAGTAGACTTAACTTATCTCTATCGGGTTAGAGAATCGTTTCAACGGAGAAATATCATGGCTAAAGGTGTCAACAAAGTAATCCTCATCGGCAACGTCGGTGGAGATCCTGAAACTCGCTACATGCCTAACGGCAATGCAGTAACAAACATTACGCTCGCTACTACTGACTCCTGGAAAGATAAACAGTCTGGCCAGGTTCAGGAACGCACGGAATGGCACCGCGTTGTTCTGTTTGGAAAAGTTGCGGAAATTGCAGGTGAATACCTTCGAAAAGGATCTCAGGTCTATATCGAAGGACGACTGCAAACTCGCGAATGGGAAAAAGATGGTGTCAAACGTTACACAACGGAAATCGTTGTGGACATGGGCGGCACTATGCAACTACTCGGCGGCCGTGGCGGTTCTGGTGACTCTCAGTCGTCAGGTGCTGGTAACAACCAGCAGCGCCCACAGCAAAACGGTAATCGCAGCCAAAACGGCGGCAATTCCCAGCCTAATAGCGGCGGTAATTCTCAGTCGCAGGGCGGCAACAATCAACGTCCTCAGCAGTCTCGTCCTCAGCCTCAACCGGCTCCTGATTATGACTCTTTCGACGATGACATTCCTTTCTAGCGCATACCATAGAGGCATTTCTGAAAAGAATGTAATGCCGTAACTCAACCCTGTTCGCAGGAACCAATTAAGCCCGGGTAACCCCCGGGCTTTCTATTTAGGAGGCTCACATGAGCAATAAGAACAAGATTGAGATTTTTTCTGCTGATGGTGACGTAAAGGACTACCTGCTGCTGTCGGCACGTATCCCGCAGTTCCGTGAAAAATATCCAATCGAAGAAGGGTACCGTGTAAAGATAGAAGTTTCAGATGCGCTTTCGGCAAAACCGTCGCTCATGCGTCTCTATGAGTCAGCGATAAGCAATGGCCACAAGCCGTCGGATCTTGGTCTACCACCACTTCCGGGCGGTGAAGCCATCATCTTCCGCGCTTCCTTGCTGGACAAAGACGAAACCGTTCTGGAATCCGCATCGGCCTACAAGCCGATTCTCCAGTACAAGGATTGGGAAAAGGGTGAAACTGCCGCTCGTCAGCGTCTACTAGCAGCTCTCGGCTTCGGCGGAGAATTCTTTGACAAGGACGAGGAAAGCGACATCACGGATCAAGGCAAGACTACGGTCATGCCTAATGCTGCCCCGGCCAATGGATCTGCCTCTAAGGCAGCCGTAAAGCCGGATGCCAAAAAGTCGACCACCGAAAAGGCTGTGAAATCTGCCAAGCAGGAAGATCAGCCCCAGGGTCCGGAAGACACCAATGCAGCTGCGCAGACAACTCCTTCGGAAGCCGCTCAGGCCGGCGAAGAGGTTCAAGCGACGGATGCCTCTCAGATTGAAACTGATGCCTCTGGCAGCAGCGATGCTAGCGACACCGAACAACCAACTGCAGCTTCAGATGCACACGTTGAATCGGCTAATGCCACGCCTGCAACCTCGGCGCCGGCAGAGGGTGTAGCGGAAGAAATTCCAGCACGCATCGTCAAGCAGATCGAGCACCAGGCAAAACTCAAGGGGATTTCTAAGGACAAGATCCCACCTTACGCCACAGTCAAAGAGGCCAAGCTAGTCCTCCGCGATCTAATGCGTAACAAGTAACAAGCAACCCCAATGATCGACTCTACAGCTAACCCCTGTAGAGTCGTTTTTTGCCGTCGTCTTAACGCCCATATCCTCAAATTGCAAAGCCCCAGCCTTCCGGTACAGCCCATATATTAAAGCGGTTGTTTACCTGGTTTGTGGTTCGCCTTGCACACCTCAGAGCTCTACTCCCGTCAGAAAGCCTTTCCCAGAGCCCACCCAGAAATGGTGTGTTCCGGGAATGACTTATTGAGTCGCTACGAAATCACTCCCGTCGTCCGTTTTGGACTGGGCGTGATAGCTGGTCACGTTAAAGAACAGCAAATGAATCCCTCTGGGAGCACCACTCCCAGAGGGGAAGGTGCGTCTCCAGCGGTCCGCACTCCGTAGCGGGGTCTCCTTGAGCACCCCGGTATGGGTTGCTGAAGAAGGCCCCGCCCGGTCTTTTCCTAACTACTTGAGGCAACCTTAATGAAAACCCAATTGAAATCCGCTCAAGAAATTCCTTTTCAGGAAGCATCCCTAGATATTTGGGATGGTAAATACAAACTGAAGGACAAACACGGTAATGCCGTGGATGCCTCGATGGATGGAACCTACGATCGGGTCGCCAAAGCAATCGCGATGGTAGAGCCCAAAAATGTCCGCAAGAAGTGGGAAAACGAGTTCCGCTGGGCACTGGCTAACGGTGCTATTCCGGCTGGACGGATCACTTCCAACGCGGGCGCTGAAGATCATAAGTCCGCTGTGTCGCTGATCAACTGCACCGTATCCCGGACCATACGGGATTCCATGCGTGAAATTCTCGATGCCAATACGGATGCGGGAATGACACTCAAGGCAGGCTGCGGTATCGGCTATGAGTGGTCGACGCTACGTCCAAAGGGTGCGTATGTAGCAGGCGCTGGCGCCAGCACCAATGGCCCTCTGGCTTTCATGGACATGTTTGATGCCATGTGCTTCACGGTGTCGTCTGCGGGCGGCCGTCGTGGAGCCCAGATGGGTACCTTCGATGTGGGTCACCCCGACGTCGAAGAGTTCATCAGTGCTAAGCGTGAGGACGGCCGGCTACGCCAGTTCAACCTCTCGCTGCTTATCACTGAAGAGTTCATGGACGCAGTAATAAAGGACGGTGAGTGGGCTCTGGCTTTCCCTGTCCTTCCGAGCGAAAAGGACGATGTCTCTCCGGAGAACATTGTCTATCGCGACTGGCCGGTAGTCGAAGAGGGTTACACACTCGACGACGAGGGCCGTGTTGCGTGCCGTGTCTACTCCCGCGTTAAGGCGAAAGCTTTGTGGGATAAGATCATGGGCTCGACCTACGACTTCGCTGAGCCGGGTTTCATCTTGATCGACAAGGTCAACGAGATGAACAACAACTGGTTCTGCGAGCAGATCCGCGCCACCAACCCTTGTGGTGAGCAGCCTCTTCCTCCGGAGGGCGCCTGCTTGCTGGGATCGATCAACCTAACCAAGTTCGTCATTGACCCGTTCGGGGAAAATGCGCGGTTTGACTGGGATCGCTTCAAGAAGGTTGTGCGCATCTTTACTCGCATGCTCGATAACGTCGTGGACATCTCGGGTCTTCCCCTGGAAGGTCAGCGTCGCGAGATCGAATCAAAGCGTCGTCACGGCATGGGCTTCCTTGGCCTGGGCTCCACGATGACCATGATGAGGATGCCCTATGGCTCTTCTGAATCGATTGCGTTTACCGATGAGGTCAGCAAGGTCCTGGCCGTAACTGGCTGGGAAGAAGGCCTAGAGCTTGCAAAGGAGAAGGGCCCGGCTCCGATCCTGCAGCAGATGTTCGAGGTTACGCCGAAGATGCTGCGCCAGCGCCCAGAAATGGCCGCTGATGGCTACAAGGTCGGTGACGTGCTTCCTGGTCGTGTGCTGCACGCGCGGTATAGCCGTTATATGCAGCAGATTGCTCAGTTTAATCCTGGTCTGGTTGAGCAGATAGCCGAACATGGCTGCCGGTTCACTCACCACTCCTCGATCGCGCCGACGGGCACTATCAGTCTGTCGCTGGGTAACAACGCATCCAATGGAATCGAACCCTCATTCTCGCACCGGTATTTCCGGAACGTGATTCGTCAGGGCAAGAAGACAAAGGATCAAATGGAAGTCGTCAGCTTCGAGCTGCTGGCTTACAGAGCGTTCGTCAATCCTGAAGCAACTGAAGCAGACCTTCCTGACTACTTCACGACATCGGAAACGATAACACCAAGCCAGCACATTGCCGTTCAGGCAGCTGCGCAGAAGTGGATCGATTCGGCTATCTCGAAGACGGTCAACGTGCCAACTGACTTCCCCTTTGAAGCTTTCGAGGATCTGTATCTCGAAGCCTACAAGAAGGGGTTGAAGGGCTGCACAACATTCCGATTCAACCCTGAAGCGTTCCAAGGCGTCCTCGTCCGCGAAGATGACCTGAAGAACACGACCTACCGATTCCGCCTGGAAAACGGCGAGGTTGTCGAGCTGAAGGGTGATGAAAAGGTGGTGTATGACGGTGAGGAGCACACAGCTGCAAACCTCTTCGATGCACTGAAAGAGGGTACCTACGGCAAGTACTAACGCGCCGTACAGCAACAATCCCAAAAGGGGCTTCTTCCCCTTTAGGGGTTGGCGCCCCACCACTCAAACACTGGAGATTCCCATGACTATCGCAATTACGTCCAAGATCGTTGGACTCGAAGTAGTAAAGCCCGGCTCTGAGCCGGTCGTAGCTGAGCCGGTCGCCCCCAAGCTGCCGGATCTGAACCCTCTGCATATCCGCATCGATGAGCGCCCAAACGGTTCTCTGGAAGCAGTTTCTGAGAAGATCGAGTACTACACCTCACAGGGGAAAAAGAAGGTCTACGTCATCGTATCGTTCGTCCCAGTGGAAGGCGTTCTCGATGGCCAACCCATCACTGTTGAGCGTCCGATCGAGTTCTTCTTCCCGATTGGTCAGCTCTCCAGCGAGCACCAGTGGATCACCGCCACAATGCGGACGATATCTCTGGCTGCTCGTGGTGGCTTCGTAGTCCAAACCCTGGCGGACCTGCGTAAGGTCTCCTGGGATAAAGGCCCAGTCCGTTGCGGACTGAACCAATGGAACAAGCCACTGCTGCATGATTCAGAGGTTGCAGCAATTGCCTGGTCAATTCAGAAGATCCTGTACGAACGTGGTTTCCTGGATATCGATGGCAACCAGGTCCCGGCCAAGGTATTGGCCAGGAACTATGCGCGTCGAAAGGGAGCTCGCTTTGAACCGGATCAGGACGAAATCATGGCCGGCGTGGTACCGCATGAAACACCTGTCGCTGTTATGGCGCCGGTGGTTTCGGTAACCGCTTCCAAAAGCGGGGAGAATTGCCCAGACTGCGGTGGTGAAGTTGTCCGAATGGACGGTTGCCTGACCTGCACATCCTGTGGTCATTCTAAGTGCTCTTAATGAGCAAGCTGTAAATGGAATATCTCGGGCACGAAAGTGCCCGGGGTTTCCCAATGTCGACTGACTGTAGTCGCTATTGGAAAGCCTCTGTTCCTTCCGTCTCGTACGGACGCTGTAGCTGGCAGCGTTAAACAGCAGCAATCAATGAGCGTTACGCTCGCCATCACAAGCCTTTCACGAGGCACCAATAATCCCACTGCCCTGGGTTGATTTCGCATCTCCCGGGCAGGGGAGGTGCGTCTTAGGAGGCTTCAATGAGCATTTGGTCCTATCCTGAACGTGGTCCATGGGGTAAATCGAGCTACCGAGGAAACTCGTCTGGCTACCTCTACCAAGATCTCTATCAGGCACTGAAACCAAGCTTCATCATCGATCCCTGTATGGGGAGCGGCACGAGCATCGAGGTTGCAAGGGACATGGGAATCGAGGCTGTTGGTCTCGATCTTCACTCCGGGTTCAACCTTCTGCGTGATTCGATCCTTGAGGTAGCTGGCAAGCCAGCTGACCTTGTGGTGAGTCATTTCCCTTACGGGGACATGATTGTGTACAGCGGAAACATGTATCCGGAGATCTACGCGGATGACCTGTCACGCTGCACATCGGTCGAGGACTTCCTTGAGAAGTCGCAGCAGGCTCTGCTTAATCAGCGTGATGCCACCCGCCCGGGCGGTCACTACGCAACACTGATAGGCGATCACCGTAAGGCAGGGAAGTACTACTCCTACCAAGCGGAATACATCGCCCGCATGCCGGCCGATGAACTGAAAGCCGTCATCGTAAAGGCGCAGCACAACTGCGTGAGCGATCGCAAGACATACCACGGCAGTATTGCCTCTGGTCTGCCTCGCATAACTCACGAGTACCTGCTCGTTTGGCAGCGCCCGGAAGCCCCAGTCACCATCCTGGTGACTCTGCGCAACCTGGCAAGTCAAGCACAGCAGCGCCTGCGCTCCACCTGGCGTTCGATCGTCCGTCAAGCCATGGTCGCCCTTGGTGGCCAAGCGAATCTCCAAGCCCTCTATGCAAAGGTGGCGGGAGTCGCTGGCGAGCGGATCGAGACCAACGCCAACTGGCAAGCAAAAGTCCGTCAGGTGCTTCAGCTCAACCCTTGCTTTAAGCAGGCAGAGCGTGGCGTCTGGGCTTTGGCATAACCATCCCCTCATCGGGCTCTTCTGAGCCCATTCCCTTGAATTGCCCATCTGTCGCTAATGGCGGCCGGTGGGCTTCTGTATGTGGAGGCTCCCATGAGCAATAAACTCATCGACACCCATTTCCGAAACCGTCTGGAAGAGGCTGGCTACGGCAAAGCCGAATTCCTTTACAGTTTCGGCTACGTCCAGGGCGATCATGTCAGGCTTAAAGGCGCACCCGACCTGAAAGCCCTGGCAGAACGTCTCATGATGAGCAGTGAAAAAGCTGGCGTGAAGCGAGCAATCGCCAAGGGCGCCAAGCTTGAGTTGGGTTTGCGCGGCTTCAATCGAGATGTACTGGAAGTCCATCGGACTAACTGGGGCTCCGGCCTCACCCAGTACGAGATCGACATGTTCGCGGCCTTCATGGACGCAATCAAAGTGGATGCTGCCGGCCTATGCGATGACCTGTTGCAGGAGGGGTACAAACTCCTTAAAGCAGGCTACGTTGAAGACGACATAGAGCTGATCCGTTCGTTTTCGACGCGCAAGTACACTTTGAAGGTGTTCAAGGTTCGCAATCAGCACTACTTCGGTATGTATGACGAAAGCGACATTGCTGCGTTCCTAGAAGGTAAGCGTCATTACTTCGGCTTGAAAGTTGAAGTCGTAGCGCGGACTCGACCGAATCTGTTGCTGGGCCGCTCGTTGAGCGTACCTGTGATGGCTGATGTCGATAATCCCGATCCAACGTATGACGGCATCCGCATGGAGCTGATCAGCGAAGCGATCAACGATGCTCGCGAAGCGCTTACAGCGCTGCGTGCTGCATAAAATCATTACTAACCAATAACGCCAGGAACTGCTAACGCAGCCCTGGCACCGGAGGCTTTATGAGCGGGACTTTTTCGCGTGCTGGAATCGAGGCAGAGCTTGACCAAGTGATGGGCATCTTCACCACTGGCATGAAAACCTCAATCACCGGTGTCTTTGACGCTGGAGTAAAGAACGGCAGGGAAACTGCTATGCGCGAAGTTGGCTTCACGGTGGAAACACTGAAGGCCAATTTGCATAACAACAACCTGTCCGATACAGACTTTCGCCGATTCGTAGTCACGATCGTTGAGCGTCTTTCAGAGCAGCTAGCTGCCTAATCAGTAACCTCCTCTGGAGAATCATATGCGTCAGCTGACACTTCACGAAAAGATAACGATCCGTGGGCTTCTTTCACGTATGGGCGTCAACGGCATCCAGCTTCTGACATCAGACCTCAAAGAACTGATGTTCACCTGGAACCGGTGCTATCGTCGCTCCATAACGCAATTCCACCGTTATCACTGAGTAAAGGACATACCATGTCAATGTTTGCAAAAGTACTGGTAACCGTTGCTCAACCTGATGAGCATGTAGATGTATTCGACTTGGTCGCACGCATCGAAAAAGCTGTAAATGGTCTTGTTCGCGGTGCAGCCGACAACCTTCGTAAGGAGGATGAATCGCGGTACACAACCTTCAAACGTGAAGGTCTGGCGACTGCGCAGACCATGATTCGGCCGCCGCTGGCAGGGTGTCGCACGCTATACACCCAGTTTTCAATGGGTGTAAATCAGCGTCGAAATCTTCAGGTGATCATCGATCCAGCTGATCAGAATGCCCTCCCTGAAAAGGGAACCGTCCTTCTGTCAGTTGGTATGGGCGGTGCGTATAAGGAGATCCTGAGCGCTTGCGCAAAAGCTATCTCATCTAATGGAACCTTCCTCTACGGGGATGACAGCTTCAATGGCTTCATTGCTGGTGAGGAGCTAGAAACTTCGATCGAGGCGAGCTTTCGCCAGCTGGCGTAAGAGAGCCGCGATATGTCGCAACGCTGGTAACTCAGCACACTAGGTCCCGCACACGCGGGGCCTTTCCAGAGCGCCGACGGATCTCGACGCTGTGTAAAGGCTCCACGATTTCACCCTCTGTCTCGGCAGAGCATGGTAGCTGGCCATGCCAAACACTCAGCATCCAAATGCCATTCGGCAACATTAACCTCAATGCGGGAACGCTTCCCGCATCTGCGGGAAGCTCCGCGATTGCTTCAATCAAGGAGAAAACCATGAGCAACACCAGCATCCTGATCGTCAACAACGTCCAGCACGCAACCATCCTGGCCGCACTGCGGGTATACCAGATGGTCGGTGGATCTTCGATCGGCTGTGATATTGAAAATATCGCCAGCAACGGCGGTGCCTTCACTCCGTTGATAGGGAATGAGATTGACGAGCTTTGCGAATCAATCAATCAGGCATCCCCGGCCACGGAAGAAGTCGTCGAGGCACTCAAGGACAACGACTTCAAGTTCGGCGATGTATTGCCGGCGTTCGGTGATTCAGAAGAAACCAGTCCGTACGTCAAAGCAGCTCGCCAGTCCGTTATAACTGAAGAGGGTTCTCTTGAGGTAGACGAAATGACGGTTGTAGCCCCCAGCGAAGGTGGTGCGTATGTAATGGCCTGGATTTGGGTAGCTGATGCCGAATCGAGCTCCTTCGACACGTGAATGATTACCTAGCGTAATCACATAGCGGCGGCGTGAGTTGCGCCGCTTCAATCCCCTGAAAGGGCTTCCCTTTCAGGGGGAAGCTCCATCAGGGCCTAACCAGGAGGCCTTTATGAAGCCAACCCCAAGCTTTACCGCCCAGCGAGTCGTGGAGCTCCCGCTCCATGATCAAGGGCTGCAAAACTCAATCGTCAGGGTCTACTCGGCCAGGATCGATAGAACAAGAAAAGATGCAGGCCGCTTCCGGCGGCGGCAGCCAGTACTGATCTCAAACCCAGAGGCCGACACCGAAACTCTTCGCTTTGTAATGGGCGCAGGGAAGGGCGGCGTCAAGAAGAATGAGATCGCTCTCGACTATGACGCAGTTGATGCCCTCGGGATTCGATTCACTCAACCCGTTGAGCTTCAGGTTCGTCCAGCAACCTGGCTGGAGGTGATGCGTCACTACTTGGACCACCCAGACATGGGCATCCGCGTATCCATGCGAATGGCAGTCTGGGGTATCTATCTCGGGCTGTTCGGCGCTGTATGCGGAATCGTCTCAGTGGTGACTGTGTTCCTGTAGCGCTCAAAACCCCGTCCGCGGGGTTTTGTCATTCCAGTGGCTGAGTTATTGCCGAAAATGCGCATTTACACGCCCCACGGGTATGGGTTTCAGACCCTAGACTAGGCCCTGAAAACACCTCCCTTGTAGCGCTCTTTTGGGGCGTTGCAATGTGGTAGCTGGCCACACTAATAAATCAGCAAACCCCCCGTCGGGGAGACCCCGACTTGGGGAATCTCTATCCGCGACTGACGGGAAACAAAGCTCAACTTCCCTTGGCACGCGGCCAAGGGTGCCTGGAGGCACCCCTTGAAAAGCTCAAAAATCACCATCCGAACGTCGTTAGCTCTAGCTTTCGACAATTGCGCCTTTGCTACTTACCTCAAATATATCCTTCAGGTGAAGCTCGATGTCATCTCGGCAAACTTGCCGTTTGGTACATCGGTACACGAAGCCTGCACTGGATACATTCTTGCGGAAGCACAAGGAGACACCTCGTACGATCCTGTGCAGGTGTTTTTGCATCATTGGGAAAAAGCGCTAGACACCACCCCCATGGAGTTTTCCAGTCTTTGGGGTGCGGAAGATCTGCGTCAGACCGGGCTGCTTCTGGTTGATCAATTCCCTGACAAATGGCGCGACACAGGCCTGGTTCCACTCGTTGATGAGCAGGGGCCAATGGTTGAACGCCGCCTTCACATGGAAATTGAAGATGGTCTGGTCCTTACGGGCCAGCCTGACGTGATTGCCATGGACTCAGAAGGTGACGTCATCCCGCTCGATGTTAAGACCTCCGCGTCCCAATACGACGAGGTGTTCTTGCTGACAAGCGAGCAGCTGACTGATTACCAAATGCTCACTGAAGCAAATGGTAAGCAGCTGGGGCTCGATGAGGGCGGCGTCGCAAAGGTTGGGTTCTTCGAAGGCATTAAGCGAAAGGTCCCAAAGACAAGTCGCGGTAAAGGCCCAGAGTTCCTCGCTCCATTCCTTGCTCCAAAGCGCTCACCCGAGCAGCTGGCCGAGCGTCGCCAGAAGTTGATTTGGATGGCCGATGACATGCGTCGCGGTCGTTATCCGAAAAGACCTCGTATGGCATACAACACGCCCTGTGACATGTGTGAGTTCAGGCTCTACTGCACTACCGGCGATAAAACCAACCTCATCTTTCCAGATGAACCACAACAAGTGATCGCATTGCCTGACTCTGTCAGCGCACCGATCATCTAAGGGGGATGTGTCATGGCACTTAATAACCGGCATTGCGACGCAGAGGTTCTTGCTGAGCGACAGCTAGTTCTACCTCTCATGGTAGATATCGGCTTCATGTTTGATGTCGAGAAACTACTGAATCCACAGATCTCAGATGAAGTTATCAAGGATGTCGCGTGGAGTGATGAAGAGCTGATAATGATCAACTTCATACTTCTTGAGGAATCGTTTGAGGCTGCCCTCAACCCGCGTTCTTCCAAGTCGACTCGCTCTGAAATACTGGCGTGGGTAGACAAGGTCACACCTTATCGTGAAAAGCCAAAGGCACTGTCGTTTGACGCGTGCTGCATGGTTTGCGGTATTGACTCCGAAGAGATGCGTGAGCAGCTTCACAATGAAATGAAGTTTCGAGGGATTCATCCGAACCCCAAGAAACAGTTGTACTAATCCTTAACCCATAATGGGGGCACTGAACCCCATTGGGGTCGGTGCCCCACTAGGAGGCACCAAATGAGCAACAAAGATAAACACGAAGTTCAAGTAAGCGCGGCTTTCAATGTAAATGCCAACAAGGATTTAACTGTTGAAGCGTTTAAAGAACCATCCCCGTTCACACCGGCAATTGATGCTAACTACCAGTTTCGTCCGGAGCTACTCCGTGACTTGCTGGCTTGGTGGAAACTTCGGGAACGGACGGATGATGGCTTGTTTCTA
>Ga0233383_1000595_pt1 | contig 13591 bp, 25 predicted proteins | sample ElkDunMinimDraft_14_FD_191542 | JGI IMG/M metagenome (GOLD analysis project Ga0233383, IMG submission 191542) | Fecal eukaryotic communites from dung pellets of Tule Elk in California, USA - Elk Dung G16 | ecosystem: Host-associated > Mammals > Digestive system > Large intestine > Fecal | place...
AGGTAGAGTTATTACATATAGATAGAGCATAAAGCTATGGAAGTAGTATAAAGCTCTAATTAAGCTAGTTATAAGGCTAGCTATGTGAGGTGATGAAAAATGATACAATTACTACCTGTTAAATACGATGGTGTGTGTGATGTAGAGAAGAACTTCAAGACCTACTTCAACCTATTGCTTAATAAAGTAGCATCAATGTTTATTTGGTAGAACCTACCAGATACCGTTGACTAGCGCTTCTTAGAGTTCAATTTGCTATTAAGCGGCAGGGTATGTTGGTTCAAAGATGGTGATAACTACTACGCACTCAATGGCTCTATTGGTGGTGAACCAGACGTATACTATCAGCCATCACAATTTATAGTTGCTAATCCGCAGCTAGGCAGTAAAACACTTAGGATTAGAAACCTTAAGGGCGAGAAAGACCTTTCTAAACTCGATGGTATCTTAATGGCTAACTCAGATGTCGACTATGAAAGTGATAGGGCAAAAGGCGGCTTGTATAGTCTTATGTATTAGACTGCTGGATTGCTTGCTGACAATATTAGCTCGCTTAATATTGCGCAGATTAACTCTAGAGCATCAATCTTATTTACTGGTGATAGTGAGGCACTTGCTAGAACTGGTGAGAAGGTATTACAAGATGTATACAGTGGTAAGCCATATAAGATTTTGACACAAGACATATTAGAGAAGTTTGGTATCAACCCAGTAGCAGGCGCAGGTCAGAACAACACATTGATGTCTTTGATTGAAGCACACCAATACATATTAGCATAGTTCTTCTAGGAGATTGGTGTATCTGCGAATTACAACATGAAAAGAGAGCGCCTCAATACTGCCGAAGTAGAAATGAACAATGGCGCCTTGGACATTAACATTTTTAATATGTTGAAGAACCGTTAGGAAGCCGTTGCTTTGATTAACGAGAAATGGGGTCTCGATATTAGCGTTGACCTTAACTTCGCAGTGTTTAATGAAGCCAATGGTAATGCCGAAGCTGATGGCGAACAAAGCACTGATACTTCTGATAACGATGGGATCATTGGTGAAGAGATTACTGAGGGCGTAGATGACGAGTTCCAAGTCGATGGCGTTCAAGAAGACGAAGCAAAGCCTGAACCTGAACCTACTATGGAAGATGAAATATCCAAAGAGATTGGAGACAAAAAGGAAGGTGAAGATAAATGAGTTTTGCTAAATATGATTTCATGAGTAAAGGCCCAAATGTCTATCTTCCTGTTGAACAGTGGAATAGCATTAACTATCCAATAAGAGAAGACGTTCCTGCTGGAATTACTTGTCTTGAAATGGCATTTTGGGGCAATGGTATTAAAGACCAAATAAACGCTTTATTTGAGCATTTGTATTACAAGTATACCGTATTAGATGAAAATGGTGAGGAAGTTGAAAGCGTTGCTGATTGCGGCGTAGATGCTGATCAAATTCTCAAGGACTTCGTAGCACTATATGGTATGAGACCTTTGCTTAGGCCATATTACCCTGAAAATTATCAAGGAACTTGGCAGTCTGTTAATAAGGTTAATAGTATCATGTAGGAAATACTTGATATGAATAGCTACAAATATAGAAAGCTAGCTGCTACTTTAGGTTTTAGCTACAATCCTATTGAGAACTATTCAATGGTAGAGAATGAAGCTAAGGGCGCAATTGATGAAGGTAAAGAACAATTAACCCACAACGTAGATGGCAATAAAGTAGGAAGTATTGAGGTTCAAACTCCTCTTAGCGCTTTATCTCTTGGAAAAGACACTGATGGTCAATACTATGTTTCTGATCTTACTGCCGACTTAGACTATAAGAGTGGATATATTGAAAAGAGTGCTACAGACCTTGAAGCAGGTCAAAAGACTGATATGGGTAATGATCCTGGCCTTACTGCTGGCACTACTCAAACTACTAAGAACTATACCACTACTATGGATGATGCTTCTACTGGTAGACTTCATAATTATAGTGAAACACTTGGAACTACTGGTCAGGCTTCAAACCTTAAATCAGAACAAGACATTCCTGCTGTTGCAAAGATTATCTCTGGTGCGCCTAATAATCCAGACTATACCGACACCAAAGAATTCCAAGACAGAACTCATGAAGAGGCCCGTGAACTTAGCCGCGCTGGTAATATTGGTGTTACCACATCTCAGCAAATGTTAGACCAAGAACGCCAGATAGTTCGTTATAGCCTTATTAAAGAATTCCTTGAAGATGTCGCGGCACAAATTTGTTTATCAGTTTACTACTGAGTTGAAGTTTCAACTATTTTCGTATGATTTTTTTAGAGAAAAGTAGTAAGCTGTTTACATATATGTAGGCGGGGGTAGGAAATACAATCAACAATTAAGTTAGCCTTGCTAAGCCTTTAATCTAGTGTCTGGCCTGCCCCCTTAGGCTAATGTTTTATTACGAGGTGAATATATAATGCGTATTACTCAATTAACTGAGGTTTTTAATGGAACCGTTTCTGCCACCGGTATCATCGATCAGGTTACTGGCGCAGCTCCTGTTGCCGCCGAAGATCTTAGCAATATCGTTGATATTGGTAAAGTCGTTCTAGACTACACTGGTCAGTCTAATGAAAACTATGATAGCTTTATGAGAAACCTTATCGACCAAATCGGTAAAGTTATGACTGTCAACCGCACTTATACTTCTCAGGCTCCTAATATTCTTAAAGATGGTTGGGAATATGGTTCTATCCTTGAAAAGGTTAGAGTTAGCGTTCCTGAGGTAAGAGACAATGCTACTTGGGATTTGTTTAACTATCCAAAACAGAACGAAGCTTATCCTGATCCTTTTGAACTCTCTAAGCCGGGTGCAAAAGCTAAGTTCTACAACTCTAAGAACACTTATGAAGTTCCAATTACCCTTACTGATCGTCAGCTTAAAGAAAGCTTCCAGTCCGCTTCTCAGTTTGGTAGCTTCGTTGCCGCTATTGAAAACCGTATCCGTATGAAGATGACCCTTTGTAACGATGGTTTGATTATGGCTACTATTGATAACCTTATTGGTCAGGCCCTTAATGGCACTGGTGGTAAGGTTGTTAACTTGCTTGCTCTTTACAATGGTGCATCTGGAACCCTTACTGCTGCTGATGCTTTGAGATCCAAAGAGTTCCTTCGTTTTGCTAGTGCTACTATCGCAAAGTATAAGAAGTATATTGCTCAGGCTGGTTCTCTTTACAATGCTGGTAATTACATCACCTTTACTCCTGCTGAGAGACTTAAGTTCATCAGCAACACTGAATTTGCTAAGAGCCTTGACGCTTATCTTTACAGTGATACTTTCAACGAGGAATTCGTAAAGCTTGATGGTTATAGTGAGGTTGCCTTCTGGCAGGGTAGCGGCACTGATAATGGTGATAGACTTACTGTTGATGTTACCATTGATGTCGATGGAACTCCTACCGAAGTTAAGAACACTGGTGTCCTTGCTGTTATGTTTGATGATGAAGCTGCTGCTGTTTGTAATGAAAATTACCGCGTGACTTCTATCTATAACCCTCGTGGTGAATACACTAACTACTTCTACAAATACGATGCTATGTTCATGAATGACGTTGAGGAAAACTGCATTGTATTTACTATTGCTGATAACACCGTAATTGATGATGGCGAATAAAGTCGCAACTGCCTAATAACTAAATAATATGGAGGGCGGTAGGATATTCTGCCGCCTTTCTTTATATATATGAGGTGATACAAATGGATATAAATGCAGTAATTACAATGATTAGTTCAGTCGGCATGCCGGCAGTTATTTGTATCTTCTTCCTTTGGCGTCTTAATAAACAAGATGACAAGTTTTATGGGCAGTTAGAAGAACTTAAGAAAACCGTAGATAATAATACTTCTATTGTAAATGAACTTGTTAAATTAATGCAACACGAGGTGAGAAACAATGAGTGAAAGACTTAGAGCTTCAACCCCAGCCGAAGTAGAAGAACGCGTAGATTATATTTGGGATAAGATTGATAATGGCGGCGGAGGAGGCGGCGGTGGCTATGTTCTTCCAGTTGCTAGTGATACAACTCTTGGTGGTATCAAAGTCGGTGAGAATTTAACTATCGCATCCGATGGAACACTCAGTGCTGATGCCGAATCTTATACTTTACCAGTAGCTAGTGCTTCTACATTGGGCGGCGTAAAGATTGGAACCGGTATTAACGTAAGTTCTAATGGAACTATCTCAGTGGATGGCGGCGCAACAAAAGGTATGAAAATTAGAAGCCTTACCTTTACTGGTAATGGCACTACTCCAAACCCTATCGAATTTCCTACTATTCCTTATCAGATTTTGTCTGTAAATACTAAGGGCGCAGATAGTGCTACTCCTATTTATGTTCCCGGTTTCCCATGGGGCCAAAAAACATATGCTGGCTTGTATTCAACCGCAGGTAGTGGCGGCATAATTTATGGAAACTTTAATTATGGCATAGGTAGTAAAGTAATCATGCCATCTGGTAATGATATTGGATACTATTGGAATGCTAATGGCGCACAAACAGAGATACGTTATATTGCCGCCGAAGACTTAGAGGATAACCCATATGAAAGCTTACCATTCTATCTTCCTACTAGTGATTATTACTACATCGTTCAGGCAGATGCTAACATAGGTGGTCGTGGTTATAGCAAGCCAAATACTAATCCTACTATTAGCTTTGTAGGAACAGATGGCAGCTTCTCTACTCTTATCCATATCGGTCTCAATGCGGCTGATGTAAATAATGGATGGGCTACTGCTATTGCTACAACTACAACCTATGGCGGTAAAACTTGGTACTGGACTGGAACTGGTTATGCTATGAGTGGTAGCGACATTAATGGAGCATATCCTACTTGGCCAAGCACTCTTACCTATGACGCTTCTATTGGTAGTTTTAGTGAACAAGACATCCACAATATCTTAACTACATTACTAGGAAGTGAGGACTAATGAGCGTTAAAGTAAGTTTTTATACCAATAATAGTGATAACCGCCATATGCTTAAAGACCTTACACTTCTATCTTAGTCAGCAATTGAATGTGATGTCTACGAACCAACAGACATTATCAATCCTGTATTGACCGTAGATAAAGACTTAGTAGACCTTACAAAAACTAATTACTGCTATATCGAGGAATTTGGGCGCTACTACTTCATTAATGATATTTCAGGTGAAGCAGGTAATATTGCTAAGTTTGTATGTCATGTAGATGTTCTTGAAACCTATAATGATGAAATACGAAATTGTCCTATGATTGCTGAAAGAAGTAGTAGTCATTACAACTTGTATCTTGTTGATTAGCATAGAATATTTAAATCCTATCCTTTAAATACCTATCATGAAATTGGAACATTAAGTGTTCCAGATACCTTGATTTTAATTACTGTGTGAGGTGAATTAAATGTCAAAAGTAAGAGTTAATGTATATCTAAATGGCCCAACATTTGATGCCCCGGGCAACGTACATGGAACTCTTAAGAAATTCGTTTGTGCTGACCTGGCGACAGAAATGCCGCCAGAGGCACTTACATTCAGAGAGATTTCATATACTGAAGGTTATCCTCGTTGGTCTATTAACAACAAAGATATTGATATGTTTAGTATTGCTATTGATCCACAATATGTAGGAGACTATGTTCTTACTGCTGGATGCGAACCTATTATTGATGTTGGTATAACAAGTCAACAAATAACAGAAAATGAAGAATATAATATCGTTTCTAAACCAGATGCAACTTTTACTATCGCGGCGCAAGGAACTAGACCAGATGACTGGTATGTTCGTGGAGACACTAAGTATTACATTAAAGAAACCAAAACCTATAATGGCGTATCATATAATGTCTGGAACCCAGTAGGTTTTACTAACCCTAATAACCAATATGCTCCTGCGACTTTTGATCCTAATGAAACCTACTACATAACTGATAGCCCAACAGCTATGGATGTTTACTTTGCTTCAAATGCTCACTTTGGTATGGTAATGCAAATAGGTTTGGAGCAGAACTATGGAAACTATATCGAAACAAGAAGATTATTTGGTCCTTCTGGTTATAACTGGCGTCCTTCTTATCCTTATCTTAGCGGTGCAATGCCAGGTCTTTGGAAGAGTGATTGGGAAGGAGGACATATCCCCGGAGCATATACTTGGGATTATACAATTCCAACAGCATCTGTTATAGCTAATACTTATGATTATCGTTGGAAGGTTTATATGTTTGCTCACCAGATGAACAATGAAACCTATATCGGTTTCCTTTATACCATTGAAAATGGATTAGGTATTGTTTAGGCGGCAAATGCTTTGATTATGTCTCCTGATGTAGCTGCTGGCGTTATTCGCACACCTGATGGCGGCGAAATATCTGGTATTGAAGGTGGTCAAGGAACTTATGATGATAGCTCAGATAATAAAGACCCAGAAGATGACGATCATCTCATTAATGATTGGAATAACGGCACTTAGGTCTATATGCCAGGCTATCACCGTTATGTACTATCACCTCAACATGCAGGTCAATTTGAGTCTTTTACTACAAACTTATGGAACCCAACCCTTTGGTAGTCTTTCTTAAACACTGTTTTTAAACCTATTGAAGCCGTAATTACTTGCCATACAATGCCGCATGAATTATCTCCATATAGAGACGGTACGTATTCACCGATTATTGTTGCTGGACAAGATATGAGTAATGGTGAGTCTGTTCCATGTTTTGGAGGTAATGGTGATATGGTAAAATATGAATTTCCGGCAATATCTATCCCGGTTTATTACGATGCTTTCCCAGATTACACCAATTCTTCAATATATATCCATTTACCATATATTGGAACTAAACCCTTGGATCTATCTCAATGTATGGGCGGTCAAATCAGTGTTGTTTATTATGCAGAAGTCTTTAGCGGAGATTGCTGTGCATGGGTTTATGTATCTGATAAAGATGGTAATGGAAGAAACGTATATGAGTTTAAAGGAAATTGCGCAAAAGAAATTTATTTAACTTCAAGACCAAATACTATGGCCAATTGGTTAGCTGTTGCCGCTCCATTAATTCCGGGTGCTGCTAAAATCGCAAATTTAGCTGTTAGTGCTGGTATTGGTTTAGCGGCAGGAACAATGTCTACTGGTGGAGCGATTTCTGAGGCAACGGCTAATGGAGCATCTTTTGGATAGGCAGTAGGTGGACTTTGGGCTGACCGAGGGACCTTTATTACGGAAGGTGTGCAACAAGGCGGTACGGCTAGCGCTATGATGAGTAATGGAGCGCCATTAGTAGATAAAATAGCTGGTGGTATTGGTAATGTCGCTGCTGCTGCTGGTGCAGGTTAGGGTGTGCTTAATTCAAATGGTGCAGGCGGCACCGTAACAACCTTGACTGATACAAGTTGCTATCTTATCATTGAAAGACCTCAATGGAATAACCCACAACACTATGGTAGACTATTTGGCTATCCTAGCGATGTTGGTGGTACTATTAATATGTCTAGTGATTTTAGTGGTCCATTTGAAGGCTTCTTAAGTGTAAGACAAATTGAACTTGAAAATATTACTGCCACTATTGCAGAACGTGATGAAATAACTCAACTTCTCAAAGCAGGCGTATATGTAAGTTAAAAAATAGCCCTAGGAGCAATTAAGTTCCTAGGGTTTTATTTTATATGTGCATTACAATAACAATAGTTATTACAGCTACAACAATTGCAAATATAGTGTTGATTACTTTATTGCCTTGTGGCTGTGGACCATTTGCCATACGATTTAAATCTTGTTCAATTTGAGTTAGTCTTTGATATTCTCTCCAATCCATTACTATACCTCCTATTATTTCTTAAGATGTTTTTCTATCTTTTTGACTTCAAAATAACGATATAGCGCAAGTATAACAGCAGCAATAAGTGGGAATACATATCCTAAGCATACTATAATTATAGCACAAATAATCAATATCTTCATTAGCCGCCCTCCTTAGAATGGTTTCTGACCTTGTGTTTCAATTAACCAGTTTCTAACTACTTCTCCAACTTCATTATCACTATAGCACATTGCTTTTTTAGCAATCAATCCAGCAATAAGCTTATGGAGTTCTGTAGGCTAATCTCGCAGTAATCTCACATGGCAAATTGAAGTAGTAAAGCTATCTGAGTATAATACTGTTTTATCGCTTATTTCTACGTCTTTTGTTTGAGGATGGAAGAAGATAAACAAATCTTTTTTATAATGCACAATATCGCCGCAGATAAGTTGCTCTCCAAAGCTAACATAGAAACGTCTTAAAATCATGTCGTCATAGATAGGATATGGCACTCTTGGATACATTGCTAATTCCCATGCACCTGTTTTAATCATTTCAAGTTGAGGATTATCAAATGCAAAGAATTTAGAAGCAACCTTTTCAGTAGCCTTAACCGGATCGCAATACTCAACCGCAACTGTTAAATCTGCATTACCATAACGATAAAGATATATCTCGCCTTGCGGCATACTTTCAACACCTTTAAGACCCATTTCTTTAAAATAAGGACAATATCTATTAACTGTATTAGCAAGCATATAGATGATAGTATCTTCTCTGTTTCTGATAAGAGATGATAATAGGTTGCAATACAATATAAATTCATTGTTAAGATAACCTTGTCTAGTAGCAAACTCATCAAAACAAACGGTCTTTATTTCGCCGCGGTCCTAACCTTTGGTGTGTTCAGCTGTATTAATAGAAGCGGTAATACAGAACGCAACAGGGTCTTTATCATGAATTTTTCCTTCCTCATCCATAAAGCATAGGTGGAACTCTTTTGCTCTATAAGTGACGGCATTATATCTACCATCACTGAGTTCCTAGATTTCTTTAAGGAAAGGATTGAAAAGAGAAGATATGTTCTTTGGTGTTATATCTTCCTCATAGCGGCGGATATATGCTCCTCGATCACCGTGAGCAAAATAGTTTCTTATGATACGCCCCATTACGCTATATGTTTTACCATTAGAACGCTGACCAATAATCATTCTATATACGGCACCAGTATTATCTATTGGCTTTATGTCATAGAACATTTGGTCTTTTGTCGTTTTGCCGGCACGTTCATTTTCTTTTTCCTGATACTCTTGTTTCTTAAATGGATTTTTCCATCTAATCTTCATTAAATCTCACCTTCCCAGCATGGTCCTAAATCTTCAATAAATACTCTCCCAGTTCTTGGATCACAACCTTCTACAGTTGCTTCAAATACTTCATCTTCTGGCACTTCTTTTGGGCCTACATTTAAATTTTCATCCTCTACAAGTACATACCACTTGCCATCTTTTTGGAATGCTTGATGCCTATATTTCATATTATTACCTCCTCAAATGACTGATGCTCTTTAACAAAGCTTTCTGAAAATACATCATTATATTTAGTAACGGCATATCCTTTCTTATAGTTATATTGAACTGTTTTAAACAGGCGTGGAACTTTCATTCCACTATTAAAACTCTGAATGCCATTCTCTTTAAGATAGCTTTCTAATACTGGAAGTGAAGCACCTGCCGCCTTAAAACTGATATATCCATTGGTTTCATATGCATACCATTTCATTCCACTGATAACAAATTTATCTGCTGTATATTCATACTTCCAAAGACCAAGTCCTTCTGGCAACTAAATCCTATAACGTTTTTCAGTAGCTTTTTTAAGCTCTATTATCTTTTTATTTAGCCTATCAATATCGCTCTTCTCGCCAAAGAATTTAATACAATCAGTATCTTTATAAACGCCTTTAACTAATTGTGAAGCCTCATACATTGTTAGTCTAGCATATGATAAAGTCCATGGCCCCAAAGTATTAGGTAATGGTCTTTTAGCAATTAGCTGTTGTTTCTCTTCAACGGATGGCGGCTCACATTCAGTAATTTTAATTTCACCATCTTCAATTTCTATGTCATAATCATACCATAGTTTCTTCATTGACTATCCATGACATAGCTCTGTTGGAATTTTAGCAATATCTCTAAATATTGAACCTTTCTCATACTTTTCTTTTTCATTATACAAATCAGTTTGAAGCTATATATAATCTTTTGGCAGATATTTTCTTTGACTTATTTCAAGCTTTAAGATCTTACAATCTTCCCATTTGAATACCTATTTGAATAACTTCCAATCAATCTCATTAAACTTTAAATGCCAAATCCCATTATTATCTTGAACACCATAGCATTGCGGCGTAATTGGAAAGGTATTCAGTGGTCTTCTTTGAAGCCCTTTAAATACTAATTCAGCTACAAAAGCAAACTTCTCATCTTTCTCTACTTCACCAAAATATTTAGTGTTTACGTCCTTAAAAGTATAATAAGGATACGGCTAAGTGATTTGTTCACCAATATAACAGCTGGAGCGGTCAGCAGAAACTACTCCTTCAAGGATTTTGTCTTTATATTCTTCGCTATAAGATGCAATTCCTGCTTTCCAACTATGCTCACAATAATCAATAATGAAGTTATCATTTCGACTTGCTTCTTCTATCCACTTCTTCAAAGAAGATAGGTAATAGCTTCTATGGTTCTTTGTGCAATACTTGATACATTTTTTAAATGCTTCATTGTGGATAGTATAAACAAAATCTTTTTCTATTTTATAGTGATCAAAATAACTCATTGCGCAATAAATTCTATCTGAGAATTCCTTGCAGTCCTCTACTTTTTGCCAAAAGTTATTCCACTCTCTGAATTCAAAGCATTCATCAGCTGTTTTAAGTGAAAAGAAACTAAACTTAGTAAGTCCATCAGCTTTTCCTAAACCAGTTGAAAAATTAAAAATGACTTCATTTCGATTGAGCAACTCGAATAACTTTAAATCTTTTATAAAAATGACTGTTGTCCTGTTTTGTGGTAATATATCTTCACACATTTTATAAAAGTTTCTTAATCCAACACCATAATAACTATTCTCATCATAAAATAATTCCCATTCATCAATATCTTTCTCTTTTGATATATAACCATACTTTGCTACTGCAATAGAAGTATTATTGTATATCATTAATTATTCCCTCCAATCGTATCTAGTTCCGGCCATATCATCAAATTCGACTAGAGAGATTTTCTGCGCTCTCCCTTCTGCTTCGGCAATTACAGATGCAAGCTATTCATTGGTAAATTCATCCAAACTCCAGTCAACAATATCATCATAATAAGTAAGCTTAGTAGGATTATTAATATAGCCCTTATTTACTAAATCCCAATACTTCTTAATGAGATAGTATTTTTCCATGTTTTCAAGGCTATTGTGGACTTTAATATCGTACTATACTGTCGCACCGCGGCTACGCCACTCATCTAGGTCTGCCATCTTTTCACTGACATAATAACTAAACTTATTAAGAGTATCAAGTGTTTCTGCGACCTCTTTATAACCTCTATTACTCTTTTTAGCTAGCTTTTTGAAATCTTCTTCCTTAAGATATATCTTTGCTTCCTTAAAATGCTCTGCAATTTGTTTCTGCATATTGCGCTTTGCTCTTTTCTTCTCGATACGTTTCTTACCCATTAGGATCACCTCAAAATTCAACAAATTGTCTTTTTTGCTATTGCTCACGATTGCGTCTAACTCTATTAGCAACATACTGTCTATAACCATCCATAAGGATTGGATACTGTTCTTCTGATGACATGGCGCCAAATTCAGTAGCTTCTGCCCATGCTCTATCACTAAGCTTCTGATCTTCTTGCATTTCGATATACATAGGAATGCGGCTTTCCTTTGAAGTTCCAAGCCATTCAAGAATGGTCTCATTAGCTCTGTATTCCTTTGGAATTACATAACCATTTTTAAGCACGAACTTAGACTCTACGGTGCCATTAATATATTCATCAAATTTCATTGTCATCTTCCTCCTTTAGTTTCTTAATAAAGATTTCATATAAATCGTCAATTTCCTCAGCAAAGGACTGTCTCAGTTTCATTAGCTTCTTCCTCCTGCTGTTCAGCAATAAATCTACGACGAACAGTATAGTAGTAGTTTGATTGATTGGCTGATAATTTTTTGCCGTAATAAGCCATATCAAACTCGCTTTTTGAAGGCATTCTGTTTTCTAATCTTTCAAAGTCATAGAAAATCTAGATTGCGTTCTTACCTTTTGAAATAATCTTTTTCATTCTAAGCACCTCTCAATAAAATATTGTAATAGTGATTTTTAAAAAGTAGGCAGAGGGTGGTGTCTCTGCCCTATATATAAACGGCGGCAAAAGATAAGATAAGATGATAGGAGTGAGTTTTCACCTCTATAATAATATTTAAGAACTACGATTGCCACCATGTTCTTGCTGGTTAAACAATATACAAGACAATTAGCGGAATCGAACCACAACAAAACCAGTATGGATAGCTGTTATTGTCTTTCTCTATTGTTCTTCTTTCATTTCCTAATTATATTATACCATAAATCATATAAAAAGTCAAGAGTTCAACTTATTAAAAAAATTTTGAAGTTTAACTTTATTAGATAGCACCAGCAGGACTCGAACCTGCACTACTTTGCGTTCTAACTGACCAAAGCGTTCTCCCTATTAAACTATGGAACTATTAGGTGGAGTAGGCAGCTCCACCATAGTAAAAGGAGGTGTATTTAAGGGAGACAATGAATAATGGCGATTATCATTTTATCTCCTCACCTATTAAGTAAAATTAGGGGCCATTTTATCAAAAAAATTCATACGAAGTTAAAACTTCAACTTTAATGCTTTTTGAGTAGCAGGTCCAACTACTCCATCAACTTCCAATTTATGTTCTAGCTAAAAGCATACGACTGCGCCTTTTGTTATCTTACCAAAATCACCATCAGCCTCGTTCGTTCTGAGATAGCCTAGGGCGGCAAGACGTAGCTATAACTACACCACATCTGCGCTGATATCGCCTTCTTTAAGAACTACATTGCGCTATTGCGGCTAATAGATAAAGCCTCTAAACCTATATGCTTTGCCGCCTTGCCAATTGCCATCAGTGTTATAGCGTTTAGTAGTCCAAAATGGTGTCTTACATTCATAGCCACTTTCACTAGTGATTATGGAGCCGTCCTCATTTATCTGCTCAACAACAGCAACATGACCAGCTGCTGCTCCTATACCTTCCCAACACAATATAGCTCCAAGCTTTGGTTCACTACCACGTTCTAGCTTATCTACTTCTCTATCGTAAAATTGCTCAGCATTAGGCGGATAGTTAAAATATTTCCAGCATCCATATGCGCCTATTTCGTTAAAGCGTGAGGCGGCATATCCTACACAATTAGATAGAGCTGTTAATCCAGTCTACATAGGACTACCTTTAATACACGTTGCGTAGCCGCCATAGCTTTGAAGATTGTAGTATTTATTACCGACCTCTGGTATTGTTAAGCGTGGTTTAAATGCCATTTTCATCACCTCACATAGCTAGCCTTATAACTAGCTTAATTAGAGCTTTATACTACTTCCATAGCTTTATGCTCTATCTATATGTAATAACTCTACCTTACTCCTCTAATAATTTCTACTTCCATTTTCTATATTATACCATAATCCACAATAAAAATCAAATATTTAACTCCGTGATTTATGTAATAT
>Ga0233383_1000596_pt1 | contig 13584 bp, 10 predicted proteins | sample ElkDunMinimDraft_14_FD_191542 | JGI IMG/M metagenome (GOLD analysis project Ga0233383, IMG submission 191542) | Fecal eukaryotic communites from dung pellets of Tule Elk in California, USA - Elk Dung G16 | ecosystem: Host-associated > Mammals > Digestive system > Large intestine > Fecal | place...
TCGAGCGCCGACGCCACTGCGACGGGATCGACCGAAATCGGCTCGACGACGGGAACGTCGCGCAGCGCGGTGTCCGGGTCCTTGAGACCGTTGCCCGTCACCGTGCACACCACCCGCAGTCCGCGCGGCAGCCATCCGTCCTTGGAGGCCGCGAGCAAGCCGGCGATCGATGCTGCCGAGGCGGGCTCGACGAAGATCGACTCGGACTTCGCGAGCAGGTGGTAGGCCTCCAGGATCTCCTCGTCCGTGGCCGCGCGGAACGCGCCGTCGGACTCGTCCTTCGCGGTGACCGCACCGTTCCACGACGCGGGTGCACCGATCCGGATGGCTGTGGCGATCGTCTCGGGATCCTTCACCGGGTGTCCGAGCACGAGCGGGGCGGCACCGGCTGCCTGGACGCCGAGCATCCGGGGCTTGCGCGAGCTCAGGCCGTCCGCGAAGTACTCGGAGTAACCCTTCCAGTACGCGGTGATGTTGCCTGCGTTGCCCACCGGCAGCACGTGCACGTCGGGTGCATCGCCGAGTGCGTCGACGATCTCGAACGCCGCGGTCTTCTGGCCCTCGATGCGAACCGGGTTGACGGAGTTGACGAGCCCGATGGTCGGGAACTCGGCAGTGGTCTTGCGGGCGAGTTCGAGGCAGTCGTCGAAGTTGCCCTCGACCTGAACGATCTTCGCGCCGTGCATGACCGCCTGTGCGAGCTTGCCCATGGCGATCTTGCCCTGCGGCACGAGCACCGCGCAGCCGATCCCGGCGCGCGACGCGTACGCCGCCGCCGACGCCGACGTGTTGCCGGTGGACGCACACAGCACCGCCTGCTTGCCGGTCGCGAGTGCTTCGGTGACGGCCATCGTCATGCCGCGGTCCTTGAACGACCCCGTGGGGTTGAGGCCCTCGACCTTGATGTAGACGTCGCACCCGGTGATCTCCGACAGCCGGGGGGCCGGGAGCAGCGGCGTACCGCCCTCGCACAGCGTCACCGTCTTCCAGCCGTCACCGATCGGGAGGCGACTGCGGTACGCCTCGATCAGCCCGGGCCACGGGGTGTGCACGGGAGCAGTGTTTTTTTCGGCCGCACTCATTCGGCGGATCCCTCCAGTCTCAGGACGCTGGTCACAGCAATAACGGATTCGAGTTTGTCGAGCGCGGCGATGGTGTCCGCCAACGCCCGATCGGTGGCGCGATGCGTGAGCACCACCAGGCGGGCGCTTTCTGCGGCACCCTCCTGTCGCACAGCGGAGATGCTGACGCCGCGGTTCGCGAACTCGGCAGCGACGGCCGAGAGCACACCGGCACGATCGGCGACCTGCAGATTCACGTAATACCGAGTCACGATGTCGCTCATCGGGGCGATATCGAGCTTCGCGTATCGGGACTCGCGCGGTCCGCGGCCGCCATGCACACGGTTCCGGGCCGCCATCACGACGTCGCCCATCACTGCGGACGCGGTCGGGGCGCCGCCCGCTCCCTGGCCGTAGAACATGAGCCGTCCCGCGGACTGGGCTTCGACCACGACCGCGTTGAACGCACCGCTCACCGTCGACAGGGGATGCTCACGCGGTACGAGGGCGGGGTACACCCGGGCCGAGACGCGGTCCTTGCCGTCGGGATCGGAGACCCGTTCGCAGAGTGCGAGCAGTTTGATGGTGCAGTTCAGGGCGCGGGCAGAGGTGAGGTCCGCTGCCGTGATGTTCGAGATGCCTTCGCGGTACACGTCGCTGGCGGTCACCCTCGTGTGGAAGGCGATCGACGCGAGAATCGCGGCCTTGGCCGCGGCGTCGTAGCCCTCGACGTCGGCGGTGGGGTCCGCTTCGGCATACCCGAGGCGGCCGGCCTCGGCGAGTGTCTCGGCGTAGTCGGCGCCCGTGTCGTCCATCGCGGAGAGGATGAAGTTGGTGGTGCCGTTGACGATGCCGACGACACGGTCGACCCGGTCACCCGCGAGCGACTGGGTCAGAGGACGGATGACGGGGATCGCACCGGCCACCGCGGCCTCGAAGTAGAGATCGACGTTGTGCGACTCGGCAGCCTCGGCGAGTTCACCGGTGTACGCGGCGAGCAGCGCCTTGTTGGCGGTGACGACCGACTTGCCGGCGTCGAGTGCCGCACGCACCAGAGTGCGGGGCAGTTCGATTCCGCCGATCAGTTCGACGACGATGTCGACGTCGTCGCGGGTGATCAACGCCTCGGCGTCCGTGGTGAGAAGTTCCGCCGGCACGCCCCGGTCGTAGGAGAGGTCCCGCACCGCGATCCCGCGCAGTTCGAGCGGGGCGCCGATGCGCTCACGGAGGTCCGAAGCATCATCACGGATGATCCGCACGACCTCGGCTCCTACCGTGCCGTGGCCGAGCACCGCTACACCGACGGGGCGCTGCCCCGGTGCATCGGTCACCGTTGAGTTGGTCACTCCGTAACCTCCAAGCTGAGCAGATCTTCGACGGTTTCCCGACGTAGCAGGACACGCGAGACGCCGTCCTTGACAGCCACGACGGCGGGACGAGGCAGCAGGTTGTACCTGCTGGACATCGAGTAGCAGTATGCACCCGTCGCCGCTACCGCCAGTAAATCACCGGCGCCCACGTCGGACGGCATCCACGCGTCGCGAATCACGATGTCACCGCTCTCACAGTGCTTGCCCACGACGCGGGCGACGACGGGTTCCGCGTCGCTGACCCGCGAGACGAGCCGCGACTCGTACTCGGCCTGGTAGAGCGAGGTGCGGATGTTGTCGCTCATTCCGCCGTCGACGCTGATGTAGCGGCGGGTGTGGCCCGTCCCCACTCCGACGTCCTTGACGGTGCCCACCTCGTACAGAGTCACGGTGCCCGGTCCGGCGATCGCGCGTCCGGGTTCGACGGCGATCGTGGGTTCGGGCAGGCCGACGAGGGCCGACTCGTTGCGCACGATGTCGGTGAGCTTCGCGGCAAGGTCCGCGACCGGCGGCGGGTCGTCGCTCGGGATGTACGAGATGCCGAGGCCACCGCCGAGATCGACGATGCTCATCTGCGCCGTCCGGTCGAGTCCGAACTCGGCGACGGCGTCGCGCAGCAGTCCGATCACGCGATGCGCGGCCAGTTCGAATCCGTCGACGTCGAAGATCTGCGAGCCGATGTGGCTGTGCAGCCCGACGAGCCGGAGGTTGCCGGTGGCGAACACGCGGCGGATGGCGGCCATGGCCGCGCCACCGGCGAGCGACAGACCGAACTTCTGGTCTTCGTGCGCCGTGGAGATGAATTCGTGGGTGTGTGCCTCGACACCGACGGTGACCCGGATGAGGACGTCCTGCACGACACCCAGCTCACCGGCGATCTCGTCGAGGCGGTCGATCTCGGCCATCGAGTCGAGCACGATGTGCCCGACACCGGCGCTCACGGCGCTGCGCAGTTCGTGCACGGACTTGTTGTTGCCGTGCATGGCGATCTTGTCGGCGGGGAAGCCGGCGTGCAGCGCGACCGCGAGTTCGCCGCCGGACGCCACGTCGAGCGACAACCCCTCCTGGTGGACCCACCGCGCGATCTCGGTGCACAGGAATGCCTTCGACGCGTAATGCACCCGTGCAGTCGGGCCGAACGCCTCGGCTATCTCGCGGCACCGCGACCGGAAGTCGTCTTCGTCGACGACGAACAGCGGCGTGCCGTACTTCTCGGCGAGGTCGGTGACCGGCACTCCCGCGATCTGCAGGACACCGTCGTCGCCGCGACTCGCGTTGCGGGGCCACACGTGCGCATGGAGATTGTTGAGTTCACCCGCGTCGCGGGGGCGTTCCGCGATGGTCGGGGCGTGGGGAATCTCTGCGTGCCGGGGCCCGGCCGGGTGCGCGTTCACATCCGCTCCGGAGCGGAGACGCCGAGCAGTCCGAGGCCGTTGCCGAGCACCTGGCGGGCGGCGGCACACAGTGCCAGGCGCGCGGTGTGCAGGGCGCCGGGTTCTTCGTCGCCCTGGGGCAGGATGCGGCAGGCGTCGTAGAACCGGTGGTAGGTGCCGGCGAGTTCCTCGAGGTAGCGGGCCACGCGGTGCGGTTCGCGCAGTTCGGCGGCCTTGGCGAGGACGCGGGGGTACTCGCCGATAGTGCGGATGAGGTCGCCCTCGCGCTCGTGGGTGAGCAGCGACAGGTCGGCGCCTTCGGTGCCGAGCCCGAGGTCGGCGGCGTTGCGTGCGATCGACGACAGCCGGGCGTGCGCGTACTGCACGTAGTACACCGGGTTCTCGCTGGTGGTGCTCGTCCACAGTTCGAGATCGATGTCGATGCTCTGATCGACCGAGGAACGCACGAGCGCGTAGCGGGCAGCGTCGACACCGATCGCCTCGACGAGGTCGTCCAGGCTGATCACGGTGCCTGCCCGCTTGCTCATCTTGACGGTCTCGCCGCCGCGCACCAGGTTGACCATCTGACCGATGAGGACCTCGACGGTGTCGGGATCGTCACCGAACGCGGCGGCGGCTGCCTTCAGTCTCGCGATGTAGCCGTGATGGTCGGCGCCGAGCATGTAGATGCACAGGTCGAAGCCTCGCGACCGCTTGTCCTGGAAGTAGGCGATGTCGCCGGCGATGTAGGCGGCGTTGCCGTCGGACTTGATGACGACGCGATCCTTGTCGTCTCCGAAATCGGTGCTCTTGAGCCACCACGCGCCGTCCGAGAAGTACAGGTTGCCGGACGCCTTGAGTGTCTCGACCGCCTTCTCGACCGCTCCGGATTCGAACAGCGAGTTCTCGTGGAAGTAGACGTCGAAGTCGACACCGAATTCGTGGAGGGTCTGCTTGATGTGGGCGAAAATCAGCTCGACCCCGATCGAGCGGAAGACCTCGTCGCGCTCCGCGTCGGGCAGATCCAGCACGTCCGGGCGCTGCTTCAGCACCTCGTCGGCGATGTCGACGATGTATGCACCGGCGTATCCGTCCTCCGGGGCGGGCTCGCCGAGCGCCGATGCGACCAGAGACCGCGTGAAGCGGTCGATCTGGGTGCCGTGGTCGTTGAAGTAGTACTCCCGCGTGACCTCCGCGCCCTGTGCGGTGAGGATCCGGCCGAGCGCGTCACCGACGGCTGCCCAGCGGGTGCCACCGAGGTGGATCGGTCCGGTGGGGTTCGCCGAGACGAACTCGAGATTGATCTTCTTACCGGCGAGGTCGTCCCCGGCGCCGTACGCGTCGTTCTCGTCGAGGACCTTCGCGACGATCGCTCCCTGCGCGTCGGCAGCGAGGCGGATATTGAGGAAGCCGGGACCGGCGACCTCGGCCGAGTCGATGCCGTCGGCGGCGGTGAGCGCCTCGGCGAGCCACGTCGCGAGCTCACGGGGGTTGACTCCGGCCTTCTTCGCGACCTGCATGGCGACATTGGTCGCGTAGTCGCCGTGCTCAGGGTTGCGCGGGCGTTCGACGGTAAGGGTCTCGGGGAGGACGGACACGTCGAGACCACGATCGGCGAGGACGGTCGCGGCGGTTCCGTGGAGCAATTCGGCAAGGTCGGAAGGAGTCACAGGTATTCATCCTATTGGCTCGTCCGAAGGGCCGCCGACGCTCCCCCATAGCCGACGCCGGGGCCGCTGTCACCGCGACGCCCGTAGAGTTGTCGTTGCGTGCGCGCTTCGGCGGCTCGCATCTTCTTTGTCCGCCCGTCGAAAGAGCAACCAGCGATGCCCAGCGGTTCTGTCAGTGGTGGGTCCGGTAACAAGAAAACCGGAGCCAAGTCGTCGAAGGCCATCCAGGCCGCCAAGAAGCAGAGCCGCGGTTCGCGCGGCGTGCCTTCCCAACGCCAGATCCCGTGGGTGATGATCGGAGGCGTCGCTCTCGTCGTCCTCCTGATCGCGGTCATCGCGGTGAGCATCGTGCCGAAATACCAGAATCAGCAGGAGATGGCGGCGTGGTCGCCGTCCGAGTCCAATCAGGATCCTTCCTCGGCGATCGACGGTGTCGTCACGGTCGACTACGAGGCGGGCCAGCACGTCGATCCCGCGCAGCGGGTGGCGTACGACTACTCGCCGCCGTTCGGTGGGCCGCACGACTCGGTGTGGGCAACCTGCACCGGCACCGTGTACGACCAGCCCGTCCGGACCGAGAACATGGTGCACTCGCTCGAGCACGGCGCCGTGTGGATCGCCTACAACCCGGATCTGGTCGACGACGCCGCGCGCGACGCACTCGCCGGCAAGGTCGACGGCCGCACCTACACGATGATGTCGCCGTACCCCGGTCTCGATTCCCCGATCTCGTTGCAGTCGTGGGGTCACCAGCTCAAGGTCGACAGCGCCGACGACGAGCGCATCGACCAGTTCATCGCGTCGCTTCGTTTGAACCAGTACGCCTACCCCGAGGTCGGCGCCAGCTGCTCGACGCTTCCCGCGTCGTTCGATCCCGCGAACCCGCCGCCGTTCGATGCGTCCGAGCCCGGCCCGGATGCGGTCCCGATGGATGGCGGCACCGTCGACGGCACCGAGCAGATCCCTGCCGGTGGTGCCGGACAGTTCCCCACCGACATGCAGGTACCGGCCGGGAGCTGACCATGAGCGACGTCACTGCCGACCGGACCGAGCAGAGCACCGACCGCGGGCACGGGCGCTTGTTTCTGGCGCTTCTGACCGTGGCTGCCGTCGCCGTGGGATTTCTCGCCGGGTTCCTCGCACGGATCCCGCTCGAGGACCGGGCACCTGCGACACCGGCAGCGGATTCGGTCGACGCGGGGTTCTTGCAGGACATGTCGGTGCACCACAACCAGGCGATCGAGATGGCTGCGGTCGCGGTGACGCAGTCCGAGGACGACCGGGTGCGCAGCCTCGCGTACGACATCCTGACCACCCAGCAGAATCAGGTCGGTCAGATGCAGGGCTGGCTCAGCTTGTGGGGTCGCCCGCTGCTCCCGGTCGGCGACTACATGACGTGGATGGCCGAGAGTGACGGACACAGCCACGGGTCGGACGACGCCGCGCACGCGGCGGGCGGGGCGAGCAGGATGCCGGGCATGGCATCGTCCGAGGAGCTCACCGCACTGCGCGCGGCACGCGGCCCCGAACTCGATGTGCTCTTCCTCCAGCTGATGCTGCGCCACCACCAGGGCGGCCTGCCCATGATGGAGTACGGAGCTCAGTACGCGAGCACGGATGTGGTGCGCAACATCGCCCAGAAGATGGTCGACACCCAGACGGGTGAATCCGAGTTGATCACGTCCATGCTCACCGAGCGCGGCGGTCAACCGTTGCCGATGAACTGATCATCGTGGGCACCTCGGGCCCGGATTATCGCGCTGACCTGCGGATGTGGAGTTGAGCGCGCAATGCGCTAGGCTAGCTCCGCACCGCCGGTCAGCCGGTGGGCCCGGATTGCCCTCGTAGCTCAGGGGATAGAGCGCTTGCCTCCGGAGCAAGAAGTCGCAGGTTCGAATCCTGCCGAGGGCACCACCACGACGGCCCCGCTTCGTTTTCGAAGCGGGGCCGTCGTCGTTCTGCTGCCGGGTGGCGGCGTGTTCGTCAGGCGCGCGCGAACCGGGCCGGTTCGGTGCCGGGCAGTCGGCGGACCCGGCCTCGCTCGATGAGCTGCCGCACGTGTGCGGACCCTTCCGCGAGTGCCATCTTCTTGCCCTGCATGGGCGTCTCGTCCCACGGGCGGTACCAGCGCATCCTCGACGTGGCCTCCCAGAGCGTGAGTTCTTCGTCGCCGAACGCGTCGTAGAGGTCGTCGAGGCGCTGGTCGTGGTGCGCGATGAGTTCCCCGGCCCGGCGGGGCAGATCGTCGATCTCCTGACGGTGCGCGGGCAGGGTCCGCCGGACGGGCAGTGTCGACACGGCCCGCAGCGAGTCCAGATACTCGCCGAGCGCGTCGCGCTCCGGGAGCGGGAAGTCGAATTCACCGACGTGCGGGGTGGTGGTGGCCAGCACATGGTCTCCGCTGAACAGCACTCCGTGGTCCTCGAGAAGGAAACACGCGTGGCCGGCCGTGTGCCCCGGAGTCAGGACGGTGCGCAACGAGCGGCCCGCCAGGGGGATCACCTCGTCCGCCGCGAGTTTGCGGTCGGGAAGGATGTCCGGACGGCCGGGCGGGTAGACCGCCGTTTCCCTGTGCCGTTCGATCTCGGGTTCGGGCGCCCCGGCGCGGCGCAGCAATTCCGCCTCCTCCGCGCTCCGGTCGGCTCCGGAGGTCATCGCCTCGAGGTGCGCGAAATCGGCCTCGTTCATGGCGACCCAACACCCCGACGCCTCACGGATTCTGCCGGTGAGGCCCACGTGATCGGGGTGGAAGTGGGTGACCACCACGCCTTCGACGTCGGTCACCGACAACCCGGCGACCGCCAGCCCGGCCTGCAGGGCCGCCCAGGACCTGTCGTCGTCCCATCCGACGTCCACGAGGACCACTCCGCCAGGCGATTCCATCACGTAGACCTGGGTGTCTCCGACGGGCAGGTCTGCCACCGGGACCGGTACGACATGTATGCCGTCTCCGATATCGCGCGCTTCGGTCATCCGTGATTCCTCCCAAAGAAGTGTGACTTCCGATCGAAGCTACACAAAAGGTTCAACTATTTTGAGGAAGGGGTTCGATGATCGCCACGATCGAGCGGATCTCCCCCGCCGGAATCTCGAAGTGCTCGGTGACCGACACGGACGTCTCGGACGTCGGACCCGCTGCGACATCGAGCACGAAGCGTGCGACGACGCTGTGGTGCCACTCGTGGAACTGCAGGTCGCGCACCCTCCGAATGGGCAGGTACTCGGCGCCGTGTTCGAGTCGGTGACGGATCTCCGCGCCGCTGTCGCCGGTGCGCTGCCCGTTCTCCACCCGCCACGCATCTGCCGCGAGACGCACGTCGGTGGCGTCGTGCCGGATGAGGGACCGGATGTACGCACGGGCCATCGCCACCCGCGGGCTCTCCCCGGGCGCGGTGGCATGCTCGGCGAGAGCAGCCATCACGGCCGGCGCCCAGTCGGCGCGACAGATCACCAGGTCGGGCAGGTATGGGTGCGGGCGGTTGTATTCCAGTGCGCTCCCGTCGATCCGGGCACAGTGCAGGCCCGCGGCCTGTGCGACCGCGACCGGTGCCGCCGAGTCCCATTCCCACTGGCCGCCCGCGTGGATATAGGCGTCGGCCTCTCCACGGACCACCGCCATCGCCTTCGCGCCGGCCGACCCCATCCGGATCAGGTCCGCACCGAGGTCGCGTGCGAGGTCGAACACGAACGCGGGTGGCCTGCTTCCGCTGATGACGATGCGGGGGCGCCGGCGCATCGGTCGCGGTGCCGGCGCCGCATCGTCGGTGCTGTGTACGACGCCGATGGCCGGTTGTGCGACCGCTCCCGCGGTGAGCCCCTTACCGGCTTCCCACAGTGCGACGTGCACCGCCCAGTCGCTATGGCCGGGCATACCGTATTCCTTCGAGCCGTCCAGGGGGTCGACGATCCAGACGCGGTCCGCGTCCACCCGGGACGGATCGTCGGCGGATTCCTCGGAGAGCACCGCATCCCCCGGACGCGCCGCGGCGAGCCGCTCTAGGATGTAGGTGTCGGCGGCGTGGTCGCCGCGACGGCCCAGCTCACGACCACCGAGGGCATCGCCCTCGATCGCTCGCACGGTCAACAACAATTCTCCTGCGCCTGAGGCAATCTCGGCAGCGAGCCGGGCGTCTTCGTGGTGGGCGTCGTCGGTCATGCCGTCAACAATTGCACGACGAGCGCTGCCTGGGCTGTCGCGGTGCCGTCATCGGGGCGCAGGACCAGCTCCGGGGCACGGGGCGGTTCGTACGGGTCGTCGATTCCGGTGAACCCGGTCAGCTCCCCCGCCCGGGCGCGCGCGTACATGCCTTTCGGGTCGCGGGCTTCGCATTCCGCCAGCGGTGTATCGACGAACACCTCGACGAACGGAATGCCGGCGTCCTCGTGCTGCTGCCGGATGCGTTCGCGGTCGGCGCGGTACGGACTGATGAGCGCACAGATCGCGACCAGGCCGGCGTCGGCCATCATCTGGGCGACCGCTCCTACGCGGCGGACGTTCTCCGCCCGGTCGGCCGGGCCGAACCCGAGATCGGAATTGAGTCCGTGCCGGAGGTTGTCACCGTCGAGGCGGTAGGCGGGGATGCCCTGCGCGATCAGGCGGCGCTCGAGTTCGACGGCCACCGTGGACTTGCCCGACGCGGACAGCCCGGTGAGCCACACGGTCGCACCCGATCGTCCCCGGTCGGCGCGCGCGACTTCCGCCGAGTGCCACACCACCCCGGCCTCACCGAGAGTCGGGCCGGTGATCATCCCGGCTGCGACGGTGTTGCCGGTCCTGTCGTCGACGAGTACGAAACTGCCGGTGGTCCGGTTGCGCCGGTACGGGTCGAACAACAACGGTTGCTGCGTTCGCAGTTGCACCCGCCCGATGTCGTTGAGAGCCAGGGAAGTGGCTGTCTCGTCGCGGTGCAGGGTATCGACGTCGAGCCGGTAGTCCAGACGCACCACCCGCGCGGTGACGGACCGGGTGGTGTGCAGCAGGACGTAGCGGGCGTCCGGGTCCAGCGCGGCGCGGTCGTCGAGCCAGCACACCATCGCGTCTATCTCGTGTCCGGCGAGTGGCCGGTTGTTGGGCCTGCACAGCATGTCCCCGCGGCCCACATCGAGGTCGTCCTCGAGGTCGATGCACACCGCGGCGCCCGCATACGCGTGATCGAGCGCGGTGCCGCCCGGTCCCCAGATGTTGCGCACGTGCGTGCCGAAGCCGGAGGGAAGCACCACGACTTCGTCTCCGGGCGCGAATCCGCCGCCCGCGACGGTCCCGGCGTATCCGCGGAAGCCGGGACGATCGCCGCTGTGTGCCGGCCGGATCACGTACTGCACGGGCAGGCGCGCATCGATGAGATTGGTGTCGGACGCGACGTGCACCTGTTCGAGGTGGTGCAACAGCGAAGTTCCCTCGTACCACGGCATGTTCGCCGTCCGGGACACGACGTTGTCGCCGTGCAGCGCGGAGACGGGAACGAACGTGAGATCGGGAATGTCGAGTTTTGTCGCGAACTGCCGGAATTCGTCGCACAGTTCGTCGTACCGCTCCTGCGACCAGTCCACCAGGTCCATCTTGTTGATGCACAGGACCACGTGGCGCACGCCGAGCAGACCGGCGAGGAAGGCATGGCGGCGCGTCTGGCGGACGATGCCGTTGCGGGCGTCGACGAGGACGAGCGCGAGATCCGCGGTGGACGCGCCGGTGACCATGTTCCGGGTGTACTGCTCGTGGCCGGGAGTGTCGGCGATGACGAACGTCCGGTTCGCCGTGGCGAAGTATCGGTAGGCCACGTCGATCGTGATGCCCTGCTCCCGTTCCGCCCGCAGGCCGTCGGTGAGCAGCGACAGGTCGGCGCGGTCGGCACCGCGGTCGTGACTGGTGCGGGTCACCGCGTCGAGCTGGTCTTCGAACACCGCCTTCGAGTCGAACAGGAGCCGTCCGATCAGGGTGGATTTGCCGTCGTCGACGCTGCCGGCGGTGGCGATGCGCAGCGGACCCGGCATCAGAAGTAACCCTCTTTCTTCCGGTCTTCCATTCCGGCTTCGGAGATGCGGTCGTCGGCGCGGGTCGCGCCTCGCTCGGTGACGCGGCTCGCCGCGACTTCGGTGACCACCTCGTCGGCCGTGGTGGCCGCGGATTCGACGCATCCGGTGCAGGTCGCATCGCCCACCGTCCGGAATCGCACCAGGGTGTCGCGGGGGGTTTCGCCGGGCAGCAGGGTGAGGAAACGGGTGTGCGCGAGCAGCATTCCGTCTCGCTCGACCACCGGACGCCGGTGGGCGTAGTACAGGGACGGCAGGTCGACGCGCTCGTCCCGGATGTATCGCCAGATGTCGAGTTCGGTCCAGTTCGACAGCGGGAAGACCCGGACATGCTCGCCCACGCGGTGCCGGCCGTTGTAGAGGTGCCACAGTTCGGGGCGCTGGGCCTTCGGGTCCCACTGCCCGAACTCGTCGCGCAGGCTGAAGACGCGTTCTTTGGCGCGCGCCTTCTCCTCGTCGCGGCGGGCGCCGCCGAACACGGCGTCGAATCCTCCGTCCCTCAACGCCCGCAGAAGAGTTCCGGTCTGCAGCCGGTTACGACTCGCGCGGGGCCCGTCGTCCTCCACGGCCCGTCCGGCATCGAGATCATCCTGGACCGAGGCGGTCACCAGGCGAACTCCCTGGTGCGCGACCGTCCGGTCGCGGAACTCGATCACCTCGTCGAAGTTGTGTCCGGTGTCGATGTGCAGGACGGGGAACGGCGGCGGCGCCGGCCAGAACGCCTTCGTCGCGAGGTGGAGCATCACCGCGGAGTCCTTGCCGCCGGAGAACAACAGCACGGGTCGCGCGAAGGTCGCGGCGACCTCGCGGAAGATGTGCACGGACTCGGCTTCGAGCGCGCCGAGCAGGCTGAGCTCGTAGGAGGGATCCCGACGTGCACCGTCCCGGGATGGTCGTCGTGGCGGCACCGTCGTCATCGTGCGCTCCCAGCCCGGAGTTCTCGGTCCATATTTGTACCGAGTCGGTCGAAAAGGACTGCCACAGAATAGAACGAGTTTCAATTCCGGGTCAACGCCCCGATCTCGCTGTCGACGCCCGATCTCGCTACGGACGCCGGCCCCCGAGGTCCACCGTGACGGCCTCGGCGGCTCTCAGCAATGCCGATCCGCATCGCTCGACCTCCGCGCGGTCGACCTCCCGTTCGAGATGAAGTGCCAGCACGAGCGACTGATGACCGTCCGGGTCGAAGGCGGGCGCGGCGATCAGGTTGACGGGATGTGTGCGGTCCGTGTCCAGATCGGCGGGCAGCAGCACTCGTTCGCCCGGACTCGACACCAGTTCTGCGAGCATCTCCCGCAGATCGGGGGCCAGGTCGTGTGACACCACGCCGGCCATCAGCGCGTAGAGGCGCCGGCCGCCGCGGGTGAGCGACTCGACGAGATAGCCGGTGCGGCGGCACTCCTCGATCACGCGCCGCAGGTGTGCGCGATCGACGGACACCGGCAGGGTCGGTTCGCGACGCAGCCACCGCTCGATACGTTCGTCGGTATCCCACAGCACGTACATGAGCCCGACCGGCGGCGCGAAGGGGTAGACCTCCCCCACGCGGGCGGCCGCGGCGGCGCCGGCTCCCCCGACCACGTCGAGGATCGCGATCCGGTCGCCGACCACCGCCGACGCTGTACACATCACACCGAACTCGGAGCTCAGGGCAGCCAAGTGGCGGTGTGCGACCGGTCCCGACGCGAACCCCCGCTGCGCGGCCCGGCCCGCGACGATCAGCGCCGGGCCGAGGCCGTAGGACTTGTCGGCCGGGTCACGGATGAGGTAGCCCGCGTCGGTGAGTGCGGTGAGGATGCCCAGGCAGGTGGGTTTGCTCAGCCCGAGTTCGCGCGCCAGCTCCGACAGTCCGAACCTGAGACCCGGCCGGGCGACGAGATGGTCGAGGACCTGCACGACACGCTCGGTGGGCGGCGAGCGTCGACCGGCACCCGGCAGGGGCACTCCGATCCCCGCTTCGCCGCTGTCACTGCGACGAACCATTGACCCCTCCCTGGAACACGTTCTATCGTCGGCGCACCGGAGACTACCGCAGCGGTACATATATGGACCACAGGAGATCGACGTGCTCACCGATCCA
>Ga0233383_1000598_pt1 | contig 13542 bp, 9 predicted proteins | sample ElkDunMinimDraft_14_FD_191542 | JGI IMG/M metagenome (GOLD analysis project Ga0233383, IMG submission 191542) | Fecal eukaryotic communites from dung pellets of Tule Elk in California, USA - Elk Dung G16 | ecosystem: Host-associated > Mammals > Digestive system > Large intestine > Fecal | place...
CACGCCGTTCTTCAAGGGCTACCGGCCGCAGTTCTACTTCCGCACCACCGACGTGACCGGCTCCATCAAGCTGCCGGAAGGCGTCGAGATGGTGATGCCGGGCGACAACGTCGCGATCGAGGTGGAGCTGATCACCCCCGTCGCGATGGAGAAGGAGCTCCGCTTCGCCATCCGTGAGGGTGGTCGCACGGTGGGCGCCGGCGTCGTTGCCGAGGTCATCGCCTGACGCAGTGAAATTCGGCACCCTTCGCGGGGTGCACCGGGGGAGGGCCGACGGAAGTCTGGTCTTCCCCCGCTTGCCGTTGAAGGACGAGGATCACCATGCCCAAGGGCAACCGAACCATCATCTCGCTCGAGTGCACGACCTGCACCCAGCGGAACTACACCACGACCAAGAACCGTCGGAAGAGCCAGGAGAAGCTGGAACTCTCCAAGTACTGCAAGTGGTGCAGGAAGCATCAGCGGCACAAGGAAGGCAAGGTCTAGGCCTCGCCCCCCGCAGGACTTTAGGCCAGTAGCTCCAATGGTAGAGCAGCGGTCTCCAAATCCGCGTGTTGGGGGTTCGAATCCCTCCTGGCCTGCCAATCACTGACGAAGAGGCCCCCGGCGCCGCCCGAAAGCGGCGCTCGGGGGCCGTCTTCTCTCGCCCGCCTGGGATCTTCTTCGCGGCGGGCCACAGCCAGACAGGTATCGGAGCACCATGGTGACGGAGACCGAGGACGGCGGCGGGCAGGCCCACGCGCAGGGGACGATCGATCCCGCGCGGCTGGTCGCGATCTTCCTGCTGGTGATGGCGATCGTGGGTGGGATGTTCCTGGAGCAGATGCTCGGCCTGGCACTGGCCGGGCTGAAGGTCTCCGACCCCAACGTGATCGAAGGGCTGGACTGGCGCGCGAGCACCGTGGCCGGCTACGTGATCTCCGTGGGTGGCGCCATCGCCCTCTGGGCGGCGCCCCGGACCAAGGCCTACGCCTTCGACGTGGCCACCGAGCTGATGCACGTCACCTGGCCCGGCTGGACCGAGGTTCGCACCTCGACGACGGCGGTGGTGGTGGCCAGCGCGATCGCGGCCCTCATCATCTTTGCAATCGACAACTTTGCGCTGCGGCTGATGGTGGAGTGGCTGCCGGCGGTCTGGACGAGGCTGTGATGGCGATGAGCTGGTACGTGGTCCAGACGTACTCGGGGTACGAGAACAAGGCCAAGCAGAGCCTGGAGGAGAAGGTTCGCATGGAGGGACTCGAGGAGTCCTTCGGCGACATCCTGATCCCCATGGAGCAGGTCGTGGAGATGGTGAAGGGCGAGCGACGCACCACGCGCCGCAAGCTCATGCCCAGCTACATCTTCGTGCAGATGGAGATGAACGACCGGACGATGCACCTGGTGAAGAACACCCCCAAGGTGACCGGGTTCCTCGGCTCGACCGGCAAGGAGCCGCCCCCGCCCATGCGCGACGCGGAGGTCGCCCGGCTGACCTCGCAGGTCAGCGAGGGCGCGGTGAAGGCCACCCCCAAGGTCCGCTTCGAGGTCGGCGACACCGTGCGCGTGATCGACGGACCGTTCGCGAATTTCAATGGCTCGGTGGAGGAGGTCAACGCCGAGAAGGGCCGCGTGAAGGTCCTGGTGTCGATCTTCGGCCGCGCCACGCCGGTCGACCTCGACTTCATGCAGGTCGAGAAGACCACCGGCTGAGGCAGCAGCCCCCCGTCCTTGCAGTCTGAAGTCCGCAGTCCCCGTGGGAGAGCGCGTCAAACGCTCGTTCGCACCACACGTCGAAAGGCAGCGTCATGAAGAAGGTCACAGGGCAGATCAAGCTCCAGATTCCCGCCGGCAAGGCGAACCCCGCGCCTCCCATCGGTCCCGCGCTGGGCCAGCAGGGCGTGAACATCATGGAGTTCTGCAAGCAGTTCAACGCCAAGACCCAGGCCGAGGCCAAGGAGAACCTCATCATCCCGGTGGTCATCACCGTGTATGCGGATCGCTCCTTCACCTTCATCCTGAAGACCCCTCCCGCCGCGGTGCTGATCAAGAAGGCCGCCGGCCTTCACACCGACAAGAAGAAGGGCAGCGGCGCGAAGACGCCGGGCAAGGAGAAGGTCGGTCAGATCACCCAGAAGCAGCTCGAGGAGATCGCCAGCAAGAAGCTGGTCGACATGACCGCCGGTTCGCTCGAGGCCGCCAAGGCGACCATCGCTGGCACCGCACGTTCCATGGGCATCGAGATCGTCTGACGACGGCTCACCCGCTTCTCCTTCGACACTTCAAAGCCGAACGGCTTTCATAGATTAGGGATCTGACAATGGCCAAAGCAGGCAAGAATTTCCGCGCGGCCGCCGCGGTGGTGGATCGCAACAAGCGTTACTCGGTGACCGAGGGCTTCGCGCTCGTCAAGCAGGCCTCGCAGCTGCGCAAGGCGAAGTTCGACGAGTCCGTCGACGTCTCGCTGAACCTGGGCGTGGACCCCCGGCACGCCGACCAGATGGTCCGCGGCGCCGTGGTGCTCCCCAACGGCCTGGGCAAGGTGGTCCGGGTGGCCGTCTTCGCCAAGGGCGAGAAGCAGACCGAGGCCCAGGCCGCCGGCGCCGACGTGGTGGGCGCCGAGGACCTGCAGAAGCGCATCGAGGAGGGCTTCCTCGACTTCGACACCGTCATCGCGACGCCGGACATGATGGGCGTGGTCGGCCGCCTCGGTAAGGTGCTCGGTCCCCGCGGCCTGATGCCGAACCCCAAGGTCGGCACGGTCACCATGGACGTCACCAAGGCGGTCAAGGAGGCCAAGGGCGGCCGCGTGGAGTTCCGCGTGGAGAAGTCGGGCATCGTCCACGCCCCCATCGGCAAGGTCTCCTTCGACGCCGAGAAGCTCGAGCAGAACTTCCTGGCGCTCGTCGACCTGGTCTTCAAGCTCAAGCCCTCGGCTGCCAAGGGCATCTACCTGCGCTCCGCGGCCGTCAGCTCCACGCTGGGGCCGGGCGTGAAGCTCGACACCGTCGAGCTCACCCGCAGCCGGTAGGTCCGCACCTCCGGCCCGCCTCCTGTCCCTCCGGGGTGACAGGCGGGCGGGTCGGAACATGAAAAGCACTGGACAGGCCCGCGCCCGGGTTGCTAAGGCGCGCTGCGTCTCGTCGAGAAAGCGCCAGGAGGCTCCGTCAAGGACTTCCTGGCGTCGTTGTCAGTAGACCCTGGTCCAAGACAGTAGGGACCGGCACCGCCACCCGACCTCCGGTTGGCAACGTCTCAACGCCCCGTCCACGGCCGGCGCGACCTCCGCTTCAAGGCGGGGAGCGCATCGGAAGCGGCAGGGGGCAGGGGACGGATCCGGAGGAAGGACCCGGGGCGGGGTCGGTTCAAACGGCGCCCGCACGGGCCACCCTGCCGAGACTGGAGGTGCGGTCGTGGAGCTCTCTCAAAAAGTCCTCTCGCTCTGCCCTCAACTGGCCCAGGCATCACGTCCGACTGAAAAGCGGACACAGGTGAGGAGGTGAAACAGACATGATCAAGAGCGAGAAGGAAGCGTTGATCGAGGAGCTGAACGGCAAGTTCAGCCGCGCCCAGACTGCCATCGTGGTGGAGTTCGGGAAGCTCAACGTGGAAACGGTCACCCGCCTGCGGCGCAAGCTGCGGGAGAACGGGGTCGACTACAAGGTCCTCAAGAACACCCTGGCAAAGCGGGCCGCCAAGGGCACGAAGGTGGAGATCGTCAGCGACGATTTCGTCGGCCCGGTGGCCGCCGTCATCGGCTACGACGACGTCGTCACCCCGGCGAAGGTCCTCTCGGAGTTCATCAAGGAGCTCAAGACCATCCAGGTGAAGTCCGCCATGGTCGATGGCACCAAGGTGGACGCCGAAGGCGTTGCCGCGCTGGCGAAGCTGCCGGGCATCAACGAGCTGCGCGCGCAGATCCTCGGCCTCATCACGCAGCCGGCGACCAAGCTGGTCCGCACCATCGCGGCGCCCGGCCAGCAGCTGGCCCGGGTGATCCAGGCCAACGTGGACAAGGCAGCCTGAGCCGGCTGCCGTTCGAGAGCACCGTTTCCCACAACCACAACCATCCGGCGGCTTCCCAGGAGGCCCTCATGGGGCCCCGGAGGAGCACGACTCCTCCACCGGCCGCCGGGCTGACAACCCAAACGAATCAAGAAGGAAGAAGAAAATGGCTGATCTGAACACGATCGTCGAGCAGCTCTCCGGTCTCACCGTCCTCGAGGCGGCCGACCTCGTCAAGCAGCTGGAGGAGAAGTGGGGCGTGTCCGCCGCCGCCGCGGTGGCCGTCGCCGCCGGTCCTGCCGCTGCCGCTGCCCCCGTCGAGGAGCAGACCGAGTTCAACGTGATCCTCGCCAGCGCCGGCGCGAACAAGATCAACGTGATCAAGGAGATCCGCGCGATCACCGGTCTGGGCCTGAAGGAGGCCAAGGACCTGGTCGAGGGCGCGCCCAAGCCGGTCAAGGAGGGCGTGTCCAAGGACGAGGCTGCCAAGCTCAAGGAGCAGCTCACCGCGGCGGGCGCCACCGTCGAGGTCAAGTAGTCAGAGTGACCGGAGCACCAGGGCGGCTGGCTCGATCGAGAGGCCAGCCGCCTGCTCCCAAGGCAGCCGGCGTCCCCATGCGGGGAGGCCGGCTTTGCCCGTTTCGACGGGCTGAAGGTCCGCGGCATTGCCCGGACCTGCCCGCTAGAAATTTCTCGATGCCGCTGCCGGTTATCGCCAGCCGCCCCTCCGTCCGACGCGCCCCCCGGGAGTAGAGAGAATGCCGACGCAGATCCAGAACAACTTCCGCATCCGGAAGTCCTTCGCGAAGATTGCGAAGACGATCGACATCCCGAACCTGATCAACATCCAGAAGCAGTCCTACGACAAGTTCCTCCAGGTCGACGTGCCCGCCGAGAAGCGCGAGGACGTGGGGCTCCAGGGTGTCTTCAAGTCGGTCTTCCCCATCCGGGATTTCAACGAGACCTCCAGCCTCGAGTTCGTCAGCTACCACCTGGAGAAGCCGAAGTACGACGTCGACGAGTGCCACCAGCGCAGCATGACGTACTCGGCGCCCATCAAGGTCATCGTCCGTCTCGTGGTCTGGGACAAGGACGAGGAGACCGGCGCCCAGTCCATCCGTGACGTCAAGGAGCAGGAGGTCTACTTCGGTGAGATCCCGCTCATGACCGAGAACGGGACCTTCATCATCAACGGGACCGAGCGGGTCGTCGTCAGCCAGCTCCACCGCAGCCCCGGCGCGTTCTTCGACCACGACAAGGGCAAGAGCCACTCCTCCGGCAAGCTCCTCTACAACGCCCGCGTGATCCCCTACCGCGGCTCGTGGATCGACTTCGAGTTCGACCACAAGGACATCCTGCACGTCCGCATCGACCGCCGCCGCAAGCTGCCGGCCACGGTGCTGATCCGCGCGATCGGCGGCGTCCCGGACACCGCGAAGAAGAACCCCATCGAGTTCGGCGGCTCGACCGAGGAGATCCTCAACTACTACTACGCCACCGAGACCATCTACCTGCGCTCGGAGTCGGAGTTCGAGAAGAGCGTGGAGCTGGCGCTCCTGCCGGGTCAGCGCGCGACGCGCGACGTGAAGACCAAGTCCGGCGAGCTCATCGTCAAGAAGAACCGCAAGTTCACCCGTGGCGCCATCCGCAAGCTCGAAGCGGCGAAGATGACCACGCTGCCCATCGACGAGGACGAGCTCTTCACCAAGATCTCCGCCTACGACGTGGTCGACGAGTCCACCGGCGAGGTGCTCCTCGAGTGCAACGAGGAGGTCAACCAGGAGAAGGTCGACGCGCTCCTCAAGCGCGGCATCAAGGAGTTCAAGGTCCTCTTCATCGACAACCTCAACGTGGGCCCGTACCTGCGTGAGACGCTGATGCAGGACAAGTCGGAGACGCCCGTCGAGGCGATCATGGAGATCTACCGGCGCCTGCGCCCGGGTGATCCCCCGACTCCGGAGACGGCCACCAACCTCTTCACCAACCTGTTCTTCAACCCCGAGCGCTACGACCTGTCCAAGGTCGGTCGCCTCAAGCTGAACTTCAAGTTCGGCCTGGAGGAGCCGCTCGAGGGCCAGGTGCTGACCAAGCGCGACATCCTCGAGACCGTCCGCTACCTGATCCAGCTGAAGAACGGCGAGGCCGGCTTCAGCATCGACGACATCGATCACCTCGGCAACCGCCGCGTCCGCGCGGTGGGCGAGCTGCTCGAGAACCAGTACCGCATCGGTCTGGTCCGCATGGAGCGCGCGATCAAGGAGCGCATGAGCCTCCAGGAGATCGAGACGCTGATGCCGCACGACCTGATCAACGCCAAGCCGGTGACGGCGGTGATCAAGGAGTTCTTCGGCAGCAGCCAGCTCTCCCAGTTCATGGATCAGACCAACCCGCTGAGCGAGGTGACGCACAAGCGCCGCCTGTCCGCGCTCGGGCCCGGCGGTCTGACGCGCGAGCGCGCCGGCTTCGAGGTGCGCGACGTGCACCCGACGCACTACGGCCGCATCTGCCCCATCGAGACGCCGGAAGGTCCGAACATCGGCCTCATCGCCTCGCTGTCGACGTTCGCCCGCGTGAACGAGTTCGGCTTCGTCGAGACCCCCTACCGCAAGGTCGCGGAGGGCCAGGTCACCGGTGACGTGTCCTTCTACTCGGCGCTCGAGGAGGAGAAGCACACCATCGCGCAGGCCAACTCCGAGCTGTCGGAGAAGGGCGAGCTGATCGGCGACCTCATCGCCAGCCGCAAGGAGGGGGAGAACATCCAGGCCCGTCCGACCGACGTGGACCTGATGGACGTCTCGCCCAAGCAGCTGGTCTCCGTGGCCGCCTCGCTGATCCCGTTCCTGGAGAACGACGACGCGAACCGCGCGCTCATGGGCTCCAACATGCAGCGCCAGGCCGTGCCGCTCCTGCGGACCAACGCGCCGCTGGTGGGCACCGGCATGGAGGGCATCGTCGCCCGCGACTCCGGCGTGTGCGTGGTCGCCAAGCGCGACGGCGTGATCGAGCGGGTCGACGCGAGCCGCATCGTGGTGAAGGCCGACGTGGCGGAGAACTCGGACAGCCACACGAGCGAGGTCGACATCTACACCCTGCTCAAGTACCAGCGCTCCAACCAGAACACGTGCCTCAACCAGAAGCCCATCATCCGCAAGGGTGACCGGGTGAAGAAGGGCGACGTGCTGGCGGACGGTCCCGCGTGCGAGGCCGGCGAGCTGGCGCTGGGCGCCAACGTGGTCGTCGCGTTCATGCCGTGGCAGGGCTACAACTTCGAGGACTCGATCCTCCTGTCCGAGCGCATCGCGAAGGAGGACGTCTTCACCTCCGTGCACATCGAGGAGTTCGAGTGCATCGCCCGCGACACCAAGCTGGGCAAGGAGGAGATCACCCGCGACATCCCGAACGTGGGTGAGGAGGCGCTCAAGGATCTCGACGAGAGCGGCATCATCCGCATCGGCGCCGAGGTGAAGCCGGGCGACGTGCTGGTCGGCAAGATCACGCCGAAGGGCGAGACCCAGCTGTCTCCCGAGGAGAAGCTCCTGCGGGCGATCTTCGGCGAGAAGGCCGGCGACGTGCGCGACAGCTCCCTGCGGGTCCCGCCGGGCGTGGTCGGCACGGTCATCAACGCCAAGGTCTTCAGCCGCAAGGGCGTGGACAAGGACGAGCGCGCCAAGCAGATCGAGTCGATGGAGGAGGCCAAGCTCCTCAAGGACCAGAACGACGAGATCAAGGTCATCCAGGACTCGGCCTTCGCGCGCATCCGCCGCCTGCTGCAGAACCAGACGGTGGCCGGCAAGCTGGTCGACGACAAGGGCCGGGTGCTGCTGGAGAAGGGCGCCACCCTCGACGACGCGCTGCTCTCGACGGTGCCGTACCGGTACTGGTCGGAGATCACCGTGAACGCCGAGCTCGACCAGAAGGTCGGCGGGCTGCTGGGTCACCTCGAGGAGCAGGTCGAGGCGATCAAGCTGGCCTTCGGCGAGAAGATCGCGCGCATCAAGAAGGGCGACGAGCTCCCGCCGGGCGTCATCAAGATGGTCAAGGTCTACGTCGCCATCAAGCGCAAGCTGATGGTCGGCGACAAGATGGCCGGCCGCCACGGAAACAAGGGCGTCGTCTCCCGCATCCTCCCCGAGGAGGACATGCCGTTCCTCGAGGACGGGCGCCCGGTCGACATCGTGCTCAACCCGCTCGGCGTTCCCAGCCGCATGAACATCGGGCAGATCCTCGAGACCCACATGGGGTGGGCCGCCAAGGGCATGGGCGAGCGCCTCCAGAAGTACATGGAGGAGAACTGGAGCGGCGATGCGCTGCGCAAGCAGCTCAAGACCGTCTACGGCGCGGAGTTCGGGGCCTTCCTGGACAAGTGCTCCGACGACGACGTGAAGGCGATCGTCGCCAAGCTCAAGCGCGGCATCCACATCGCGACGCCGGTGTTCGACGGCGCCCGCGAGAGCGAGCTGCACGAGCTGTTCGAGCACGCGGCGCTGTCGACCTCGGGCCAGAGCGTGCTCTTCGACGGCCGCACCGGCGAGCCGTTCGACCGGGACGTCACCGTCGGCGTGATGTACATGCTCAAGCTGCACCACCTGGTGGACGAGAAGATCCACGCCCGCTCCATCGGGCCCTACTCGCTCGTCACCCAGCAGCCCCTCGGCGGCAAGGCCCAGTTCGGTGGCCAGCGCCTGGGCGAGATGGAGGTCTGGGCCATGGAGGCCTACGGCGCTGCCTACTCGCTGCAGGAGTTCCTGACCGTCAAGAGCGACGACGTGGTGGGCCGCACCCGGATGTACGAGGCCATCGTCAAGGGCGACAACGTGCTGGAGTCCGGTCTGCCGGAGTCCTTCAACGTGCTCCTCAAGGAGCTGCAGTCCCTGGCGCTGGACGTCGAGCTGCTGGAGCAGGCGCCGCCGGAGCGGCAGCGCAGCTTCGGTGAGGGGCTGGAGAGCTCCGACGCCCGGACCGGCACCGACGCCTGACGCCTCCCGACGAATCGCCCTGAACACACACCTCTGGGGGCGGGTGAGCAGTGAAGACTGCCACCCTGCCGGATGCGGCAGGACCCGCCCCCGACAGAACTGATGGAGAGGTCATGAAGGACATCTTCAATATTTTCGAGAAGCCGAAGGACCCGCTTTCGTTCGCCGCGATCCGCGTGGCGCTGGCGAGCCCGGACAAGATCCGCCAGTGGAGCCATGGCGAGGTCAAGAAGCCGGAGACGATCAACTACCGGACCTTCAAGCCCGAGCGCGACGGCCTGTTCTGCGCGCGCATCTTCGGGCCGGTGAAGGACTACGAGTGCAACTGCGGCAAGTACAAGCGCATGAAGCACCGCGGCGTGGTGTGCGAGAAGTGCGGCGTCGAGGTGATCCAGTCCAAGGTGCGCCGTGAGCGCCTGGGCCACATCACCCTGGCCACGCCCGTCGCGCACATCTGGTTCCTCAAGAGCCTGCCCAGCCGCATCGGGAACATGCTCGACATCACGCTCAAGGAGCTCGAGAAGGTCCTCTACTGCGAGAGCTACATCGTCATCGATCCGAAGACGACGCCCCTGCAGCAGGGTGAGCTCATCAGCGAGGACAAGCTCTACAAGCTGCAGACCGAGTTCGGCGAGGAGGGCTTCACCGCCGGCATGGGCGGCGAGGCCGTGCGCGAGCTGCTCAAGAGCCTGGACATCCCCAAGCTCGCCGAGACCCTGCGCGCCGAGATGCGCGAGACCACCAGCGAGGCGAAGCGGAAGAAGTACGCCAAGCGCCTGAAGGTGGTGGAGGCCTTCCGGACCTCGGGCAACCTGCCCGAGTGGATGATGCTCGACGTGATCCCGGTGATCCCGCCCGATCTGCGTCCGCTCGTCCCGCTCGACGGTGGCCGCTTCGCGACCTCGGATCTCAACGATCTGTACCGCCGCGTGATCAACCGCAACAACCGCCTCAAGCGCCTCCAGGAGCTCAACGCCCCTGACATCATCATCCGCAACGAGAAGCGGATGCTGCAGGAGGCGGTGGACGCGCTCTTCGACAACGGCCGCCGCGGCAAGACCATCACCGGTCCCAACAAGCGCCCGCTGAAGAGCCTCTCGGACATGCTCAAGGGCAAGCAGGGCCGGTTCCGTCAGAACCTGCTCGGCAAGCGCGTGGACTACTCGGGTCGCTCGGTGATCGTCGTGGGCCCGGAGCTGCGCCTGCACCAGTGCGGCCTGCCCAAGGTGATGGCCCTCGAGCTGTTCAAGCCGTTCATCTACAACAAGCTCGAAGAGAAGGGCTACGTCACCACCATCAAGAGCGCGAAGAAGATGGTGGAGAAGGAGCGTCCGGAGGTCTGGGACATCCTCGAGGACGTGATCCGCGAGCACCCGGTGCTCCTCAACCGCGCGCCGACGCTGCACCGCCTCGGCATGCAGGCGTTCGAGCCGGTCCTGATCGAGGGCAAGGCGATCCAGCTGCACCCGCTGGTCTGCGCGGCGTTCAACGCCGACTTCGACGGCGATCAGATGGCCGTGCACGTGCCGCTGTCCATCGAGGCGCAGATGGAGGCCCGCGTGCTCATGATGAGCACCAACAACATCCTGAGCCCGGCGAACGGCAAGCCCATCATCGTCCCGACCCAGGACATGGTGCTCGGCATCTACTACATGACCCGTCCGCGCGAGTTCGCGATGGGCGAGGGCCGCGTCTTCGCCAGCCCCGAGGAGGTCCGCGCCGCGTACGATCACGGCGAGGTCCACCTCCAGGCGAAGGTGGTCTGCCGCATCGACGGCCGCCGGCTGGAGACCACCGTGGGCCGCGTCCTGCTGTGGGACATCGTGCCGCGCCAGGTGGGCTTCGACGCGATCAACAAGGTGCTGGGCAAGAAGGAGCTCGGCGCGCTGATCGACACGACCTACCGTCTGACCGGTGAGAAGGAGACGGTGCTCCTGGCCGACCGCGTCCGGACGCTCGGCTACACCAACGCGACGCGCGCGGGCATCTCCATCGCGCTTCGCGACATGATCATCCCGAAGAAGAAGGCCGAGTTCCTCGAGGTGGCCAAGACCGAGGTGGCCGAGATCGAGAACCAGTACCTCGAGGGTCTGATCACCGACGGCGAGCGCTACAACAAGGTCATCGACATCTGGGCGGAGACCACCGAGAAGGTCGCGGCCGAGATGATGCTGCAGATCTCCCAGGAGGAGACGACCGGCCTCAACGCCGAGGGCAAGCTCGAGACCCGTCAGCAGCCGAGTTTCAACGCCATCTACATCATGGCCGACTCGGGTGCCCGTGGTAGCGCGCAGCAGATCCGTCAGCTGGCCGGCATGCGCGGCCTGATGGCCAAGCCGTCCGGAGAGATCATCGAGACGCCCATCACCGCGAACTTCCGCGAGGGTCTCTCGGTGCAGCAGTACTTCATCTCCACCCACGGTGCCCGAAAGGGTCTGGCCGACACCGCGCTCAAGACGGCGAACTCGGGTTACCTGACCCGCCGTCTGGTCGACGTGGCGCAGGACGCCATCATCAACGAGTACGACTGCGGCACCATGGACGGCCTGGACCTGGGCGCCCTGGTGGAGGGCGGCGAGGTGATCGAGGCGCTGGGTGAGCGCATCCTGGGCCGCGTGGCCCTGGACGACATCCACGACCCGGTGACCGGCGAGGTGCTGGTCCGCGCCAACGAGGAGATCGACGAGGCGAAGGTGAGCCGGATCGAGAACAGCGGCATGGACAAGGTGCGCATCCGCTCGGTGCTCACCTGCCAGGCCCGCCGCGGGATCTGCGTGGAGTGCTACGGCCGTGACCTGGCGCGTGGCCGCAAGGTCGCGATCGGCGAGGCGGTCGGCGTGATCGCCGCGCAGTCCATCGGCGAGCCGGGCACCCAGCTGACGATGCGCACGTTCCACATCGGTGGTGCGGCGCAGCGGCGTGCGGAGCAGTCGAGCCTCGAGAACCGCACCGCGGGTATCGTCCGGTTCAGCTCGCTCAACACCATCCGCCGCAAGGACGGCAAGCTGGTGGTGATGAACCGCAACGGCGAGCTCTTCATCGTCGACGAGTCGGGCCGCGAGCGTGAGCGCTACCAGCTCACCTACGGCGCGAAGCTCGAGGTGGAGGAGGGCCAGAAGATCGAGGCCGGCCAGCTCCTCGCCGAGTGGGATCCGTTCGCGATGCCCCAGCTCACCGAGGTCAGCGGCGTCATCCGGTTCGAGGACGTCATCGACGGCGTCACGATGAGCGAGTCGCTGGACGAGGTCACCGGCCTGTCCCGCAAGACGATCATCGAGTCGCGCGACCCGGACGCCCGCCCGCGCATCAGCATCCGCGACGCCAACGGCGAGCAGGTGATGCTCGGCAGCGGCCAGCCCGCGAGCTACTTCCTCAGCCAGGGTGCGACCATCACCGTCAACGACGGCGATGAGATCACCGCGGGCGAGGTCATCTCGAAGGTCAGCCGCGAGACCACGAAGAACAAGGACATCACGGGCGGTCTGCCCCGCGTGGCCGAGCTCTTCGAGGCGCGCAAGCCGAAGGATCACGCGCTGGTCGCGGACATCGACGGCGTCATCTCGTTCGGCAAGGACACCAAGGGCAAGCGCAAGCTGCTCATCACCCCCGAGGTGAACGGCGAGCTGCGCGCGGACCTGGCCAAGGAGTACCTGGTCAGCAAGTCCAAGAACATCACCGTCCACTCCGGCGACCGGGTGAAGGCCGGCGAGGCCCTCATGGACGGCCCGGCCAACCCGCACGACATCCTGCGCGTGCTGGGCGAGAAGGCGCTGGCCGCCTACCTCGTGGACGAGGTGCTCGAGGTCTACCGACTGCAGGGCGTGAAGATCAACGACAAGCACATCGAGACGATCGTGCGGCAGATGCTGCGCCGCGTGAGCGTGACGGACGTCGGTGACACCGGCTTCCTCGTCGACGAGCGCGTCGAGAAGTGGGTGTTCGAGGAGGAGAACGAGCGCGTGATGGCCGAGGGCAAGCGCCCCGCGGTCGGCGAGCCCCTCCTGCTCGGCATCACCAAGGCGTCGCTGTCCACCGAGTCGTTCATCTCGGCGTCGTCCTTCCAGGAGACCACCAAGGTGCTCACCGAGGCGGCCATCCAGGGCAAGGTCGACCACCTGCGCGGCCTCAAGGAGAACGTCATCATGGGCCGGCTCATCCCCGCCGGTACCGGTCTGCCGAACTACAAGCACCTCGACATCGAGGTGGACAGCCCGGCCGACGAGGTCGACGAGATGGAGGCCGCCCTGGCCGCCACCCACGGCAGCGGCGATCTGATGGGCGAGTCGTTCCTGGGCGAGCGCCCGGTCGGCTGAAGTCGGCCGCCTGACGGCCCCCGGTGCGCGCTTGCCCACCCCCTCTCCGGGGTGGGCTGGCGTCTCCGCCGGGGCCGACCCGGGCAGGTCGTTGCATGCGAGGCCGTCGTTTCCGTGGCGCCGTCTGGGATCTCCCGACCGCGACAGGGAAGCGGCGGCCTCGTTGCGTTCCCGGGGGGCCACCGTCCGGCCGCGATTGGCGGAATGGGATGGCCACGCCAGAAGCCGGAATTCGAGGTCAAACGGTCCATGATGAAGCCCCGGCGGTG
>Ga0233383_1000604_pt1 | contig 13397 bp, 12 predicted proteins | sample ElkDunMinimDraft_14_FD_191542 | JGI IMG/M metagenome (GOLD analysis project Ga0233383, IMG submission 191542) | Fecal eukaryotic communites from dung pellets of Tule Elk in California, USA - Elk Dung G16 | ecosystem: Host-associated > Mammals > Digestive system > Large intestine > Fecal | place...
CGCTACGGCCGGATCCTGATCATGGCCGACGCGGATGTCGACGGCTCGCACATCCGCACGCTGCTCATCACGCTCTTCGCCCGTTACATGCGCCCGGTGATCGAGGCCGGGCGCCTCTACGCCGCGATGCCCCCGCTGCACAAGATCACCACGAAGGGGCGCAACCCCGAGACGATCTACACCTTCACCCAGCCGGAGATGGAGAGCACCGTCGCCCGGCTCAAGAAGGCCGGCAAACAGATCGTCACCCCGATCCCCCGGTTCAAGGGACTCGGCGAGATGGACGCCGACGAGCTCTGGAACACCACCATGAACCCGGCGGCCCGTACCGTCCGCCGGATCACCCTGGACGACGTCGAGGCCGCCGAGCGGGTGCTGGAACTGCTGATGGGCGAGAAGGTCGAGCCGCGCAAGAACTGGCTGATCGACTCGGCCGGGCGGGTCGACCAGGACACCATCGACGCCTGAGCGCGCCGCGCACGGCACCAGAAAGACTCGAGCACGCTGCGGAGAAGGAAGCGACTGAGCAATGGCACGCCGCAAGGGCAAGGAACTCCGGGTCGATCTCTCCGCCTTCGACCAGGCGGGGGCCCGGGTCGTCGACAACCCCCTCGTCACCGAGGTCGAGGACTCCTATCTGGAGTACGCCTTCTCGGTCATCCACTCCCGCGCCCTGCCCGACGCCCGCGACGGGCTCAAGCCGGTGCACCGGCGCATCCTCTGGTCGATGTACGAGCAGGGCTACCGCCCCGACCGGGGGCACGTGAAGTCCGCTCGCGTCGTCGGTGACGTGATGGGCAAGTACCACCCGCACGGCGACACCGCGATCTACGACGCCATGGTGCGGCTGGCGCAGGACTTCTCCATGAACGCCCCCCTCATCGACGGGCACGGCAACTTCGGCTCGCCCGACGACGGCCCGGCCGCCGCCCGGTACACCGAGGCGCGCATGTCGCCGGAGGCGATGCTGCTCGTCGGCGAGCTCGGCGAGGAGACCGTCGACTTCCACCCCAACTACGACGGCTCGCTGATGCAGCCTGGCGTGCTGCCGGCGGCCTTCCCCAACCTGCTGGTCAACGGCACCTCCGGCATCGCCGTCGGGATGGCGACCAACATGATCCCGCACAACCTCGGCGAGGTGGTCGCCGCCGCGCGCTGGCTGATCAACCACCCCGACGCCACGCTCGACAAGCTGATGGAGTTCGTGCCCGGTCCCGACCTGCCCACCGGCGGTCTGCTGCTCGGCCTCGACGAGGTGCGCAAGGCCTACGAGACCGGCCGGGGCGTGGTGCGCATGCGCGCCCGGGTCGAAATCGGACCGGTCGAGGGCAGCCGCGGCCGGCAGGGCATCACCGTCACCCAGCTGCCGTACGGGGTCGGCTCTGAGAAGGTCATCGAGGCCATCACTGAGGAGGTGCGCGGCAAGCTGATCACCTCCGGCCCGCGCAAGGGGCAGCGGCAGCCGGCCCGGCTGCAGGGCATCGCCGACGTCAAGGACCTCACCGACCGGGAGAACGGCACCCGGCTGGTCGTCGAGTGCAAGGTCGGCGTCAACCCGCAGGCGCTCCTGGCCGACCTGTACCGGCTCACCCCGCTGGAGCAGTCCTTCGGGGTGAACAACCTGGTGCTGGTCGACGGTCAGCCCCGCACCCTGGGGCTCAAGCAGCTGCTGGAGGTCTTCCTCCACCACCGCTACGAGGTGGTCACCCGTCGCACCGACTACCGCCGCCGCAAGCGCGCCGAACGGCTGCACCTGGTCGACGGCCTGCTCATCGCCCTGATCGACATCGACGAGGTGGTCCGGCTCATCCGCGGCAGCGAGAACGCCCAGGCCGCCCGGGACGCGCTGATGAGCCGCTTCGCCCTGACCGAGGTGCAGGCGACGTACATCCTGGACACACCACTGCGGCGGCTGACCCGCTTCGACCGCATCGAACTGGAGACCGAGCAGGAGCGGCTGCGCGGCGAGATCGCCGAGCTGTCCCGGATCCTCGACGACCCCGAGGTGCTGCGCAAGGTGGTCAGCGATGAGCTCGCGCAGGTGCGGACGAAGTTCGCCGGGCAGCGGCGTACCACGCTCATCGACGGTGATCTCAAGGAGGTGCTCGCCGCCTCCGCGCCGGCCGGCCCGCTGGAGGTCGCCGACGACCCCTGCCAGGTGATCCTCTCCGCGGGCGGTCTGGTGGCGCGCACGGCCGCCGAGTCCGAGGAGTCGACCGAAGGGCGGCGGCGCAACGGCCGGACCCGGCACGACGCGGTCCGGGCGGTGATCGGCGCGACGGCGCGAGGACAGGTGCTGCTGGTCACCAGCGCCGGACGGGCGTTCAAGACCGACGTGCTGCCGCTGCCGGTGCTGCCAGAGCAGGCCGGTACGGTCTCGCTCGCCGGCGGGATGTCCGCGGCCGAGCTGCTGCCACTGCTGCCGGGGGAGCGGGTCGTCGGCCTCGCGCCACTGCGGGAGTCCGACGCGGCCTCGCCGGGGCTGGCCCTGGGCACCCGCAACGGCGTGGTCAAGGTCTGTGCGCCCGAGTGGCCCGTACGCGCGGACGAGTTCGAGGTGATCGGGCTGCGTGACGGCGACGAGGTGGTCGGCGCCACCTGGCTGACCGACGGCGAGGAGGACCTGACCTTCGTCAGCTCCGACGCCGCGCTGCTGCGTTTCGCCGCGAAGCTGATCCGTCCGCAGGGCCTCAAGGGTGGCGGGGTCGCCGGGATCAACCTGCCCGCGGAGGGTGAGGTGATCTTCTTCGGTGCGGTGCGCACCGACGATCCGCGGCACGGCACGCCGGTGGTGGTCACTTCGACGGGCCGGAGTGTGAAGGTCACCCCGTTCGCGGCGTACCCGGCGAAGGGCCGGGCCACCGGCGGGGTGCGCGCGCACCGGTTCCTGAAGGGGGAGACCCGCCTGGACCTGGCGTGGGTGGGGCCCCGAGCGGCCGCTGCGACGGCAGCCGGCGATCCGGTGGAGCTGCCGGTGGAGGATCCCCGCCGGGACGGCTCCGGGTTGGCCGCTGTGGTGCCGGACGTGGTCGGGCATCTGGTGGAGCGGGACTGAGAACGCGTTCGCCGGATCCGGGACGGGCCCGGATCCGGCGAAGGATGTGGTGCCGGCGAAAGAGGGGTGCGCCCTACCGCGACGGCTCCGGCAGCTCGCATTCGATCTTCGGGTTGGCCCCCGCGTAGTTGAGGGGCCCGGCGACGATCGTCACCAGAATCGTCCCGGCCTTGGCGCAGTTGGTGTCCTCGTCGCCGAAGTAACCGCGCTGGCCCGCCGCGACCGCGCCGATGATCAGCCAGATTACGACGAGTACTCCCAGAATCGACGGACCTCGCATGGTCGCCTCCCGCTGTTGTCATTGACTGGTAGGACTTCTACCCAACGGCGGTCCGGCCGTAACGCCGTCCGCGCCGGCGCGGGCCCGGCGCGCGCAACTGGCACGGCCCTGCCGGTGTGGCGGGGGCCGTGCCAGGTGCCGCGGGAACGGTGTCGAGTGGTCAGTTCACGAAGACCAGCGGGCTGCCGGCGGCGTTGCCGCGCACCGGACCGTACTTGGCGCTGAAGTACCCGTTGGCCGGGCAGGTGACCGGACCGGAGTACTTGGCGAAGGGCTGGTTGGTGAAGGTGATGGTGTTGCCCACGTTGGACGACGCCCCGGTCAGGGTGTTGCCGGTGGCGCGGTAGACGCAGGTGAGGTTGCCCAGCAGGCTGCGCAGCACCATTGTGGTCTGGATCGGCGCCGCCGCCGTGCCGGTGATCGTCACGACCCCCGCGGAGCTGCTGGTGGTCGCGAAGGGCAGGTTGTTGATCGTGATGCTCTGCACCCCGGTGGTGCCGACCACGTTGCTGGTGCAGGTGCTCAGCGTGTGCCCGGTGGTGGACTCGGTGGCCGTGCCGGGGGCGATCGGGTTGGTCACCACGGTGGAGGTGAAGGTCGAGGCCGTGCACTTCACTCCGGTGGTGCCGGTCGTGGTGGTGTAGAGGGTGGCGTTCGCGCCGGAGGCCAGCGAGGCGCTGAGCACGGCACCGACGGGGACGGCAGCTCCGCCGGTGCTGTTGTAGGTCAGGACGTTCCCGGCGGCGGCGGCGCTGGCCGGGGCGGCCAGGGCCGCGGTGGTGAGCAGGGCGGCCGTCACGGCGGCGCCCAGCAGGCGGTTGATGCGCATGTGTCTCTCACTCTCCGTTCGAGTGTTTCAGGGCCGTTCTCAGGAGGATGCAGCGAGGGCTGACGTCAGGTCGGCGAGGCTGGGGGAGATCGCCAGGGAGACGTCGGTGTCGGAGAAGACCACGGCGTTGTGGCCGGCGGCGCTGGGAAGTCCGAAGACCAGGTTGATCAGCGGGTCGAGGGTGCCGAGCAGGCCGCAGCCGTTGGCGCGCGGCACCGCCAGGGAGTTGTCGACGAGGCTGGCGTCGGTGAAGGAGGCGACGATGGTCTCGTGTCCGTTGGGATCGGCCTCGATTCCGATGACGCCCGGGTCGCCGCTGATCGGTCCGGCCGGCGGGGGCGGGCTGGTGGTGCCGGTGGTCGGCCGCAGGACGATCGGTGCCCGGTCGGATCCGATGTAGCACTTGAGTCCGAAGAGGGCGTTGTACAGGTGCAGTTTGATTGGCATGACGAACGCCGGGTGGGGTTCGCCGGCGGCCAGCGGTACGAACTCGGTGATCGGTCCGGCCAGCTCCACGTCCGCGTAGACGCTGGTGACGCCCGGAATGATGTTGCCGATGCCCGGGATGTTGACCTCGATCGGCTTGCTGGTGAGGGTCTGGCCCTTGCTCGGGGGCACCGTGCGGTAGACGTTGGCGGTCGTGCCGCTGGGGAAGTCGACCACCGGCGCGGAGGCGTCCCAGTAGACGCCGAACTGCAGCCGGATCGGCGAGGTGATCGGTACCACGTGGCTGCCGATGGTCATGCTGCCGCCGTTGGTCGTCGAGGTCATGCAGCCGACCTGCAGGTGGGTCGGATCCTTCATCACCGCGCTGTTGACCGGACAGCCGTCCAGCCCGGTGTAGATGCCGCCGGGAGCCGCGGCCTGGGCGGGCAGCGCGGCTGCCGCCATGGCCAGCACGGCGACCATCGCCGCGGTCACGCCGCGGCGCCACCGTGCGGGGCTTCGCCGGCCGGGCCGGTGGCGGGTGCCGCCGGCGGGGTAGGGGGTACGGAACGGGCGCATACGGGCTCCTTCAAGGGGATGCCGGAGGGCGCGGTGCGACCAGCTGGCCGACCGTCGTCGCGCGATGCGCACCGCCGATGAGGTGTCGGCGGCGCTGTCGGATCGACTGAACCGGTGCGGGGAGCAAGTGCGGCACGGCGAGGCGTGCCATTGGCCGGGCTGTGTCCGTCAGCCATACTGAGGGCTGTCGAGGCCCCGTACGACTGCCGGACTCGCGAGCTCGTTCCCATTCGTAACAGGATGGAAATGAAACTCATCGATGTTATAAACCGCTCTTCCCGGTTCGGTCAAGGGAGGCGGCCGATGGGGGGACTGAAATGACTGCCGGCGACAAAAGCACCGCCACCGCCACCGTCGTCCCGCTTCCCGGTGCGCGGCTGGGCCGGGACCCGGAGCGGGCGATCAAGCGCGGGCCGCGGCGGATCCCGGCCGAGGCGGTCGCGGCGACCCAGCGCGACCGGCTCTACGACGGCCTGGTGCACACGGTGGCGGAGAAGGGCTACGCCAATGCCCGGGTCAGCGACATCTGCCAGGCTGCCGGCGTCACCCGCCCTGCCTTCTACGCCCTCTTCGAGGGCAAGGACGACGCGTTCCTGGCGACCTACCGGCACGGGATCAGCGTCGTGCTCGACATGATGGAGCAGGCATACCGCGACGCGGGCCAGTGGCGCGACGGGGCGCGGGAGGCGCTGCGGGTGCTGCTCGAGGTGCTGGCCTCGGTGCCGGCCTTCGCGACCATGGCGCTCGTCGAGATCGACGCGGTGGGGCCGGCGGCCCGCCGGGAGCAGGACCGGGTGCTGCGCCGGTTCGACCGGTTCTTCGCCGACGCTCCGGCGCCCGCCGCCTGCCCGGACCTCGACGAACTGGTGGCGGGGGTGGTCGGTGGCATCTATGCCGTTCTCCAGCGGCACATCGCGGCAGGCCGGGTGCGGCAGCTGCCCGAGCTGCTGCCCGGACTGACCTACTTCATGACGGTGCCCTATCTCGGGCCCGAGCAGGCCGGCCGGGAGGCGGTCCGGGCCGGCGAGCCGGTCGGCGCGGCCATTGCGGCGCCCTGCCGCCAGCCGGGCGCCGACCACGCGTAGAGGGTCAGAAGCACCAGCGGTTTTGATCCTTTTTCGCCATCCGGGAATCGAGTGTTTCCGGACAGTTAAATCTTGACCGATGTCAATACCCGACGGTAACTTTCTGTTCGCCGCCCGGCGATCGGAGCAATTGACGATACCGGCAGTCGAGCGCTCCGTCGCTTGATCGCCGTGGCGACCCCCAGCACCCCCTGCGCCGGTAACTCACCGCATCTTGACCGGGAGGCGCCATGTCCACCGAGGAAGAATCGACCACAACCGCGTCACCGGACGAAGGAAAGACGCGCTGGCGTCGCTTCGCCGGAGCGATGATCGCCACCGCCGCGATGGGAGCCGGGATGGTGGCGCTGACCGCCCAGGGCGTACTCGCCAATCAGTTCGCCATCTCCGGCATGCCCTTCACCGTCACCGTGAACGAGCTCGACGGCGACGGGTTCGCCCAGTTCGCCCGCATCCGCAACACCCTCGAAGACAACCCGGTCGGTGAGCCGTACGGCGGCCAGTACGTCGTGCTCGTCTCCGCCGTGGACAAGGCCACCCTCTCCAACATCTGTCAGAGCATCGACATGGGTGGCGTGCACATGAAGCTCACGGCCGGCAAGCCCGGCCGCCCGGTGACCGCCGACAAACTGGTCATCGACGGCGACGTCATCAACGGTGACCTGGCCGAGTTCACCTCGATCGACATCGGCCAGGACGCCAGCACGCTCGACGAGGTCCCCGGCGTCACCGGTGGGATCGGCATCTTCGGCCAGCAGGCCGAGAGGGTCAAGATCCGCAACCTGCGGCAGAACAACTACGCCGCCTCCGCCGCGACATTCCGGCTCCCCGGTCTGTCCATGTCGTTCAGTCAGAGCGGCTGCTAGCGGTGCGTCGCGCTGCTCGTCGCGCCGAGCCCGCCGGTGTCATGCCGGCGGGCTCGGTCGCCGAAACCGACGAGGATCCCTCGATCCTGCCCGCGCCGCTGGAGGAGCCCTCGCCGGCCACCGCGCCGCTTGAGGAGCCCACCTCGGCCAGCGCGGCGCCGGCCGCAGCGGCCGCATCGCCCCGTCTCGGACTGCGCCTGCGGTGGCGCCGGTGGCGGCGTACGCGTCCGTTCTGGGCCGCCGTCTTCGCGATGCTCGGTGGCGCGATCACCCTGGCATCGGTCCGGGCACCGCTGCCGATCGTGCTGGAGGTGGGCATGCGGGGCCTGGCCACCTACCTGGTGCCCCTGCTGTTGACGACCGCCGGAGTGCTGCTGCTGATCAACCCAAGCCAGCGGCTCTTCTACGCGATCGTCGCCATCGTGATGGCGCTGACATCCTGGCTGACGTCGAACCTGGGCGGGTTCTTCCTCGGCATGCTGCTCGGCCTCGTCGGCGGTGCGCTCGCGTTGGCCTGGGCCCCGACGACTGGCTTGAAAGAGGGCGTGCGGCGACGGCGGCGGGCAGGACGAACCGCGCCGTCCTGAGCACTCTCCACAGTGGCGGGCGTCCGGCTACGGCGCCGACGTCACTAATCACGACGACGCCGTAGCCCGCACGCGGCGTCACCGATCACGCCGGCGGCGCCCACCAGTGCCGCCGGGATCGCGCCGTCGTGGGCCGCGGCCCACGACGGCGCGCCGGATCATTCGCTGTCCAGCTGCACCGCGGGGTAGAGCGGGAAGCCGGCGAGCAGGTCGTTGGCCTGCTTGCCGATGCGGTCGGCGACCGCCGGGTCCAGCTCGTACTTGGCCTTCGACGGCGTGCCGTCGGCGTTCGCGCCGGGCCGGGTCTGGCTGAGCACGGTGTGGATCAGCTCGGCCGTCTCGTCCATCTGGGCGGCGCCGAGACCACGGGTGGTCAGCGCCGGAGTGCCGATGCGGATGCCGGAGGTGTACCAGGCGCCGTTGGGGTCCTGCGGGATCGAGTTGCGGTTGGTGACGATCCCCGAGTCCAGCAGCGCCTGCTCGGCCTGGCGGCCGGTCAGGCCGTAGCCGTTGACGTCGATGATGGACAGGTGGTTGTCGGTGCCGCCGGTGACCAGCGTCGCGCCGCGGCGCAGCAGCCCTTCGGCGAGCGCCTGCGAGTTCTCCACGATCCGCCGGGCGTAGTCGGCGAACTCCGGCCGCCGCGCCTCGGCCAGCGCTACGGCCTTGGCGGCCATCACGTGCGGCAGCGGTCCACCGAGGACCATTGGGCAGCCCCGGTCGACCTGGTCGGCCAGCTCCGGGCCGCAGAGCACCATGCCGCCGCGCGGTCCGCGCAGCGACTTGTGGGTGGTGGTGGTGACGATGTGGGCGTGCGGCACCGGGTCGAAGTCGCCGGTGAAGACCTTGCCGGCGACCAGACCGGCGAAGTGCGCCATGTCGACCATGAAGGTCGCGCCGACCTCGTCGGCGATCTCGCGCATGATGCGGAAGTTCACCTTCCGCGGGTACGCCGAGTAGCCGCCCACCAGCACCAGCGGCTTGAACTCGTGCGCGACCCGGCGCAGGTCGTCGTAGTCGATCAGGCCCGTCGCCGGGTCGGTGCCGTAGCTGCGCTGGTCGAACATCTTGCCGGAGATGTTCGGTCGGAAACCGTGGGTGAGGTGCCCGCCGGCGTCCAGCGACATGCCGAGCATCCGCTGGTTGCCCAGCTCACGGCGGAGCTCGAACCACTCGGACTCGCTCAGGTCGTTGACCTGGCGGGCCTGGAACCGCTTGAGCGCCGGCACCTCCACCCGGTCGGCCAGGATGGCCCAGAAGGCGACCAGGTTGGCGTCGATGCCCGAGTGCGGCTGGACGTACGCGTGCGGGGCGCCGAAGAGCTCCCGGGCGTGCTCGGCGGCGAGCGCCTCGACGGTGTCCACGTTCTGGCAGCCGGCGTAGAAGCGGCGCCCGACGGTGCCCTCGGCGTACTTGTCGCTGAACCAGTTGCCCATCGCCAGCAGGGTGGCCGGGGAGGCGTAGTTCTCGCTCGCGATGAGCTTGAGAGATTCGCGCTGGTCGGTGAGTTCCGCGGCGATCGCGTCGGCGACCCGCGGCTCCACCGCCCGGATCACCTCCAGCGCGCTGCGGAAGGCGGTTGACTCGATGTTCGGCGACGAGGACATGCGACCCCCAGTAGTCGGCAACAGGCCCAGGCGCTCGGCAGACGTCGTCTTGACGGGGTCGCTTCCCGATGGTTTGCCCATCCCAACGCGCCAGTCACGACCCGCGGTGATCCTACCGGTTCACAGCTCCGCCAAGGTTCGCGGCACCTGGTCGAGCAGCTCACGGGCGAGGAACCCGACCCTGCCGAACCGGGGAATCAGCCGCTGCCCGCTGACGGCGTGGGCGTACGCGGCCCAGCAGGCGGCCTGGGCGGGCTCGGCGCCGCGGGCGAGCAGCCCGGCGAGGATGCCGGCCAGCACATCGCCGCTGCCGGAGGTCCCCAGCCCGGCGTCGGCGCTCTCCTCCCGCCAGCTGCCACCGGCCGGATCGGCCACGTGGCCGTACATGCTGACCACCGCCTGGTAGCGCTCGGCGAGCGCGGCGGCCTCCGCGGCGAGGTCCTCGCCGAGGTCGCGGCCGAGCAGGTGCCGGGCCTCGGTCAGGTTCGGAGTCAGCACCACCGGCCCGATCCCGTCGCCGAGCAGGCCGGGTTCGTGGCTGAGTGCGCCGAGGGCGTACGCGTCGAGTACCAGCGCGGTCTGCGGTCGGACGGCGTCGCGTACCCGGCGCAGCAGCACCCGGCTCTCGTCGATGTCGTGCAGGCCTGGGCCGATCGCCACCACGCCTGCCCCGGCGACCAGCTCCGGCAGCCGCCCGTCGCCGGTGCCGTCGATGTTGCTGTCGCCGTCCTCGGGCAGTCCGACCACCAGCGCCTCGGGGACCTGGATGCTCAGCGCCGCTGCGGTGGAGGCGGCGACCGCCAGTTGCAGCACCCCGGCACCGGCGCGCAGGGCGGCGGTGCCGGCGAGCAGGACCGCCCCGGGGGTGAAGCGCGAGCCGCCGACGACCAGCACGGTGCCGCGGTTGTCCTTGCCGCCGGTCGGCACCGGCAGCGGCCAGCTTCGCAGCAGCCCAGACGTGATGACCTTCGGTTCAGACCGGCTCGGCATCGATCTCCTCCTCGCTGGTGGCGGCCGTACCCTGCTCGCGCAGGTGGTCGACCTGATTGAAGAGGATGCCGGTGAAGCGCCCGTCGGGGCCGCACCGCCAGCCGCTGACCGAGCAGTTGCCCACCACCTCACGACGGGTCAGCGCGATCAGCGCGGCCTCGTCGAGCTCCTCGAGCAGGTAGCGCAGTAGGAAGATCAGCGCCTCGTGGCCGACCAGCAGCACCCGCCGGCCCGCGTGGTCGCGCCGCAGGTCGCCGAGGAGACTGCGCAGCCGCAGGGCGACGTCCGCCCACGACTCACCGCCCGGCGGGCGGTAGTAGAACTTGCCGAGCCGGTCGCGGCGTTGCGCCTCCTGCGGCATCCGGGCCCGTACGCCGTGGCTGGTGAGCCGGTCGAGCACGCCCAGCTCCCGGTCGCGCAACCGCTCGTCGCGCCGGGCGGGCAGTCCGAGCGCGGCCAGGATCGGCTCGGCCGTCTGCCGGGTACGCAGGTATGGCGAGACGACGACGACCTCCGGACGTTCGGCCTCGGGCAGGGCGGCGAACCAGCGCGCGGTCGCCTCGGCCTGGGCGCGGCCGGTGGGGGAGAGGGCCACGTCGGGATCGCGGTCGGGGACGTCTATCAGTTCGGCCCCGGCCGCCTCGGCCTCGTACGCGAGCACGTTGCCCGCGCTCTCGCCGTGCCGGACGATCCAGAGGGAGTGCAAATGCGCCATGACCACCAGCGGTACCCGGCCCGCCGCCTCCGGTAACCCGTGACGCCGCGGTGCCGGGCGCCCGCCTCACGCCGCAACGGCCGGGCCGGGCCGGGTCAGCAGCACCATCGGCACGATCAGCACCTCGGCGATGATGAAGACCCAGACCGGCGAGTCGGTCGCCTTCGCGCCGACGAAGCCGCCGACGGCATAGCAGGCGAGGCAGAGCAGGCCGAGGGAGGCGAGCTTGCCGGCGGCGTCGCGGGCCGGTCCGCGTTCGAAGAGCCAGTCGGCCAGTCCGTGGGTGGTGCGCAGCACGGTGCCGGTCTGGAACGTGGTGGAGGTCTGGTAGCTGAAGGTGCGCACCACCATGCCGCCGAGGATTCCGATCGGGAAGGCGCCGAGCGCGGTCAGCAGGACCCGTTCGCTCAGTGCGTCCCGGCCGGAGTCCAGGGCGATGTCGACCACCCCCCAGACGGCGATCAGGACCATCATGGCGAGCAGTTCGATCGCCGGCGGGCTCAGCGGGCCCACGTTCGGCAGCCGGCGGATGCCGGCGCCGAGCAGACCGCCCAGGCCGAAGAGAATCAGCGAGGCCACCGCGCAGGGCCAGGCCTCGAGTTTCCCGGCCAGGCCCATCCCGACGAAGTCGACGTTGCCGGTCTGGATGCCGAGGAAGACCTTGTACTTGAGGAACGCGAAGGCGTCCACCACCCCGGCGAGCCCGGTGGCGAGCGCCAGCGCGACGAGCGGGGCGCGGAAGTCGATCTGCGTGTACCGCCACTGCTCGGGCGTCGTGCGCCGAGGTCCTGCTGAACCGGCCGGATCCTGCTGATTCGACATGCCGGGGGTTATCCGGCCGGCGGCGGGCTAAACCTCGGTCGCCCTGCCGTGCCCGCCGTTTCGGCGACGATCTGGGCAGAGCGCGATTAAGAGCCCTCGCCGGGGCAGGCGCCATCGGCGCGATATCGCGTGTTCACGTGATGTGCCGGGCCGGTGGGCCCGAGGAGCATTCAGACCATGCCCATGACGTTCTCCGCCGCATCCTCAGCCTCTGCTCGGGGGGCCGGTGGCGCTCTTCCGCCGAGGAGGTTGCCATGGAACCGGTCCCGATGACCCGGGCGCGTACGGCGTTCTGGTCCTGCGCGCTCCTGGCCGTGGCCGGAGCCGCGCTTGCCGCTCCCGTGTGGAGCATCGCGGCGCTGCTGTTCACCTGCGTCGCTATTCCGCTCGCGGTGTCGGTGCGGGGAACCCCGCACCACGTCCGAGCGCTGTTCTTCCCGTCCCGGTCCGCCTTCGGGCGGCCCCGACCCGAGAGGATTCTCGAGCATGCGCGACAAGGTCAGCGACATTGACGAGAGGCAGTCGAAAACCGGCGACGGCACGGTGTTCAACACCGTTCCCCGCAACCCCGACATCGACCGGTCCCACCCGGACCTGATGCATCCGCCGGAGACCGACGAGGGCCTGATGCCGAACATGGTCTTCCCGTTCTCGCTGGCCCACACGCGTCAGGAGGAAGGCGGCTGGACCCGGGAGATCACCGACCGGCTGCTGCCGATCGCCCACGAGCTGGCGATCGTCGACATGAAGCTCAACCCGGGCGCGTACCGGGAGCTGCACTGGCACGTGCAGTCCGAGTTCGGGATCATGCTCAACGGCAGCGGGCGGATCAGCTCGGTCGACCAGGAGGGGCGCAACTTCCTGGAGGACGTCAAGCAGGGCGACCTCTGGTACTTCCCGGCCGGGATCCCGCACCACCTGCAGGCGTCCGAGGAGGGCATGGAGTTCCTGCTGGTCTTCGACGACGGCTGCTACTCGGAGGACGCCACGTTCCAGATCAGCGACTTCTTCGCCCACACCCCGAAGGAGGTCCTGGCGAAGAACTTCGGCTGGTCGATGGAGCAGATGCGCAACATGCCGGAGAAGGAGAAGTACATGTTCTCCGGCCAGGTGCCGCCGCCGTTGGCCGAGGACCGCGTCTTCAGCCCGACCGGTGACGTGCCCCGCAGCTTCAAGCACCAGCTGCTGGCGCAGACGCCGGAGCGGTTCAACGGGGGGTCGGTGCGCATCGCCGACTCCACCAACTTCGCCGCGGCGACCACCACGGCGATCGGGCTGGTCGAGATCGAGCCCGGCGCGATGCGGGAGCTGCACTGGCACCCGAACGCCGGTGAGATGCAGTACTTCCTCTCCGGCTACGGGCGGATGGGGGTCTTCGCCAACCACGCCACCTCCCGGACGTTCAACTTCAGCACCGGCGACGTGGGTTACGTGCCGATCTCGTACGGCCACTACATCGAGAACCTCGGCGACGAACCGCTGGTCTACCTCGAGCTGTTCCGGGCACCGAAGTTCCAGGACATGTCCGTGATGCAGTGGATGGCGAACACGCCGCC
>Ga0233383_1000608_pt1 | contig 13330 bp, 12 predicted proteins | sample ElkDunMinimDraft_14_FD_191542 | JGI IMG/M metagenome (GOLD analysis project Ga0233383, IMG submission 191542) | Fecal eukaryotic communites from dung pellets of Tule Elk in California, USA - Elk Dung G16 | ecosystem: Host-associated > Mammals > Digestive system > Large intestine > Fecal | place...
CGCGTCCAGGGTCTCCACCTTCCGCAGGCCGGGGAAGAGTCGAGACCACACGGCCACCACCAGGATGCTGCCCACCCCCCCGATCAGCACCGCGGGCACCGTGCCGAAGAGGGAGGCGGAGAGTCCCGCGCGCGCATCTCCCAGCTCGTTGGAGGCGCCGATGGCGATCATGTTCGTCGCGCCCACCCGTCCGCGCATGGAGTCGGGCGTGAGGGTGAGCTCGAGGGTGCGGCGGATCACGACGCTGACCATGTCCGCGCACCCCAGCACCACCAGCGCGAGGAGCGAGAGCGGCAGCCAGGTGGAGAGCCCGAACACGATCGTCGCCAGCCCGTAGCAGGAGACCCCCAGCAGCATCTTGCGACCGACCGCGCGCCGCGGCGGGTTCCAGGCCAGCCACAGCGCGGTGCAGGCGGCGCCCACCGCGGGGGCGCTGCGCAACAGGCCCAGACCCCAGGGGCCGGTGTGCAGGATGTCGCGGGCGTAGATCGGCAGCAGCGCCACCGCGCCGCCCAGCAGCACCGCGGCGAGATCGAGGGTGATGGTCCCGAAGAGCACCGGCTGGCTCTTCAGGAAGCGCAGGCCGGTGAGGAGCGAGTGCCAGGAGAGCTCCTCGCGCTCGCCGCCACGGCTGCGCGTGCGGATGAGCAGGAGGCTGATGAGCGCAAGCGATCCCAGCGCGGCCGAGGTCGCGTAGGCCGCTATCGGACCCTTCCAGCCGTAGAGCACGCCCCCGAGCGCGGGCCCGGCGATGGTGCCCACCTGCCAGGTGGTGGAGCTGAAGGCGACGGCCTGCGGGAGCGACGCGGCGGGAACGAGGTTCGGGACGAACGCGCTGCTGGTGGGGGAATAGAACGCGCGCATGGTGCCGAACAACGCGAGCACCGCGTAGACCCACGTCACGTTCGAGGCGATCATCCCGGTCGCCGTGAGCACCAGGAAGAGCAGCGCGCAGAGGGTCATCCCGGCCTGCGCGAAGAGCAGCAGTCCCCGCCGCTCGTAGCGATCGGCGGCGTGGCCCGCGGGCAGCGCGAACGTCACGAAGGGGAGGAACTGCGCGAGACCCACCAGGCCCAGCGCGAGGGGGCTGTTGGTGATGGCGTACAGCTGCCAGCCGATCGCGACCGACTCGATCTGGATCGCGAGCACCGCGCACAGGCGCACCACCTGGTAGAGGCGGAAGTCACGGAACTGCAGCACCGAGGCGTCGAGGGCCATGGGTCAGTGGATCGCCGCGCGCACGCCGAGCTGGGCGACGATCTCGGCCTCGGCCGCGAGCAGCTCCTCGAGGCGCGCGTTGGCGACCGCCTCGTCCTCGGCCTCGACGGCCAGCCGGTGGAAGAGCGACTGGTGTCCGTCCTCGCTCTGCGCCAGCTCGGCGTAGAAGCGCTGCAGGCCGGGATCGGTGAGCCCCTCCGCCAGCAGGCTCAGGCGCTCGCAGGAGCGGGCCTCGATGATCGCCGCGACCAACAGCCGATCCAGGCGGCGCTCGCGCGAGGGCGTCCGGACCAGCTTCTGCAGCGCGCGGGCGTAGGGGTCGCCCGCGTCGCGGCCCAGCGTCAGCCCCCGATCCTCCATCAGCTTGAGCACGCGCGCGAGGTGGGCGGCCTCCTCGCGGGCCAGCCGGGCCATGTGCTGCGGCAGCCCGCGCAGATCCGGATAGGTCTGGAGCATGGAGAGCGCGTTGGCCGCGGCCTTCTTCTCGCAGTGCGCGTGATCGATCAGGACTTCGTCGAAGTTCGCCAGCGCGTGCGCGAGCCACGCCGGATCGGTGCGCGAATGGAGGACGACGGGGCCATCGCCGCGCAGCGGGCGGCGCGAGGGCGTGGGACGCAGGGTGGACACGAGGCCCCCTCTATCGGACGGATGGGGCGTCCAGCAACACGAGGCGCTGGGACGCGCCTGCCACGTAGCCCACGCGGCGGGCGATCTTCGCGGTGACCTCGTCGGCTTCGTTCACGCGCAGCGAGAGACGCGGGAGCGAGGAGAGCAGGTGGCGGGAGATCTGCCCCAGGTTGAGCAGCGCGTGACCCTTGCGGCGGTGATGGCGGTGGGTGTGCAGCCCCTCGAGCTCGGCGCCCCACTGGCTGCGGCTGCCGATGTCGATCTTGAAGGCGATGTCGCCGTCCTCCTCGTAGATGTAGCTGCGCGCATCGCGGACCCTGCGGCGCACCCGCTGGGTCAGCGCCGTCGCGTCCAGCTCGAGCGGCTTGTGCCCCATGCGCTCCTCGAGGTCCTCTGCGCTCAGGGCGACCAAACGGGGCACGTCCGCTTCGCGGGCCAGTCGCAGGAGCGGATTGGTGAAGGGCCCCATGTCGTCCGCGGACACGGTGAAGAGGCGCTGCGCCACCGACACGCGAGGCCGCGCTCCCTGCCCGAGCGCGCGCACCACCGCATCGACCGGCGCGCGATCGCCGATGCACGCCTTGAGCTGCACCTTGCCCACCAACGGCGCGGTGACCTCGTTGAAGTGCGCGGGATCGCCCTGGGAGGGGACCACCAGCCCGCCGTTGCCGCCCACGAAGAGCACGGCCGTCAGCGCCTCACCGTCCAGCCGCCCATAGAACGCATGCGGCGCGCGCGCGTCGGAGGACTCCAGGCCGAAATCCTCGAGCAGCCCCAGCAGGTACAGGTGCTGCTTCACGTCCCGGGTCAGGAAGGTCCGGAGCGCATCGAGGTGCTGGGCGCCCAGGCGCTCGATGGTGGAGGGCATCGGTGGTGACGGCGGGTGAGGGGATCGGTGCGGGACCTTATCCCCCCTCCGCGCCCGCCCACCAGCCCGGAGGCCGCAACGCGCCACCCGCCGCGGGCTCGACCCTTCGGATTCCGGTGAGGGTGTCCGGATGGTGCGCCCGGCGCGGGCGCAAGCAGGTGTGAGGGCGCCTTGCGGTGCGGGGTGGAGCTCAGCGCTCGCCGTCCCAGGCGAAGGTCGCCGAGTGGAGGAAGTCCGCGGGGCCGCCCGGATCGGGATAGGCCAGATCGAGCAGGCTGTCGGACGCGCAGGCCTGGAGGTAGGGATCCTGGACCGAGAGTTCGGCCCGCCGCTCCGAGGGACCTCGCGCGCCGTCGGGCGAGTAGGTGAGGTGGATCGCGATCTCGACCGGTCCCTCCACCTGGTGGCCGTCGGTCTCCATGCACAGCGACAGCAGTCGGCGCGCCTCGCGCTCCGTCTCCCGGATCCACCGGGACCCCGGCGCGGTGATGACCCGCCCGGTCCACGTCGGCGCGCGCTCGTCTTGCGGCGCCTGGGGCACCGGCGCCGCGGCGGCCACGGGAAGCACGCGCGCGGACGCCCGCGCTTCGTCCTCCACGGCCGCGGTGACGACGGCCACCGCGACCTCGTCCCGCTCGGCGCGACGCGCGGCAGGCGTGCGGGACGCCACCTCGGGTGCGGAGGCCGCGGTCTGGTCGTGCGCCGGTCCCGACTCGAGCGCGAGGAAGCCGCCCAGGCAGATCAGCGCGAAGGCAGCGCTGGTGAGGACGAGGATGCGCAGGCCCGACATCGTGGCGGTGGATCTAGCAGAACCGGCAGGCGCCACCAGGGACCGATGGCTGCCTGGATGCCGGGCAGCTGGCCGGCAGGGCGGTGCCGGTGCCGGTGCTGGTCGGCGCCGCGTCGGGGGCGGTGCGGGAAGCTCCGGACCGCGGGTGGCCGGTGCCGGTGCTGGGCCGGCGCCGCGCCGGGGCCGATGCGGGAAGCTCTGGACCGCGGGCGGCCCACTCGAGAGCGCCGCCAAGAGCGCCGCGGTGCAGGGCAGGGTGCCGAGCTGCGGCATTTCGAAGCCCCTGCGGTCCGCCTCAATCCGCCGCGGCGGCGGCCCGACAGGTCTCGCCGAGACCCGTGACGCGCGCCGCCTGCTGCTCGCTCAACTCCTCCTCCGCAACGAGCGCCTGATCGGCCTCGAAGAGGTCCCTGGGCGTGGGGAAGTGTGCGGCGGCGTTCTCCGCGAGGCAGGCGCAGACCGCGGCGTCCTCCGGACTGCCCTGGCTGCACTCGTGGACGTAGACCGCCCGGTAGCTCGGGCCGAAGGTCGTGGCCGAGAGGACGCTCCGCCTGAAGTGGAGCATGCAGTCGGCGCCGACCTGATTGCTCAGTCGCTCGACCTCCTGCTGCCCCAGCTCCTGCGCGCGCATCGAGTTGGGCACCTTGCTGCGGATCCCTTCGACGACGCATGAAATCACGCCGGCCCGCTCCGCTGGCGTCGTCACCAGGTTCGCAAGCTCGGGCCTGGCCCAGAACATCGCCGAGAGCTCCTCGGCGTGGGCGTCGGTCAGGAACGGCTCGTCTGGCGAGGCGCTCGGAGGCGGCGCGCTGGCGCTCCGGGTGGAGGCGCAGCCCATGAGGCTCACCGTGAGGAGGCAGACCAGCGGAAGCGGCCAAGGCAGGGAAGGTCGGGACATGAGGCCCTTTCGGGTATCCACCGTGGCCGGCGCAAATCGCCGCTGGCACTCCGTTCACTGATGAACGCAGCCGCCCCGACGCGGCGGGGCCTTCAGAGGCCCAGGGCCGATCGGATGGCGGACTCGCTGGTCTGCGCGGGCGCCCGGGGAAGGCGCTCGAGCGAGAAGTCGGCGACCAGCGCTTCGGCCCGCATCGGCCCGCCGTCTCCGAGGCCGCTCCACGCGGCCAACAACCCGATCACGCGCTCGGGGTCCATGCCTGCCTCGCGCAGGTCCTCGAGTGCGAAGGCGCCCTCGCGCTTGGCCAGGCGTTTGCCATCCTCTCCGTGGACCAGCGGGACGTGGGCATGGCGCGGTGGGGTGAGCCCGAGCGCCGCCTGGAGCTGGAGCTGACGCGCGGTGGAGCCCAGCAGGTCGTCCCCGCGTAGGACGTCGGTGACCCCGCTGTCCGCATCGTCCACCACCACGGCGAGCTGATAGCTGGCGACCCCGTCGTTGCGGCGCACCACGAAGTCGCCGACCACCGCGGCCACGTCCTGGGCCTGGGGCCCCATCACCCGATCGACGAACCGGGTGACGCCGGGCTCCGGACGGAAGCGCAGCGCCGCGCCGCGCCCGGCCCCCGGCGCATCCCAGGGCAGCGCGAGCCCGCTGCAGGTCCCCGGGTAGCGCGGCCCCTCCTCCCCGGCGTGGGGGGCGCTGGCCGCGCGCGCGATCTCTGCGCGGCTGCAGCGACAGGCGTAGATGCGGCCGGCGCGGCCGAGCTGCGCGAGCGCCTCGGCGTAGCGGGGGCCGCGCTGCGACTGGAGGATCGGCGTTTCGTCCCAGCCGAGTCCCAGCCACTCGAGATCGCGGTAGATCCGCTCCACGTGGGCGTCCCGCGAGCGCCCGCGGTCCAGATCCTCGATCCGCAGCAGGAAGCGACCGCCGGCCGCGCGCGCCTGCAGCCACCCCAGCAGCGCCGAGCGCGCGTTGCCGAGGTGCAGCTTGCCTGTGGGGCTGGGGGCGAAGCGCCCGGTGAAGGTGGTGTCCATCGGGGATCGGATCGTAGCGCGGTCGCGGATGCGGTGAGCGGCGCCTTTTGGGGGCCAGCTGGGTATGGTCCCGGGCCTCCATGCGCTTCCTCCACTGCTCCGACGTCCACGTCACCCTCGACTACTCGAAGATCCCCTGGAGCCGCCTGGGTTGGCGCCGCTGCATCGCGCGGGCGGAGCTGACCTTCGGCGGTCGGCAGGCCGCCTACGCGCGGGCGCCGGAGACGCTGCGGACCATCGCCGACCACGCCCGCACCCGCGCCGACCACCTGCTGGTCACCGGCGACCTGACCGCCTACGCGTTGGATGGCGAGTTTGCCGGGGCGCGCGCGGCGCTGGGATCGCTCGCGGACAGCACCGGGCGCTGCACGGTCATCCCGGGCAATCACGACGTGTACACGCCGGGCTCGGTCCGCACCCGCCGCTTCGAGAAGCACTTCGGCCACCTGCTCGAGAGCGCGATGCCCGAGTACCGCCGCGAGGACGCCTTCCCCTTCGTGCACCTGGTCGGAGAGGACGTGGCGGTCGTCGGACTGCGATCCGGGCGCGTCCCGTTCGCCCCCGGCTTCTCCTACGGCGTGATCGGCGCGGCCCAGCTCGAGGGGCTCGCCGCGATGCTCGCGGATCCGCGGCTCGACGGCCGCGCGGTGCTGGTGATGGTGCATCACGCGCCGCTCACCGAGGCCGGCGTGCCCGATCGTCCCATGCACGGGCTGAAGGACGCGCAGGCACTGCTGTCACTCCTGCCCGGATCCCGCTTCGCGGTCCTCCACGGGCACATCCATCATCGCTATCACCACCCCGCGACCGCGCACCGCCCCCACATCTTCGGTGCCGGCTCCTCCACCCAGGCCGGCCGCGAGGGCTACTGGCTCATCGACGTCGAAGGTGGCGTGGTGAAGGGGGGCGAGAAGGTCTCGCTCCAGCCCGCGGTCTGAAGGCGGCCCCGGCCCGCTCCCAATCGGCATCGCCCTGCCGCGGCGGGGCCCGACTCAGGCCACCAACGCCGACGGGCTCCACACGCGGCAGAAGCTGATCCAGCGCTTCCCGTCGACCTCGACGCGCCACTCCGTGTGCGGAGTGAGCGGCATCGCGCGCGCGACGAAGCGCTCGAGGAGCTCGGACGCGTGGGTCGGGGACAGCTGCGGTGCGCGGAAGGAGATGCGCAGCTCGGCCTCCAACCCCGGGCCCACCGCGACGCAGGCGGCGACGTGCACGCCGTCCACGCGGGACTGCAGGTGGGGCGGGAGCACCAGTCGGCCATCGTGTCCGGGCAGCCAGTTCTCCGCCAGCAACGCGGCAGGCAGCAGCAGCGCTCCTGCCTCCTCCAACGACGAGTGCTCGTGAACGGCGGGCATGGGGACACCTCCTCGAAACCTCACCATGACGAAGGCAAGCGGCGCGCGGCAAGGGGGCCGGTGTGCGCGAGCGTCCCCGGGTCGCGAGCGGTGGATCCGCGGGCCGCGCGCAGGCGCCCCAAGCGGCGATCGTGATGCGCGGGGGCTTGACCACCGCGCATCCGTGATCAACGCGCGCGCAGCCCGCCGATCGCGATCGCCGGTGACCGCGGCGTCTCCGCTTCGCCGCGTCGCCATGCCGCAGGCGCCGCTTGCGCCTCCCCCGGGAGCTCGTCTCCGGGCGCGGAGCGACGACGCCCCGCGAGCAGTTCGTGATGCCTTCTGGACGTCTTCGACCCTCGTCGATGGTCGCTGGCGAACGGGGAGCGCGCCCGAAGGACGAGCGCGCCCGCGCGGCGCGTAGCGTGCCCCTCGCACCTCGCGCGCTCTCGAAGGAGTCCCGACATGACGAAGCTCCGCCTGCAGATCCTCACGGTCAGCACCCGTCTCCAGCGCAAGGGGCCTGCCGTCGCAGCGTGGTTCCTGGCGCAGGCGCAGGCCTACGACGCCGGCTTCGAGATCGAGGCGGTGGATCTCGCCGAGCAGCAGCTGCCGGTCTTCGACGAGCCACGACATCCGCGGCTGAAGCAGTACGAGCACGACCACACCAAGCGCTGGAGCGAGGTGGTCGAGCGCGCGGACGCCTTCGTCTTCGTCACGCCCGAGTACAACCACTCGATGCCGCCGTCGTTGGTGAACGCGCTCGACTTCCTGGTGCAGGAGTGGGCCTACAAGCCGGTCGGCTTCGTCTCCTACGGCGGCGTCTCGGCCGGCACCCGCTCGGTGGAGGCCGCCAAGATGCTGGTGACCTCGCTCAAGATGATGCCGATGTTCGAGACCGTCAGCGTCCCCTTCTTCACCCGGCACCTCGACGAGGCCACCGGCCGCTTCGACCCCGGCGAGGTCCACGACAAGGCCGCGCGGGCCATGTTGGATGAGCTGTCCCGCTGGGCCCACGCCCTGGTCCCGCTGCGGCGCGCCTCCTGACGTGGGTCGTCCGGAGGTCGCCGCGCAGGAGGCCCCCCGCGGACACCGCCCGATTCAAGCCTCGGCGAGCTCCGCGGCCAGTCGGGTGGCCTCGCGGACGCAGTCGGAGAGTCCGACGCCGCGGTACGCGTTGCCCACGAGGCTCAGCGGCCCGAGCTCCGCGATGCCGGCGAAGATCCGGGACACCCTCGACGTGTGGCCGACCTCGTACTGCGGGATCCCCTGCGTCCAGCGGAAGGCGCGCGCGATCAGCGGCTCGGTGCGCACGTCGAGGATCTTCCCGAGCTCCCGCTGCACGTGGGCGATGAGGGCGTCCTCGGAGAGCGCGACCAGCTCGGGGCGGTGGGCACCGCCGACCATGGTGGTGAGCAGCGCCGTCTCGGGCGGGGCGCGGAAGGGGAAGCTGCTGGAGGTGTAGATGGTGCCCATGATCCCGCGGCCCTCGCGGTTGGGGACCAGGAAGCCGAAGCCGTCCAGCGCTGGCGCGTCCTTGGCGGCGAAGCCCAGGTGCACCACACCCACCGGTGCATACGGGATCGCCTCCAGCGCGTCCGCGACGTCCGGCGAAAGCGGCCGCAGCAGCCGCGCGCTCGCCGGTGCGGAGGTCGCGAGCACCAGGTGCGCCGCGTCGATCGCACCGCCCGAGTCCAGCTCCACGCGGTAGCCCTCGCCGGTGCGGGTGATCTCCACCACCGAGGCGCGCGTGTGCAGCCGCGAGCCGAGCCGCATCGCGAGCGTCCCGATGAGCGACTGCAGCCCTCCCTCGAAGCTCGCCAGCCGCCCGCTGGGCGTGCCCCCGGGGCCCGGCTGCAGCGCGGGGACCTTGCGGTTTCGCCACAGCCCGAGCGCCAGGCTGCGGTGCTTCTGCTCCAGCTCCCACAGCCGGGGGAAGGCCGCGCGCACGCTGAGCTTCTCCACGTCGCCGGCCCAGGTGCCGGTCTGCATCGCGTCCACCAGCACCGCGGTCGTCTCGTCACCGAGGTGGCGGCGCATGAAGGGACCGAGCGCCTCGTCCGTGCCCGCCGGGGCGCGGCGACTCAACGGCTCGAGCAGCGCCCGCAGCCTGGCGGTGGCCGGAAGCACGCTCGAGGCGAGGAAGGCCGGCGGGCTCCTGGGCAGCTCGCGGAGGGCGCCGCGCGTGTAGACGTAGCGGCGCGCAGCGGCGGGAGAGGCCGGGCGCAGCGACATCTCGAGCCCCAGGCGGTGCGCCAGATCGCGCACGCTGCCCTCCCGGTCCAGGAAGGCCTGCGGTCCGGTCTCGAGCAGGAAGCCGTCTTCTTCGAAGGAGTGCACCGGGCCTCCGGCGCGCTCCGCGGCCTCGAGCACCTTCACGTCGCGTCCGCGCGACAGGAGCGCCTCGGCCACCGTCAGCCCGGAGATCCCACCGCCCACCACCACGATCGGGCCGCTCATGGAAAGAGGCGCTCCAGCTCCCAATCGGCGCCGGCGGACGCGCGCGTGTACAGCTTGCGCTCGTGCAGGCGACCCGGGCGGTCGGACCAGAACTCGATGCGCAGCGGCACCAGCCGGAAGCCACCCCAGTGCGGTGGGCGCTCGACCGGACGGTCCATGAAGCGCGCCTCGACCTCGGCGTAGCGCTGGGCCAGGGCCTGGTCATCGGGCAGGACCTGGCTCTGCAGGCTGGCCCACGCGCCGAGCTGGGAGTCCCGCGGGCGGGTCTGGAAGTAGGCGTCGGACTCCTCGGCCGGGACCTGCTCGACGACGCCCTCGACGCGCACCTGCACGCCCATCTGGGGCCAGAAGAAGACCAGCGCGGCGCGATCGTCCGCCGCGAGCTCCCGACCCTTGCGGCTCTGGCCGTTGGTGTAGAAGACGAACCCGCGCGAGTCGTGGGCCTTGAGCAGCACCACGCGCGCGGACGGAGCCCCGTCCGCACCCACCGTGGCGAGCACCATCGCGGTCGGATCCTTCGGGATCTTGGTGAGCGCCTCGGCGTAGAGTGCCGCGAAGCGCTCGAAGGGTTCGGTGGCTGGGGCGTTCACGCGAGCGGCCTCTCCTGAGGACCCGGCGCGTTCGAGGAGATTGCGCGGGCACCTATGAAGATTCTCTTCGTGGCTTCTGAAGTCCACCCCTATTCCAAGACGGGCGGACTCGCCGACGTCGCGCATGCGCTGCCCCGGGCGCTCGCCGACGCGGGACACGAGGTGCTCGTCGTCACCCCGGCCTACGGGGATCTCAAGGGCGGCTGGCCGACGCCGCTGGGCCAGTCGGTCACGCTCCGGTTCCCGGTCGGCCACTTCGAGGTGGACCTCCTCGAGCATCGGCCGTCGGCGCGGCACCGCGTGCTGTTCCTCGGGAACCACGGGCTCTTCGGACGCAGCGGGATCTACGGCGATGCGCATGGGGACTTCGGCGACAACGCCCTGCGGTTCACCGTGCTCTCCGTGGGCGCGCTGACCGCGGCGCAGGCGCTCGGCTTCGCGCCGGACATCGTCCACCTCAACGACTGGCAGACCGGCCCCGCGGCGCTCGCGCTGACCCGGGGCTACGCGAACACGCCGCTGGCCGACGCGCGCAGCGTCTTCACCATCCACAACCTCGCCTACCAGGGCGTCTTCCCCAAGTCGCAGATGGACGCGCTGGGGATCCCGTGGGACGCCTTCCGCCCCGACGGGCTCGAGTTCCACGATCACCTGTCGTTCATGAAGGCGGGCCTCAACTGGGCCGACGCCCTCACCACGGTGAGCCCCACCTACGCGCGGGAGATCCAGACCCGCGAGCACGGCGAGGGACTGGATGCGCTCCTGCGCGAGCGCGCGGGCGAGCTCTTCGGCATCCTCAACGGCGTGGATCCGGACGAGTGGGATCCCGCGCGCGATCCGCACCTGCCCGCGCACTTCACCGCCGCGGACCTGACCGGAAAGCAGGTCTGCCGGCGCGAGCTGCTGGGGCGCTTCGGGTTGGATCCCGCCTCGACCGGACCGCTCTTCGTGTGCGTCAGCCGGCTCGCGCACCAGAAGGGCCTGGACCTCGCGCTCGAGGTGCTGCCGGGACTGCTGTCGCACGGCGACGCGCGCTTCATCCTGTTGGGCAGCGGCGAGCGGCGGCTCGAGCACGGCTTCCGGCAGCTGGCCGCGCGCTTCCCGCATCAGGTCGGCCTGCAGCTTCGCTACGACGAGCCCCTCAGCCACCTGGTGGAGGCGGGCGGGGACTTCTTCATCATGCCCAGCCGCTACGAGCCGTGCGGCCTGAACCAGCTCTACAGCCTGCGCTACGGGACCCTCCCCATCGTGCGCTACACCGGCGGGCTCGCCGACACGGTGGTGGACGCGGGCCTCCCCGAGGGCACCGGCCTGGTCTTCGGCGAGTTCCATCCGGGGGCGCTGGCCCACGCGCTCGAGCGCGCGCTGCAGGTCCACGCGAACCCCGACTGGATGGGACCGGTGCGCGCCCGCGGGATGGCGCAGGACTTCAGCTGGGCACGCAGCGCCCGCGCCTACGAGGGGCTCTACCGGCGGCTGATCGGCTGATCGGCTGATCGGCTGATCCGTTCCGGAGTCCGCCGCCCCCCGTGCGCCAGGCTCCGGGGGATCCGGACAGGGACGTCAGGCGTCGGCGGCGGAGGGGGGCGCCGGCGGACGCGCGTCGGTGTCCCGCGCGGCGGGCTTCACGCGCTGGACCCGGACGCGATCGAGCCGCGCGCCCTCCTTCTCCTGCACGGTGAGCAGCAGCCCCGAGTGGGTGAAGCGCTCGCCGATCTCGGGGAGGCTGCCGGACTGCTGCGAGAGGAAGCCGCCCAGGGTCTCGTAGTCGCCCTCGGGGATCACCACGTCGAAGACGCTGGCGAAGGTGTCGACCTCGATGGCGGCGTCGACCAGGAAGCTGCCATCCGGCAGGCGCTCCACCTGGGCCTCCTCCACCTCGAACTCGTCGCCGATGTCGCCGACGATCTCGCGGAGGATGTCCTCGAGCGTGACGATCCCCATGAAGCCGCCGTACTCGTCGACGACCATCGCCATGTGGATGCGCGCCTGCTGCATCTCGCGCAGCAGGTCACCGATGGGCTTCATCCACGGCACGAAGTGCGCGGGGCGGATGACGTCCTCGAGGACGATGATCTCCGGGTGCTCGAGCAGGGGGATCAGATCGCGCGAGTGCAGCACGCCCACGATGTGATCGAAGTCGTCGCGGTAGACGGGCAGGCGGCTGTGGTTCTCCTCGGCCAGCTTGCGGAGGATCTCCTCGGGCGTGTCGGTGATGTCCGCGGCGACCACGTCGGTGCGGGGCACCATGATCTCGCGGCAGCGCTTGTCCGAGAGCTCGAAGATGGAGCGGATGAGGGCCGGGGCGCCCTTGTCCACGTGCTCGCTGGCAGCGCGAGCGGTCAGCAGCTTCTCCAGCTCCTCGAGCGGCGGAGGAGGGGACTCGAAGCGCAGCCGCATGCCGAAGGGCTTGGCCAGCAGGTTGGCCAGGGCCAGCAGCACCCGCATGAACGGGTAGAGCGTGCGGACCAGCAGGTTGACCAGGCCGGACAGGCGCAGCGCCCAGGTCTCGGGGGAGGCGTTGGCCAGGCCCCGCAGGGTCACGTCGGACATGGCCGCGATCACGCTGACCAGCAGCGCGCCCGAGAGCGACGCTCCCAGGGCCGACCAGGGGCCGAGCGTGTTCACGACGAAGAGCCGCGGCGGGGCGAGCGCGCCGATGCCGGCGGCCAGGAAGCCGAAGATCACCATGCCGCTGCGGACCGAGGCGGCGGTGCCCTCGCGATCCAGCTTCAGCCGGAGGACTCGCGAGCCGGCTCCGGGTCGGGCCTGTGCCAGCTCCTTGGCCCTCAGATCAGAGGTACCGTAGAGGGCGGACTCGGCCGCGGCGATCAACGCGCGAATGGTGAGCAGGCTCAGACAGCAAAGCCAAAGGGCCCAGTGGGGCATCAGACTTGGCGTCATAACCAAATCCCGGGGGCAGTGCACGCTCCGTGGTGGGCCCCGTCTTTCTCCGGTGTCCGGTAAGGTGGGCGCCATGCGAACCGTCGGGCAGCGTGGATGGGGCCGAACCCTGGGCCTCTGGCTCCTTCTGGCGGGGTGGCCCGCCGCCGCCTGGCCGGTCGACGTCCGCCTGACCTTGGCCGAGACCGAGACCCGGACCGTGGAGCTCACCTCCCTGGACTGGGTGGAGAGCGACGCCCCCGAGGTGGTGTCCGCGCGGCGGCTGGCCTCCGGGGCGCTCGAGCTCGCGGCCCGGCGCCCGGGACAGGCGCGACTCCTCCTCTACGCGGAGGGTGGCTTCGCGGTGTGGCGCGTGGTGGTGGGAGAGGGGCCCGAGCGTCCCGAGGTGTCGTCCGCGCTGCGCGAGGCCGCGGCCCGGGCCTGTCCCGGTCTGGAGGTCTCGGCGGCGGGAGGACCGCGGTCCTCGGGCGGGCCGCGCCTGCAGGCGACCGTGCCGGACGAGGCCTGCCGGTTGGCGCTCCTTCCCCTCCTCGCCTCGGATGCGTTCCTCGCGCGCGATCTCTCGCTGACCTTCTCGTCCGAGGCGCTCCAGGCGCAGCTGATC
>Ga0233383_1000613_pt1 | contig 13277 bp, 17 predicted proteins | sample ElkDunMinimDraft_14_FD_191542 | JGI IMG/M metagenome (GOLD analysis project Ga0233383, IMG submission 191542) | Fecal eukaryotic communites from dung pellets of Tule Elk in California, USA - Elk Dung G16 | ecosystem: Host-associated > Mammals > Digestive system > Large intestine > Fecal | place...
GTTTGACCGGCCGGGAATATGGGAAGGGTGAATTACCTTGAAATATACCTTGTTTTGCAGAAAAGGGAATAGTTTCATTCCTGATAAGCATTATTTGTTTATAGGTAGATGGTTAGGATTTAATCCTAATATAGTATTGCTGCAGCATGGGGTATTTAGTTTAGAAAAGCTGCAGATACTTAGAAGGTTTGATAAGATAGCTTTGTTTTATGATTCCAGATACCATTCTTTAACGGTAGAAGCGCGGTACAATGAAACCTATTACAAGCGCAAAGCTAAGGAAGAGGATTTGCAGCAGTTTGTCGGTTACCTTTATAAAAAGACAGATAATTTATATGAAGGGAGTTTTACTAATGGACTATGAAGAAAAACTCAAATCCCTATTAGATGCTTTCATATCTGATTATATGGAAGATAAGGAACGGATGGTTCTGCGTGCAGTTTGTGAAATTCTTTTCAGACGGTGCGCGGCTATTAGCACAGATGGATATTTATGTCAGTTTTGCACTTTGCGTAATCTTTGTAAATTCATGTTGAAGGGAGGTAATAAAGATGAAGATAGATAAAATGCGGTGGTACAAGATTATTATTTCCGGCACGGAACGTATTGTCCGGGTAGATGATCGTATTATGAAGTACTGTGTTATTGATTATTACGATGGCCGTTTATGGCATACCGGGTCATGTGCGAGCTGCAAAAAGTTTATACTTGACAACTTATCTAATAGGAAGGAAGGTGTTTAATTATGCCGGATTTTAAAGAGTATACAAAGCTTCGGGATATTGCGCAAAAGCGCATTAAACGCGCACAGGCTGCCGGTGTTCCTCTGTTTATCCATGTTCCTACCGTCAAAGAATTGAGAGCTGCCGGGGATGCTGCAGCAGCTTTGGCTTTTCAGAATCTTAGCGCATTTGTAGAAACCGGGTTTTCCCTGAAGCGCAGACAGGAAGAGGAACGGCCTAAGCTTACTGAAGCAGAACGGAGAGAACGGAAACGGCAGCAGAGCAGAGAATACCGCAGACGGAAAGTAGCTAAAGAGCATGAAAGGTCAGCTTTCCCGAATAAATATCAAGGTTACCTTAAAGGGTTAAAAAAGTTGAATGTGGATATACCACCTTCTAAGCTGCCAGCGTTTTTTGCTTATATGGATTATCGTTTTGCTCAGGGTAATTCGAGTAAAAAGTATGTGTTTGATATATTTGTAGAAGATTTCCAGAAAATGCTTCAAAAGGGATACCAACCTGATCAGATATTAACCGATTTTCAAAAGTTTGAAGCTGATCAGGCCGCGCTGGCTGATCGGGCCGGTGATATGATCGGTACAAGTTATGAGAAAGCTATTGGATTATGGGATCAGTTTATAGCTAAAAGTTAACCGGAAGGGAGAGCTTAAGGGATGGTTTTAACGGATTGGGTTAACTTCGATTGGGATAATTATCTATTAAAATACGGTACAGTTCCGATGGGGAAAAAGCGCAGACGGAAAGATAAACGTTATACCATGAATGTATATGCTGCTTTTGATATTGAAACCAGCACGGTTTGGATGGATCAGGATAGAACTAAATATGATGTTCATAGCTTCATGTATAGCTGGGCCTTTCAGATTGAAGAACTGACAATAACTGGCCGGGAATGGGATAGCTTTTTCTCATTCCTGAGCCGGTTAAAGGCCGGTTTGGAATATGTGAAGGATGAGCTTTTTTGTGAGGTAACACCTAAGCTAATAATCTGGGTGCATAATCTTGCCTACGAATTTAGTTTTTTATCCGGTCTGTATAACTTTACTGATGAGGAATGTTTTTTCCGGGATGTGCGAAAACCTATTTATGTTTCTATGTTTGAAGTTTTCGAGCTGCGCTGCAGTTACATTCAGACAAACTTATCTTTATCCATGTTATGTAAGCAGATGGGAGTACCGGAAAAGCTTTCCGGCCAGCAGTTTAATTATGATAAGATACGGTATCCTTGGACAGAGTTAACCGATTATGAGCAGCAATATATTATTACAGATGTGGAAAGCTTAGTATTAGCAATGAAAAAGCGCGTAAGCATGGCTGGGGATAATTTGGTTTCTGTACCATTAACCAGCACCGGCTATGTCAGGCGCGAATGCAAAGCAGCTTTGACCGGGCATTATTATGATTTGGCTGACATGAAACCAGACGAAAGGCAATACCGGCTTTTAAGAAAAGCTTTCAGAGGTGGGAATACTCATGCTAACAGGAATTATGTAAACCGTATTATCACAGATGTTAACAGTTATGATATAGTTAGCTGTTATCCTACTCAGCAGCTTACAATGCGCTTTCCTATGAAACCCTATAGATGGTTGGATTATAGGCTTACACTTGATAGAGTATTTAAGTTTATAGGCTTAGGGTATTCAGTTGTGGGCCTGTATCAATTCAAGGGGTTACGGTTAAAGAATAAAAAAACACCTATACCGTATATCAGCCTCGGCCGGTGTGAATGTCTGGGATTTAAACTTGATAATGGCCGGGTATTAGAATGTGATTATTGTGAGATAGCACTAACTGAAGTTGATTTAGAAATAGTACTAAATCAGTATATTTTTGATGAAATATCTATTTTAGAATGTATGGCAGCACAAAAGGATTACTTACCGATAGAATATCGGCAAGTAATACAGGAATATTTTAATAATAAAACTAAGTTAAAGGGAGATGATACTGACACCGGATTATACCTTTATACCAAATCTAAAAATATGCTAAATTCTGTGTATGGTATGAGCGCGACCGATCCTATACATCAGGAAATACTTTACCGGTCAGGTTTATATCAGCGCAGCAGTTATTATACCATGACACCGGAAGAGATAGAAAAGGCATTAAAAAGCGCACCTTTTCCGTATCAATGGGGTGTTTATACTACCGCTTATGCGCGCCAGCAGTTGCAGCGTGCTATTGATCTATGCGGTAATAAGATTATTTACTGTGATACTGATTCCGTTAAAGTTAAAGGTAGTGTACAGATAGAAAAGCTTAATGATTATCAATTAAAGAAAGCAGTAGCTGCTAAAGCTTTTGCTGATGATCGGAACGGCCACCGGCACTATATCGGCCTTTTTGAAGAAGATGCCCATTATGATAGGTTTATAACACAGGGAGCAAAACGATATGCGTTTGAAAAGGCAGGAAAGATAGGGGTAACTGTTTCCGGTGTTACAAAACTAAGGAATGAAAAAACCGGGGAATATTTCGCAGTAGAAGAATTAAAAAAGCTGGAACGTTTCCGGGTGGGTATGGTCTGGGTTAAAGCTGGCGGTACAATGGCAGTTTATAATGATAATGATGATTTTGATTATACCGATCCTGAAACCGGCAGAACAGTTCATATTAGTAAGAATGTAAGTATTATACCTACAACTTATAAAATGACATATTCTAAAGATTATGAGCTTTTACTCGGCGAGATAGAACTTTACGGCGAATATAAAACAAGAAGGGAATGATAACAGAATGGCAAAAGTTTATACAAAACAAGGCTGGGTTAATTGGGATTATTTGATAGGCCAGGGTGCTGCTTTTACAATGGTAGTCGGTGCGCGTGGTGTGGGTAAAACTTACGGTTTAATGAAATACTGCATAGAAAACAACCGGCCGTTTATATATCTCAGACGGTTAAAAGCGCAGCTCGAACAATGCGCGACCGTGGAAGGTAATCCCTTTAAAAAACTTAATTCGGATTTAGGTACAGATATTAGGCCCAAATCATCGAAAAGCGGTATTGTCTTTGCTGATACGGATAAAGTAATAGCTTTAGGTGTAGCCCTGTCTACAGTTGCTAATGTTCGCGGTTTTGATTATTCCAACTATGATCTGATCCTGTTTGATGAAGCTATAGCTTCGGAAGGTGAACGGCCGATACCGCGAGAATTTAGCGCATTTTTGAATTTTTATGAAACTGTGAACAGAAACCGGGAGCTTACCGGCGAACAACCTACACAGGCCGTGCTGCTGGGTAATGCTAACCGGTTAACAAATCCATATTTTTCTGGCTGGCACTTTATGAAAACCGCTCTCAACATGATAAAAGGCCGTCAGATGGTATGGCAGAATGCCGACCGCAGCCGGTTAATGGTTATGTTATGTGATTCAGCTATATCAGCACGAAAACAAGATACTGCATTATATCATAATGCCAGCCGGGATTTCATCAGCATGGCTTTAGATAATGCTTTCAGAACCGATGGAACAAATATACGGTCTATGCCCATCCGGGAATTTAATCATATTGTATCAGTTGGTGAGATAGGTATTTACCGTCATAAAAGTGACCGGAAATATTATGTAAGTTTCCTGACTAATAAAGATAATTATTATGAAGCTTACGGTATGGGTTTAAAGTTATTTCAGCAGGATTTTTATAATTTACGTTTATTTTATATGATACAAAAAATCGTTTACTTTGAAAATTATGAAGCAGAACTTATTTTCCGGGAATTGTTTGATTTATCATAAAATCTTTGGTATACTTGTACAGGATCGGTAACCCTTCCGGCCGATACTAATAATTGATTAAGGATGGTGCTAATTATGGAACTTACCGGTATTCAAAAATTCAAGGCTATGAATGACAAACACGAAAATCTGAAGGATTGTGACGGTCTTATTATCCGGCCTGTTGCTTTCCATACTCACACCTATGAAGATACCGATGGTAAGCAGCACACGGTGCTTGTTATTCTGAACGGTAACGATAACAAGATGTATAAAACAGAAGTGGCCGCTTTTATTGACAAATTCATCAAGTATGACGAAAGCTTCGGTGATCTCCCGGACGATGAAAAACCGGAAATTGTTATTTCTCCCCGGGTTTCTAAGAAGGGTAACAAGTACGTTAATTTTGATCTTGTCGATGCTGGTTAATTGACACCGGCTAAAGAAAGAATAGAATAATAATCAGGGATGGTTTCTTTTCTCCCCAAACGCGAACCTCGGAAGGGTGGGGACGGCCGGGCGCGGCTATTAGGAAAAGAAACCATCTTTTTATATGTAAGAAAGAAGGGTTTATTATGCAGGATTTTGTTACGATCATTCAAACGGTGGGGTTTCCTATTGCCTGTGCGGTAGCTATGTTCCTGATGTTGCAATCAGAGCAGAAAGCGCATAAGGAAGAAAGCACTAAATTAACCGAAACAATAACCGATCTGAAAATAGATTTTTCCGATGCTATCCGGGATCAGGAAAGTAATATTACCGCCGCTATCAATAACAATACTTTAGTTATTCAAAAGTTGCTGGATAAGCTCGATAAGGATTAAGGACTATGTACACCGGGGATCAGTATGCCGCACAGGCAAAAAGCAAAAAGTATGATAATATTAAGTATTCTGATTATGATTGTCAGGCTTTTTGTGAGCTTGTATTGAAGGATTTGGGTGTCCGTACTTCCAGCGGCCGGGCCTATAATTGGCGCGGCAGCAATGATATGTTTAGAAATGCGGTAAGCTGGCGCGGTACTATTGAAGAATGTAAAGCAGCTTTTGGATGTATTCCTGAGGGGTGCTGGGTGTTCGCGGTTTCACATGATGGTGGGGAAGTAAGCAGGGGATACCATGATGATTTAGGGAATGCCTATCATGTCGGTATTTATACCGGGAACAATCAAACAAGAGATAGCACTAAGGGTAGCAAAAGGGATGGGGTAGGTTACCGGCCTATAAAAGATTGGAATTATATAGGTTTGGCTAAATGTCTTGACTTCCCTTGTATATCTCATAATATAAAAGTAGAAGTTTCCGATCTGAAAAGCCTTGTATCAGAATTGGAAACCATACTAAATAAGGTTAGGGGTTGGCTAAAGGAATGAATGTACAGAACATTATCAAACTGCTTGAAGCTGGGTATACCAAAGCAGAAATTGAAGCTATGGATTTACCGGAACAGGCAGAACCGGCAGCAGCTCAGGCAGTACCGGCAGAACCTGAAACGGATATACCGGCAGTACCGGCAGAACCTGAAGCAGCAGAACCGGGGAAAAATGCAGAACTTGAAGCGGTAAAACAGGAACTGCAGCAGACACAAAAGCAGCTTACCGCTCTGGTAAAACAAATGCAGCAGAACAACCTCAGAACTGCCAGCGTAAACATTTTACCGGATGATGAGCTGCAGCAAAAAACCGATGAAGCAATGGCCGAACTAATCCGGCCGAAAATCAAAAAGGAAGGTGAATAAAAATGTCCGTTAATACTCTTAATTTTGAACAAGTTAGTACCGTACTGACCAGCATTGTAAAACAGGCCACCGGTCAGGCCGTGCTGACACCTACAGATACCGGGAGCTTTAGCTCGGTAGCTCAGGTCGCGCTGCGTGCTGATCACGATAGTGTTATGCAGGCTATTAGCAACATTCTTACCCGGACGATCTTTTCTATCCGGCCGTATTCGGCTAAACTTACCGGCCTGATGATGGATACCTTCCGCTGGGGTAATCTTATGCGCAAACTGTCCATTTGTGATAAAGACTGGGCAGATGATCCTGCGTATAAGTGGCCAGCACTCTGGGATACTAACCAGAACCCGGCCAGCGGTGACGGCCAGAGTATTGATCCGTGGACGATCAAAAAGGCTAATGTGCTGCAGACGAATTTCTACGGAGCTTCGGTATACTTTGATGAAATGTCAATTTTCGAGGATCAGCTCGAAACCGCTTTCACAGGCCCTGAGCAGCTCGGCAGTTTCCTCTCTTTGATCATGACTAATCTGTCCAACCGGCTGGAACTGTCTAACGAAAATATCAGGCGCGGTCTGGTAGCAAACGCTATCGGTGCTATTGTAGCAGAAAACAATTCCGATCGAATTGTACACTTGCTGACCGAATATAACACTGCGACCGGCAAATCCTTTACCAGCACAACCATCTATGAACCGGATAATTTCCCGGCTTTTATGAAGTGGGTATATAGCCGGGTAGCTCAGATTTCCGATCTGTTTACGGAAATGAGTACCAAATTCCAGACGGTTATTACCGGTAAACCGGTGCTGCGGCACACACCGTATCAGGATCAGCGTGTATACTTGTACGCGCCGACCCGGCACGATATTGATGCGCGTGTTCTGGCTGATACTTTCCATGATACCTACCTTAAGTATGCTGATGTGGAAAGCGTTAATTTCTGGCAGAGTATTAACACTCCGGATAGTGTGAACGTAACACCGGCATATACAAATACATCCGGTGTGCTGACCGTTCCCGGCAGCGCGGTTTCTCAGGGTAGTATTTTCGGTATCCTGTTCGACCGGGATGCTATGGGCATGACCCTTTTGGATAGGCGCGTACTTTCTACGCCGCTTAATACCAAAGGCCTGTATCGCAATCTTCATGTACATTGCAAGCAGCGTGTGGTATTCGACAATACGGAAAAGATTGTCGTTTTGCTCCTGGACTAATACGGCCGGTAGTGGATGGGCTGCGCTACCGGCAACCATCCCTTAATCGGGGACGGATGGAAATACTCTTTCCGTCCGTCCCTTTTTCATAAGAAGGTGAAATAATGCAAGTGTACTTATTTGGGTATCAAAAGAAAAAGAATAGTACCGCGCAACCGGTGCTTAATACCGGTACTGCTTTTGATATGCAGTTAAAGGACAATACCAGCATTTTAAACCCGGTATTGCTGCTTAATCAAAGTACAACCGGTATGCCGTCACCATTCACACCGGGTTATTATACTTATGCTTATATTCCTAAGTTTAACCGGTATTATTTCGTAACTGATTGGGAATGGGTTAACGGCCTTTGGAATTGTTACCTCTCAGAGGATGTTCTTGCCAGCTTCAAAACAACAATAGGAACAACAACCGCTTATATTGAACGGTCAGCCAGCAGTTTCAACGGAAGTATTGTAGATACCTTATATCCGGCGAAAACTGATGTTGAAATAAGTAATATGACGATTGCCAGCTCATGGTTTAATGTAGCACCTTCCGGGGGATGCTATGTAATGGGTGTAGTCAATTATCAATCGTCAAATCATGTTGGCGCGATTACTTATTATGCTATGACAACCGCGCAGCTTAATAGTGTATTAGCTTTCCTGTTTGGTAATAATATTTATCAGGCCGGAAACATTACAGAGATTGGTGAGGACTTATTCAAATCCCTTTTTAATCCTTTTCAATATATTGTTTCGTGTATGTGGTTTCCGGCAACCGCCAGCACTTACGGCAGCAGTCAGACAACTATCAAGGTAGGTTATTGGGATACCGGGGTAACTGCTTACGTTATGACGGCGGTATCCGATGTTCGTTTTTTAACCGGAACTATTACTGATCATCCTCAAGCCAGTACCCGAGGGGACTATTTGAATTATGCACCGTTTACAAAAATAACCCTTTACTGTGAACCCTTCGGGGAAATTCCTATTGATCCATACTATACAAGAAACCGTAAATATTTGTATGCTAAAGTTGCTATAGATACGATTACAGGATCGGCTACACTTCGAGTAGCTTTCCGGGAAAGTACTTCAGGAAACTATTCTAATAAACCTTGTGTAGAAAAAACTGCGCAGATGGGTGTTCCAATACAGTTGGCTCAGGTATTAAGTGACTATTCTGGTGCTATTAGTTCGCTTACTTCAGGCCTGACCGGCGGAATTGCCGGAATGATCACAGGCGCGATAGGTGCAACCGTGCAAAGCGCGATAGCTACACAAGCACCTTCGGTATCGACAAACGGAAGTAATGGATCATTTGCCAGCTATGTAATTGAACCGGCTTTAGTGGTAGAGCATTATAAGCTCGTTGATGAGGATAAAGCTGATCTGGGCCGTCCCTTAATGACAACTAAAACCATCAATACCTTATCCGGCTATATTAAGTGTGCTGAAGCTCATTTTTCCGGCAGTTGTTTTGATTCCGAACGCGATACCATAAACCGGTTTATGGTAGACGGTTTCTTTTATGAGTAAGGGGAATTTATATGGCAGTTGAAGCACCGGTATTGTATAACGATTGGTGGGTATATCTTCGTGATACCATGGGCAGTACACACCTTAACCCTAATGATAAGCAGATTTGGAATGCTTATAAAATGCGTGCTGCGCTGCAAGCACAGGGTTATTGTGATAAAGCTATAGCCGGTGTGATTGGTAATGCTCAGGTAGAATCCTCACTAACAACCGGAGCTATACAGAAACCGTCTGTTTTACCTAATAACGGTGAAACCTTAGCTGATTGTACTAATCAAAATATGATTGATTATTACACACCACCGGCCGGTACTCGCGGCTATGGTTTAGGCCTGTTACAATGGGATGGCCGCAGCAGCACCTACCAGCAACATAAGTTGGTAGGATGGACAAACGCGAACGGTTATTTATGGTATGATGGTAATGGCCAGATGGCCCGGCTGGCTTTTGAGTTTGCTAATGATTCTACGTATCATTTTTGGAGTTTAGGCTATGGCCAAAACCTTACTTGGGCCGTTTATAAGAATATCGAAACAAGCAGCAGTTATTCACACTATACGGCGCGTGATTGTGCAGATGTTTGGCGCGTATGCTGGGAAGTTGGTGGCGATAGTTCAATAGCCGCCCGGAAAGATAATGCTGCTTTCTGGTATAATTATTTTCAGGAACACCCAACCCCACCTTTTCATGGTTTACCACCTTGGCTATTATATCAATTTAACAAAAAGAAGGTGTTGAAGAATGTCAAACGGTTTTAATGAAATTCCTGTAGGTTATGGAGATATAAACCTCTATAATGCGCAGTTTTCTCCGTCTACCGTCCATGTTAAAAATGTCATGTTGCAGAGATATTTTAGAAAATATTTGCTGCAGAAAGCTATCTCAGTTTTTAAATGGCAGTTGCCAGAAGAATGGGACGAGGACTATTTCAAGTATGTTTTGTATGGTATCGGATATATAGCAGTACTTGAAACAAAATCTTTCGGAGTTATTTGCCAGCACGGCGCTCTTGGTGGGTATAATCTCTATTACAGACCATCCTATATTATGGTAACTAACCCTTTAATTAAAGGGACTATTACCGCTAATATCGGCACGGATTGTGCGCTTATTAAGCTGCAGCCGGATTACTCATCTATTATGGATATAGTTAGCTTTTATGCTGATCAGCTCGCGCTATGCGCTGAAGCAGTAGGTATGAATTTGGTTAACGTTAAAACTGCAACCGTATTTGGTGCTAAGGATAAAACACAGGCTGAAAGCTATAAAAAGATGTATGACAAATTGGGAGATGGTAATCCGGCCGTTTTTATCGATAAAAATTTGCTGGATGATACCGGAAAACCGGCATGGTTTCCCTTTGTCCAGAATATGAAAGAGCAGTATATAACACCGGATATTTTAGCAGATATGCGAAAAATAGAAAACAAGTTTGATACCGATATAGGTATTCCTAATGCGAATACTGATAAACGCGAGCGGTTAATCACCGATGAAGTAAACAGTAATAATGTTGAAACTGCGACCCGGTGTGAGCTTTGGCTGGAAAGTATTAGGAAGGGAATTGATCAGGCTAACCGAATGTATAATTTGTCACTTGCAGTTGATTGGCGCGTGAATCCGAATAAGGAAGGAAGTGTTTTATAATGGGCAGGGGTGCTTCTCTTTCGTTGCTGGGTTTGTATAATTGGGATAATACCTTGTTTGAGGGTATGTCTTTTCCAGAAGGGTTTGATAATACAGATAAGCAAACATTCATCAATAACTTGATTCTGGAATGTGCAGAGCTTGAAATTATTTATCCTGATTTTGATTTTATGAAGTTTGCTATCAATACATGGTCGGCCAAAGAATTACCGTCTTGGGAAAGATACTATGCAGCCGCGACCGTGGAATATAATCCGATAGAGAATTATAACCGAACGGAAGATAGTACTATTACTCATTCCGGTACTGATTCTAATCAGGCCAGTGGGGACGATGTAGACGAACACACCGGGTATGATTCTATCGTCGGCAGCGGCACGGATACTGATACCAGCTACCGCACTTCTTATGATAATAATACCTTCGCTGGTACTGATAAGGTGGAAATGCTGAAAGGCAGCACGCAGACAAATAACCATAACAGTACCATTACACACACAAACGGCCGTCTGGACGAAACAACCTACGGTCATACAATTGATACCGATTCTAATATATCCGGCAATATCGGTGTTACAACTTCGCAGCAAATGCTTGAACAGGAATTAGCAATCACACCTAAGCTTAATATGTTCAATATTATGATACATTCCTTTAAGAACCGCTTTTGCTTACTTGTGTACTAAAATACTTTTTGTATAATACTTCTTGAAAGGACGGTGTGCATTATGGGCCTTTTTGAACAATTCCCTTATACTAATTTTCATGAGCTTAATCTTGATTGGCTGATCGAAAAACTTAAGACAGTAATCAATAGCGCAGTTTTGTCCGTTAACGGCCAGACCGGGGAAGTTGTACTATATCAGGATGCGAATGTAGAATTCCCTTCAATCAATGATACAAGCTGGAATATTGTCCGCAGTACTGCCGGCAGCAGGCTGGGTGTGGCTTTCGCAAACGGATATATGTATGTGGTTTCAGGTAATGCTCTGGATAGAGTATATACACAGAATAATCCGCCTACATTCCCGGTTAGCAGCGTAAACGGCCAGACCGGTGCAGTTGTACTCTATCAGGATGCCGGTGTCAGGCTGCCGAATGTAGATGATAATTTTATGAATATCAGACGGCAGATTGATACCGCTGGCAGCCCGGCAATTGTAGGAATTGAAGTAGATAAGACTAAAGCCAGCCGCATGAACGGTACGCAGCGCGTGCAGCTTTACGATACGGAAAATCCGCCACCTTACCCGGTTAGCAGCGTAAACGGCCAGACCGGGGCGGTAATGCTTGCTATTCCTTTTAATGCTCCTCTCTCAAGCGCGGTATGGACGGCAGCTACACCGTCTGATATAGGGCAATGGGGAATGCAGCGTGATACCGCGCTGGGTACTGTTAAAGTATACTATGTCGCGAACAGTACTGATAATGTTCCAGAAGCATACATAGAATACAAGGCCGATGCGAATACACCGGCCGTCACTAAAAAACTGCTTACAACCGATGACATTCCGTCCGGCTCAGGTGTGGTTTCTATTAACGGCCAGACAGGGGTGGTTACTCTTTACGGTCAGGATATTAAACTTTCGTCAGGGGATAATACCACCGTCACAGATGCTATAGCAGCTAAAGTGAATAATAATGATTTGGCTTTCGTGATTGACGGTAAACAATGCTCTTCTAATGTTTCAGCCGGGGATATTGTAATTCTGGTAGATTCGACCATTACCGGCCGGAATGATGGTATTTATATTGCTGCTAATAGTGTAAGCGCAAATACAGACTTTACCTCTGCTGATCTTACTGTACTGTCAAAAGGTGTTCTTAATTCCCTGTTGGGTATTATGAATGACAAATATTATAATATCGGATTGAAACCCGGTACAAATACCTTTGCACCACCACCTAATTCGCAGTATGGTTTCCTCACTTGTGATGGGTATTATGATGCTAATGGAGCAAAAATCTATGTGGATTTAGAAATAGATACACACTTGATTAGCTCGGTTACATCCGTTACAATGCCGACAATGACATTTTTCGACGATGGTGGTTTGCGTAACGCGCTTACATCCCCGACCGTTGACGATATAGCTATTACAGGGAATGGTATCCGAATAAGAGTAGTATTACCTACCGCAGATAGTAATAAAGCATATCACGCGGTCCATGTAAATATCGGCACTAATGCTGTAATTGTCTGTACCTGATGCCGGATAATACATATAGAAAGAAGGTAATTATTATGAAAAAGTTTTTTATCGTTCGCGCGGTTAACCGTGCTGATGGGTCTGCAGTAGCACCGGCCGAAACTAAAGAAACCAAAGAAGAAGCAGAAAGCTTGTTTTATACCAGATGTTCTCAAGCCTGTGCTGCGGTAGCTTCGGGAGAATCCATTACCGATGCCGTGATCTGGTTTTCGGCTGATGGGTTTGTTATGGATGCTAAAGGCTGGACGGCCAACAAAGAACAGGAAACCTAATCAATAACCATACCGTTTTACCGATCCTGACCGGCACAGGGTCGGTTTTTCTTTGTCTGAAGTATGATGTTAAAAATGGTCAATTTTCATACCATGATTTTTGCCAAAATCTTGAGTAAAAAGAAAAATGATCTGTAATACCTTGAACACCTAAAACGCGCAAAACAGGCCTTTTTGAGTTAAAGAAGCATAATGTATATTCTGGTT
>Ga0233383_1000622_pt1 | contig 13109 bp, 18 predicted proteins | sample ElkDunMinimDraft_14_FD_191542 | JGI IMG/M metagenome (GOLD analysis project Ga0233383, IMG submission 191542) | Fecal eukaryotic communites from dung pellets of Tule Elk in California, USA - Elk Dung G16 | ecosystem: Host-associated > Mammals > Digestive system > Large intestine > Fecal | place...
TGACATATTACATATTGTATAGTAAAATGAGCCTGAGGAGGTGTGCAGAATGCCTATCGTCAATAGTACATTCTGTCCCCCGTGGTTTACGGAGTTTGTCCCTGATCCATTCGACCGGGACGACTACGACAAGGGCGCCCGAGGGATCCGGAACAAGCCGGATCGCTATCGTGCGATTGTCCGGAAATGGTTATCGATGACATCGGAGGCGATCAGATGGGATCTATCAAGCATTATCCCGGACGCTCCCCCGCAGATGCTCGAAATCTGGTTGCAAGTCTACGGATGGGCTGCTCTGATCCGCAAGGGGGATCAATTCCACATCGTTTCCGGCAACTGCGCCGGATTTTTAGGACAGTATACAGAGTATTACATGCCGCAGGGGATCATCGTTACAAATCCATACGCAAGGGATATTGATGGCAATTATTATTTCGGCCGGGATGCTGTACTGATCCGATCGGATGCTTACATGCAAGGGCTGCTGCCAATCATGGAACCTCGCGGAGAGATGGAGGTCGAGCTCGAGATCTCGATCTTGCAAGGGCTCGAGAATCTCCGGATCGTGAATATCATACACGCGGCGACTGATAAGATGAAGGAGGCCGCACGGTCATTTTTCCGTCAGATCAAGAGAGGCCGTGCCGGAATTATCACGGGATCGGACAGTAAATCAAAGTGGTCCGGCGCACCGCAAGCCCCGGTGATAGAGAATCTGCCGACAGGAGGCGTCCCGGCAAACTATCTGATCCAGTTTATCGAGGCAGCTGCGTATAACAAGTCTGCATTGTATACGGATCTCGGTATCCGGTATAACGGGAACATGAAGCGGGAAGCCCTGAATCCGGAAGAAACGACGATGAACGATGCAGCGCTCCGACCTCTGATTGATAATATGCTCGAGTGCCGGGTCAATGCTGTCCGCGAGGCGAATACACTTTTCGGGATCAATATCCCGGAGCCGGAGCTCGCGGGGGCATGGGCGATCAAAGCCGCAGAGGATCAGATCGAGGATCCGGAGGATGAGACCCAGAGCGAGCCGGAGGAGGTGACATTGGATGCGGAAAAAGACGCTGATTGAGGTTTACGGATTTTTCGGCACGATCTGCGGCTTATGGGGATCTGATGGATATATTCCGCCGTGGGCAAACGTCCCGGAGCTGAATATTTCCTATGATAAGATCGACAAACTGTTATTTACGAATTACGGAGATCGCCCGATATCGCGGTATCTTGAGGAATATTTGAAGTTGTCCGGCGGAGATCATCTGGTCGATCCGTACCTGAAAATCGTGTCAAATTATGTATTGGATATGTGCCGCCTGTCGTGGGCCCGGCTGACTGCGGATTTTAGCGCCGAATATAACCCGGCAGAAAATTATTCCATGACCGAGGATGAGACCATAAATGATGCAGAGTCCGGATCCGACGATACCGAGCGGACGTATGAGGATTATAAAGAGACCGAAAAGCTCGGGCACACGGTCGAGGCGGACGACACGTCAAATATTTTCGGATTTGACAACAACGACACGCTGAATCCGGGCGGAGTCAAGGACGGGGCGGCTGCAAATACCACTACATACGGCAAGCCTACGGACACCGGCGATACCAGAGAGATCGAGGGATCGCACACAGATACCACGACATACGGACATACGCTCGACAGGACCCGGAATCTGACACGCTCCGGCAATATCGGGACGATGACAAGTACACAGATGATCCGGGACGACACGGCGTACTGGTCTGCTGAAAACTTTTTCGATCGGATCGCGGCGGACATCGCGGCGATCCTGACGATACCGATCTACGAATGAATAGGAGGAAACACACATGAAAGTAAATCAGATTGCGGAAATTCTGAATGACATTTTCGCAGAGGTATCCGGCGTTTACGCTACAGTCGACAATCCGGACTATGACCCGGACACTCCCGGCAGTCAGCCGACGATCCAGGTCGGCGGATTCAATGAGGATCTGTCGAATATCGTCGATATCGGCCGCACGATCACAGGGTCTACACAATGGGCGGACAATTTTGACAACTACGTGGGACGCATCATTGATAAGATCGGCCGCACGATCTTTGTCGATCGTCCGTATGAGGGTGATGATCTGGGTCTCGAGCGAGAAGATTGGCAGTATGGATCTGTTATGGAAAAGGTCCGCGTCGATGTCGGCGATTTTGTCGAAAATGATTCCTGGAAACTCTCCCGCGGTCGCTATCTCGGTAACGGCAAGGTGACGCCGGGTACCTATCCCGATGACCCGACCGAGGATGATCTCCGCAGTAACGATGGCTATCCGTATTTCGGGGACCTCTTTGCATTCGATGAGCCCGCGGAGGTTCAGGCCAAGTATTTCAATCTGAAAACCACTTTCCGCGCGAAAATCATCCTGCCGCGCAATCAGATGGAGAGTGCATTCCGCTCCGCGTCCGCGATGCAGCGCTTTTTCGGCACGATCGAGAACCGTATCCGCACAAAGATGGAGGTTTCCCGTGAGGCGCTTGCATACCGCGTCGAAAATAATTTCATCGCTGCAAAGCTGTCTGTAAATAACGGTGTTGTCAATCTGCTGACCGCCTACAAAGACGCAAGCGGCGACAATACCCTGACGGCCGCACATGCGCTCGAGTCGATCGAGTTCCTGCGCTATTGTGTCCGTCGGATCAAGACGGATAAAAAGCTGCTCGCAAAGTTCGGTGGCATGTATAACGTCGAGGGATACGGCACGTTTACGCCTGCAAGCAAGCTCAAGGCTATTGCGCTGACAGATTTTGCAACTGCGATGGAGACCGTGCTGAAATCCCAGACATATCATGACGCGTTTGTCAATCTGCCGGGCTACCGTGAGGTTCCGTTCTGGCAGTTCCGCATCGATGACAACAACGGCAAAGATACATATGATGCGAGATCCACGATCAGAGCGACACCGCTGATCCCGGATGCAGATACCGGAGCCCCGAAAAAGGGTGATCCGGTCGATCAGAGCGGTATCGTGTTTGTCATGCAGGACATTGACGCTGCGATGATCGCGCAGGAGGACGCCCCGGTCGATGCAATCTATAATCCGGACGGCCGTTTCTACAAGTATTTCTATAATCGTGATTGCAGCTATTATAATGACCTGACAGAAAACGGCATTGTATATATCATTTCTGACACCTGACATCTCCCGAGAAATCTCCTAATTTCTCTCTTCGCTTTGAGCCCCGGTCTCCGGGGCTCTCCTGCTAGATAGGAGGTACTATGCAGATACTATTATATAATTGGGCCGGAGATCCGAGAGTGATAAATAAGCAGCTCACGGAGGAGCCGAATCTCACATTAACCGGGACGCTGCGGGAGGAATGCCGGATCGAGGCTCCGTCGATCCTGATCCAGAGCGATCCCCGGGGGCAGAATTATGCATATATCCCGGAGTTTGGCCGATACTATTTTATTGAGGATATTACAGCGGAGCGCAATGCAGCGTTCCGGCTGGATCTCCGGGTCGATGTGCTGAAAAGCTTTGCAGCCCGGATCCTCGCGCTCGAGGTCCACGGGATCCGCAGCGCTGTCAAGCAAACTCCGTATATCCCGGATCCGCAGGCTCCGATCGAGAGCCGAATGATCGTCGAGGCGACGGAGGGCGACGAGATCGGAGCGCAGGTCCGGAGCTCCATGATCCTTGTGACGGTCGGATAGGAGGATGCTATATGGCATATATACAGTTCTACAAGGATGCCGCGTGTACGCAGCTATGGGCAGCTGTTCCCGTGGTAGAAGTCCCATACGAAACACTTTACGGCAACAGCGGAACGATTGAGGGGTATTCATACAGGGATGACGGTGTGTTAGACGGTGTGGATGTTTTCAAAACAAAACCATTTTTGTCTTATGCCCGAATGACTGATGTACAACGTTACTACTGTAAGAATGGGCTGTCCATTGAATTCGGTATGACTGCGGTACAAGCCACTTTCAAAGATTTCAAATACGGCAATACGTTTTTGGCATTTCGCGACATGAGTCACATGAATGATGGTTCAAATCATCCGCGATACTGGGCAATAGGATTTACAGATGATCATGGAAAACACTACATCGGTTTCACGAGGGTAGCTGCTGTTGACCATTTTCCTGACTATATACCTATTAGCTGCGCATTTGAGGATCGGTTCTGGGAATCTGCATTCCGTCCGGCCTATGACTATGGCGGACAGGATGATCCCGACGGCGGACAGGGCACGGGACATTATAATCATACCGGGGTATCTGACAGCAGTACACCGCTCGGGATCATGCCGACGGGTGGCCGGGGACTGCACTATTATAAAATAAACGGTCCTGCATACAGATCATTGCAGGGATATCTCTGGGGCGATGCGAGCACGATCGGAAAATCATTGTGGCAAAAATTTATTAACCGCACCCATACGCCTATATCCTGTGTGATCGGATGCTTTGCACTCCCGGGTGCGTTCGCACCGGAGGGAGGCGGATCGGATCCGATCCAGATCGCCGGTGTCCGGCTCTCTCCGATCGAGGGGAGCTGTATGTCATTCGATCCCGGGATCAGTACCCTCGATCTTACATTCCCGGCGCAAAGTGGCGCAGATAAGTGTTTCACAGACTATTCGCATACAACCTGCAAGCTCTATGTACCATACTGCGGCACGATCCCGATCCCTATGGAGCTCGCACTCGATCGCGTGATCAAAGTCCGGTACCGCGTGGATCAGGCAAACGGCAATTTGTGTGCCTGTGTATGGGCCGGGGATTGTGTGGTCGGGGAGCTCTCCGGGAACTGCGCATATCAGATCCCGGTCATCGGCGGGGATACCGGGGCGCTGGATGTCCTCGGTGCGACACTCACAGGGCTGATTCAGATCAGCTCCGGCGACTATCGTGGAGCGCTGCAAAGCGGAGCGGAGGCGCTGACGGCGCAGCACACGACACAGATCGTCAATGGAGATCTCTCCGGCGCTGTGAGCCGCTGCTCGCTGAGGCGTCCGTACATCGAATATACACGGAATGCAAACACGTATACTCCCGGATATTTCCGGACGGTCGGTATCCCTGCAAGGATCTCCGGGACGCTCTCGAGCTTTGCGGGAGGTTACGGAGAGTTTGATACACAGATCTCATCTGCGGACATTCCCGGAGCGACGGGGGATGAGATCGCGGAGATCACAAATCTGTTGAGAGAAGGTGTTTTTGTATGAGTGTTGTATACGGATCATCGTCTGAAATCGAATGGGACGGAGCCGAAAACGCAGCCCGTTTTGAGCTGTTTGCAGACACGGCCGCGGATCTCACGGGTCTGACCCACTTTGACGGGATAAAGATCCTCTCGGGATCCAGCGCAAAAGACATCTCGACCGGGGACAAGTATATCATAAACTCCGCGGGGGTTTGGGTATTGCAGCCGTCAACGCTGTTTCAGAATGTGTACACAAAAACGGAGATCGATGCGCTGCTGACCGATATTGATGCAGACATCACGGATCTGTTTGCGGGTCAATATATACACGATTCCACACAGGTTAATCTGGCGGATGTGACATGGACGCGATCGGGAGGCGGACTATACTACTCTTCTGCGATCCAGATCCCTGACAGTCCGATCACAAAAATTTATCATGCGACGCTGTCCGGTTTTGCGAATATCCGGGCTACGGATATGATCGTCCCCGCGGTCCGCCGATCGGCCGGATGGTCCGGATTTGGTCTCTATGCAAATACGGGGTCCTTCCTGACAGGTGCATGGGTCACAGTTTCGGTCAGCGGTGTGACCTGATGTACAGAAAAATGCACACCGTCAGAATGCCTCTAGGAGCCTCTAGGATGCGATTTAAGAGGGGGTTTAATCAAGGGGGTACTTGATACCTGAAACAGTCTGGAATGCGATACGTAAAAGTTTTTGAATGAACAAAATGCCGCTTTTGAAAATTGCGTATTTACGCGGTTTTCAGGGCGACATTTTCGTATATGAGTTTTAATATTTCCGGCAAAATATACGATTTGTAGTGTGCGTATTTTGCTGTACATATTATGTTAGAATACTAAATATTAAAGTAGTACTTGACAAGCGCTGTTATATATGGTATAATGACCATAGAGGCCCGGACACAGGGTCCGGACCCGGAGAGATTAGGAGGTCAAGATATGAGACGATACAAGATAAACACGCACAGTTCAACCGGGGCGCCCAGATGGTTCATCATCCCTGCGGAGTCTATGAGCGACGCCGTGGATCTCTTGACGTTCATGCTAGGCAAGGTATCCGCGATCTGCTCGAGCGACGGCAAAAGCAGCATTGCAACCTATGGGGAGACCACGATCTGCTGCTATTACAATGACAACAAGCAGGGCGCCGCGCATCCCGTCCATATCGGGAGGGGGTGCTGATTATGGCAAAAGAGTACTTCATTCTGTACCGCACGACGGGGCCGATCGGAGAGATCGTGTGCTGCAAACCGGATGCAAGTGATATGAACCTGCTGCGCTCACTCTATAAGTGGATCGGCTGCGAGGACATAGAGATTGCCTATCCGTCAGAGTACACAGGTCCGACATTTCGTGATATGCTGATGATCGTCGATGGCTGCGGGCTGCTCAAGAACCGGGATCTGAATCCGGTCGGTGTCTGCCTTTACGGCGGGCCGATCGTCGGTGATCTGATCGTCGGCCGCAAGGTGATCCGGGACGGTGAACCGGATATCGGGGGATGGGACACGATCGAGGATGCGGAGGCAGCGTCCACCAAGATATGGAGGTATCGAACAAGATGATTGACATTCATGCACATTTCGACCGTGAAAAAGATGATGCCGGGTCTGTCATGATCCATGCAAGGGCGAATGTTACTGACCTCTGCTCAGATATCGAGCTCATCGTCGCACACATCGTCAAGGGACTCGCAAAGCAGCTCCCGGAGGGTCCTGCTGAACGCGCTATGGCTGCGCTATGGCTGCGCTGATGTTTTCGATCGCTGCGGCAGAGGGCGCAAAGCTAGGGCTCAGAGAGTACAGGGAAGAAATGATATAGCCGAAACGGAGCTCCGGCTCCGTCCGCCGGAAGATGGTCTCCCGGCGCTGATGAGGCAGACCCTCGAAACTATCATTAGGAGGTTTTCACATGGAAAACGAGTACAAAATCACACCGCAGGCGGCTCCGGCCGCTCCCGTCCCGGTCGCCGTTGACGTTGACGGCGCCGCAATGATCGCGGATCTCTCGACCGCAACCATGAGCTATTGCTCCATGCAGATCGAATCTGTCGCTGACAAGGTCAAGGCATATAATGCAATGGCGAACACGTCCGATGTCCTCGCGGAGCATATCGGGGAGGAGATCCAGCTCCGTCATGTTTACGTCGAGGTGATCGAGTGCGAGAACCCCACAACCGGAGAAAAGGAAAAGTGTCCGAGAATCGTGCTGATTGCAAACGACGGCCGCACGTTTCAGGCCGTCTCCCGCGGTGTTTTCGGCAGCTTGAAACAGATCTTTAATATCTTTGGCACTCCCGAAACATGGGACTTCTCGCTCGTCATTAAGGCCCGCAGAGTCCAGACCCGCAAGGGATACTACACGCATACCCTCGAGGCTATCGGCACGATCCCGGATGCTCCGGCTCCGGCAAACCCCCCGAAAAAGTAATTGCGCACGACATACACGGCCCTCGATCTGATCGGGGGCCGCTGCGGCATTAAGGAGGCGAACCTATGACAGGAAAACTCGATCCGAATTACAGAACAGTCACATTGAAACTCCCCCGATGGATGGTCGTCCGCGTTCTTGTGACGCTGTCCGCAATGATCGGTTCCGACAGACTGCGCCCGGGATGGAATATCCTGGTGCATGATGAGATCAAGGCACAGCTTCAAAAGCACGATGATAAATTAAGGAGGTGTTATAATGAACTATAAGGATCTGGCGTCCGAGTGCAGAAAATGGCGCCTGCTGCACACAGTCACGCAGCGGGAGATCGCGGAGACTGCCGGCGTGTCTGTGCAGGCTGTTTGCCAATTCGAGGCGGGCAAATGCAACTCGCTGCGAATCTATCTGTCGTATATGTCACACGGTTTCACGCTCCCTGATCGCTCCGATGCGATCGAGGCGATGAGCGGGGAGGTGTTCGGAAATGGCTAAAAAGCGCAAGGTTACCGCTTTGCAGCGCAAGACCCGCCGGCAGGCAGAAAGGATCGCCCGGGCGCTCTATGCCGCAGGCCGGACCCCGGCAGCGGAACCAAAGAGCACAGCGGCCCGGCAAAAGAAACGGGAGGCCGTTCGCAAAGAACAGAAAGCGCACTATGAGTGGATTAACATGCGGCCGGACGATGTGAGCCAGATGTCAAAGGGCAACACGAAAAAGCTGCTTTCGGATCTGCTCGCGATCGCTCACGCTCAATACAGTATGCTGATCGATCAGGGGACTCCAAACTCGGCGACTGCGATTTTTGAAAACGAGTTTGCATTCTTGAATCCTGACGATATGACGATCAATGCAATGCGGGCAAAGATCATCGCGCTGCAAAAGTGGCTGCGGAGAAAAGACGTCAGCCCGAAACGAGCAAAACGCAAGCAGCAAAAGGATCTGAAATGGTTGCGGGAGCATGGATTCCCGGACGTCACAGAGGATGAGCTCACGGACTTCTATGATATGTATGCAAGGTATCTAGAGTATGCGGGATATGGTAAGCACTACATCACAGGCAGACTCGCAAACTTTGCGAATATTTACGCGCAGCTCGACGATCCGTCACTCCCGGACGCATTAGAGAGAATAGACAAGGAGATGAGGGCGCAGTATGAGCGTGATACAGGCGATACGTTCGGAGGAATGCAACTTTCGGGCGGAGATGACGTACAGTCTCCGGACGCTGGTCCCGTGGCTCCATCGGGTCCGCAACAACCTCGAGCGGATCGGCCCGGTCGGGGATCCGGTGCAAAACGCAAGCAGCGTAAAGCAGCGCAGGCAGCAAGAAAAGCTGCCAAACTGGCTGCACGTAAAGCAAAACGGAAAAGGAAAAAAGGCCGTTGAGATCGTGCAAGCGGCTTGCAGCTTTGATATCGAGACGACGTCAACGATGATAGACGGGGAAAAGATCGCTTTTATGTATGTTTGGCAGTTCGGAATCAACGGAATCAATATCATGGGTCGGACGTGGGATGAATTTCGATACCTGATATATCGTCTGTCGTCGTTTCTGGGTCTCGGACCGGGCCGCAAGCTGTACTGTTATTGTCATCAGCTTGCATACGAGTTTCAGTTTATGCGGTCATGGTTTACATGGGAGCCAGACAGCGTTTTCGCTCTGAAACCAGTCACACCATTGGAGGGGGAGCTCTGCGGTCTGGGCGTCGTGTTTCGCTGCTCGCTGCTGCTCACGGGATACAAGCTCGAGACGCTCGCCGCGGAAAAGCTCCCCGCGTTCCCGGAGGTGCGAAAGCAAGTCGGTAAGCTCGATTATGACCTGATTCACACGCCGGACAGCATTTTGAAATCCGATGAAATCACATACTGTATTTTTGATATCATTGTGGTCATGTGCTATATTGCACAATGTGCAGATGATGAGGGCGGGATCGAGCGGATCCCGAGAACCAAGACGGGATACGTCCGGAGGCGCTGCCGGGATGAAGCGTTTTTTCATAAACATATCAAAGATGAAAACCACAGGAAAAGCATGATGTTTCGCTATCGGGAGCTGATCCAGGATCTCACGCTCACGCCGGAAGAATATGCGCTCGCTCGGAGAGCTTTCGCCGGAGGTTTCACACATGCGAATTGTTATCATGTGAATGACATTCTGCACGACGTCGGATCCTTTGATTTTTCGTCAAGCTATCCCGCGATCGCGGTTATCGATTATATGCCGATGTCAAAGGGGAGGCCGGAGCACGATGTCACCGAGGAACGCTTCCGGGAATTATGCAAAAGTTATTGCGTGATCGCGGATGTCACTTTCTACGGACTCCGGCCGCGGATCGACTATGAGTTCTATATCTCTCGGTCAAAATGTCACGGATTCCTGAAAAAGACTGTGACGAAACAAATCCGGGGCCGCAGCGTCACCAAAGAGATCGACGATGTAGTCACAGAAAACGGACGTGTCGTCGAGACTCCGCGGCTCACGACCGCGATCACAGAGATCGACTTTGACATTATCGATGCGGTTTATGAGTATGATCGAATCGAGATCGGGAGCTGTTTTACATATCTGCGGGGACGTCTCCCGACGGAGCTTGTAAAAATCATTGTGGATCTGTACGATGCAAAAACCACGCTCAAAGGCATTAAGGAACGACTAAAGGAGTACACGTCAAAAAAGGAGGATCTCAACTCTATTTACGGAATGTTTGTGACCGATATCTTGCGGATGATCTATGCTTATACGGACGATTGGGATGATCCTGCGGAGCCGGATGCGATCGAGAAAATCGAGGAATACAATAAATCATTTTCCCGGTTTACGTTTTTCCCGTGGGGAATCTATATCACGGCGCACGGACGGCGACGCGTATGGTCCGGGATCCTCGAAGCCGGAATGGAGGATTATGTCTACACGGACACGGACTCGATCAAAATGCTGCACATTGAGCGGCATATGGAGTATATTGAGCAGTATAACCGCAGCGTCAAAGCAGCGCTCGAGCGAGCCTGTGCCTATCATGATATTGATATATCACATGTTATGCCGCAGACGATCAAAGGCAAGCAGAAGCCGCTCGGATACTGGGACTTTGAGGGAGTCTATTCTGATTTTAAGACTCTGGGCGCAAAGCGATATCTGACCCGGGTCTCCGAATGGGATCCAAAGGACAAGGAGCTTGCGTATACACACGGCCTCACTCTGACTTGCGCCGGAGTCAATCCGATCAAAGGTGCCCGCTATTTATTCGACCATTTCAACGGCCGGGAGTTCAAAGTTTTCGCGATCGATTTTACATTCCCCCCGGAGGGGACCGGAAAGCTGACGCATACATACATAAACAATGAGATAGAGGGTGATATAATGGACTATGAGGGCCGGATCGGCCACTATCACGAGATGTCATATGTGCATCTCTCGCAGGCGTCATATCGTGTGACCTTTGCAGAAGATTTCGTCGAGTTTTTAAAGGGGGTGCAACCGATTGCAGCGATCTAAAAAGAACAAAAAGGCCGCGGAAAAAAGTCAGTTTTACTATGAGCCTGAATTTATCCGGACGCTCGAGGATGTTCTAAAATGGCTCGAGAAAACGACAAAGAAAAAGGGATTCTTCTCCCCGCTCACGATGCTTGTATACTGCACTCTGTATATCATAGTATACGGAGAGCGATCAAATGGCAAGACGTTTGCAGCGCTTCTCTGCGCGATCGTGCGATACTTTTTGTATGGGGATCTCTTTGCATACGTCCGCCGATGGGATGAGGACTTTAAACCAAAAGTGATCCGGCGGCTCTTTGGAGGCCTCGAGAAAACGGGAGTGATCTCGTATCTCTCCGGTGGACAGTATGATCATATCGTCTGCACGTCCCGCATGTTTTATCTTGCCTCTTATGACGATGACGGCAAAGAGGTCATCGAGGCGCAGCCGATCGGCTTCTGCTTTGCCCTCACCCAGATGGAGCACGACAAGGGCGGCACCTATCCGCCAAATGTCACGACGATCATCCTCGATGAGTTTATGACCCGCGGCATGTATCTGCCGGATGAGATCGCGCTATTTGCAAACGTGATCTCAACCGTCGTGCGTGATGACGGAGAGGCAAAAATCTGGATGCTCGGTAATACAGTTTCCCGCTATTGCCCTTATTTCCGGGAAATGGGTCTCCGACATATACGCGACATGCAGCCGGGCGATATCCAGGAATACTCCGGCACTCGCAAAGACTGTACGATCGTTGTGCATTATGCTGACGGCCTGCCGGAGGGCAAGGCAACAGACAAATATTTCGCGTTCGATAATCCGAAACTCGAAATGATTACAGAGGGCAAATTTGAAACCGCGATCTATCCGCATCTCCCCTTTGATATTTCGGAGGCGGAAAAGGTCTATACATTCTTTGTCTGGTTTTTCGATGATCTGCTCCGAGGGGACGTCATTGTACATGGAGACTGCGAAATCATATTCTTTACACCGAAAACAACGGAGCTAAAGTATCCTGATGAGGATCTGATCTATTCTAACCGGGATGATCCCCGGCCGAATTGGCGGCGTCGGATCACGCGGCCAATGACTCCGGCCGAGCGGGCGATCCTCGATCTGATCCGCGCTGAAAAGGTATTTTATCTGGATAACGAGTGCGGGGAGGTTATCCGGACATATATGCAATGGTGCCTCGCAGAAAAGGTGACTTAAAATGGACGCTTCATATTATCACGGGCAGTATTTCGAGACTGTTTGCTATGATTGCCCATTCAATGACGGACGGGATGCGTGCAGTCAGGACTGTTGTTTCAAATGTGAAAATGTCACTATGGACCTGCGCTGCAAAAAGATAATCTTTGATAATCCGACATATGATACCACGCTGCACTGTTGTTTTCATGGGACATGCTATCCCGGAAAATCGTGTAAACATTACGCGGAATATGAGCCGTAAGGAGGTATACAATGGATATTAACTATAAATCTGATTTGCAGATGATCGGTCTGATCGAGACTATGCAAATCAAACTGATGACTCTCTGTGATCTGATAAGAGACGGAGCGGAAGCACAGCCCGTATACAATGCGATCACGGAGGTCTGCGGCGATCTCGAAGAAATCAAAAAGGCGATTATAAAGGAGGACAATTTATGAGAGGATATGTCAGACGAATGATCGAGGAGAAACCGCTTACACATGGATAACCTAATGCACAGCCGCTCCGGAGCGATCCGGGGCGGCTTTACTATCAGTAAATCTCTGCGATCCGGCTCCGGATCGCTCTTTTTATACTTTGTGTATTATAACTAAATGTATAGTTTAGTCAAACTGTACACGGCAGGCGGACAGAAGAACAGATGTTTTGTAGGGGAGCAGAGGGCAATGCAGGGGCAGGGAGTGACCGCCGAGGACGGACAGGGTGCGGACAGCTCGGCCGGAGTGTGACCGCCGGGGGCGGACGGTGTGTGTGCCGGGTGCGGACAT
>Ga0233383_1000632_pt1 | contig 13022 bp, 19 predicted proteins | sample ElkDunMinimDraft_14_FD_191542 | JGI IMG/M metagenome (GOLD analysis project Ga0233383, IMG submission 191542) | Fecal eukaryotic communites from dung pellets of Tule Elk in California, USA - Elk Dung G16 | ecosystem: Host-associated > Mammals > Digestive system > Large intestine > Fecal | place...
TTGTGGGAGGCCTTAAACATTTGGCACTTATTAAGCTATTGAGGATTACATCATTATTATAGCACCACGTCAGCGATCCTGTCAAGCGTTTATGCTTCCGCTGTTGCAATTACTTTCAATGTCCCTGGCTGGCCCGCTGCCGTACAGATCCACATAACCGGCTGCCCTGCTGTCGGTGTAGCGTCGATGATAATATCGCCAACGCTATGATACTGTGCCGTGTCAGGTCCGGCCTGGAACCATATCGACTTCTGATATGCTGAGCTTGCTATATTCATTTCATCAACTCCACCGGTGCTGAAGTTTGTTGCATAACCATTAGCATAGTTATTGAACAGTCTGTTACCTGTGGACGATCTCACATATACGCCGGTTGTACCGCTGCCCGTTGTTACAACGTTGTTGCTGATCTGGTTATTATTTGCAGCTTCAGGATATCCGATCAGAATGCCTGTATTTGCTACGTTGCGTAGGCTGTTTCCATTGATGATATTATACACGCCTTCACCAACAACGATACCATAACGTGTTGCATTGAATATATTGTTATTCATGATATTGCACTGGTTCGCGTGCTGCAGTCTGATAGCGTCCTGAGCCACGCCATGCAGTGTACAGTTATCTATTGTTACAAGCTGAATCTTAGCGCCTGCCAGACCGTCAACAAGAATACCATTTTCATTCATGGTACGCATTGTACAGCCTGTAATTGAAATGTCATGCGGCACTGTCTGCGCGGATCCATACTTACCCACATACACGCCGGACTTACAGCTTATCATTGTACAGCCTGTTACAGCAACGTCATGTGTATTTGCATAGATAGCAACTGCAGCGCCGTTTGTGAGGTTACCGCGACCGCAGGCTTCACAAACGTTATTGGCGAATATTACGTTGTAAATGTCGCCGGCGTCTCCGGCGCAATATAACGCGTGATCGTAAAGCGATTCAAACACGCAGCCTGATATAATAACATCATGGAACAGCTGGCCGTAAATTGCACCGCCCGGATTACCTGTCGCGCCATATACATCAACAAATTTCGTATTGGTAATGAAAATGTCGTGCGCGTTTGATATCTTCAGAGCGTAGCCGCTGCCCTCTCTGATCTCGCAGTTATCAATGAAAACAAAGCTGCAGCCCTCAGCGTTGATCGAATGTCTGAGCGTGTTCTGTGTTCCGAAATTTAGTCTGACATTTGATATAAATGCCGGCTGCCCTGTTTTGATCTTTAAAAGATTTGAGCCGCCCTGTATTCCGTTGTCCCAGATGATACCGCCCAGAACTCCGGATAAACCGAACAGCGTGCTGACGTCTGTCAGCATTGCTGAAACTTTATAAAGGTGAAGAAGTGCCACAGGCTTTCCGCTGTTGATGGCGGCCTGAACTGCTGCAGTGTCGTCCGTGGATCCATCACCGGCAGCGCCGTACATTTCCGGCGTTACATAATCCTTGACCGTCTGAAGCTTCAGCGCAGGCGTGAATTTATTAACCGTCAGAGAATTATCCTGGACAGTTGTGGTGGCTTCCGGGTGCGTGTCAAGCCATTCGTCAACGTCGTCTTTTACTTTATCTTCCCAGTTAGCGGTGAAATCTTCAACAGTGTCAACAGCTGTTTTGACTGTTTTCACAAGCCAGTCAAGATTCAACTCGTGAATGTTTGTATAAGGAAATTCATTAAATATACTCATTGTTATTTCTCCTTTGCGAAGTCTTGGGACATTATGAGACGGTTATTGTGCCGTTGCCTGTGATGACGATATATACCTCATACTCGTCGCTACGATTTTCAATATCGCCTGTAACTGCTATCCCTGTTCCGTCTACCATTACTGTCGACCCTTTGAATAGGTTATTAAGAACTTGCTGTCCTTTGTATAATACTACCTCAAATGTGGTTTCGCTATGTGGGTCAAGATTAAATCCTGCAAATAATTCTTCATCGTCGTGCCATACGAATATTGGTGTATATAGTTCGCTTGATGAATTGTTTATAACCGTCACCTCCGCCGTACTAAAGTCGCTTGAGCCACCGCCTCCGGCGTCCTCTCCATTAACTTTTATGCTCCGGATAACACCGTCAACAGACTGAACGTCAACGTCGTTATATTTGTCGATGTCAAGCCAGTTGTCCCTGATTTTATAATTTTTATAAGCCATTTTGAGCCTCCTTAATATATCATTAAGCAAAAACGCTTTTTAAAGCTGTCCGTGATGAATTTGTAAGTCGAAAAATCTGCTACTTCTCTTTCCTCTTTTAAGAGCTGCTGAGAAGATGTGACGCCAATATTTCCGGTCCTGCGTGTAGTTATCGTGTTATCTGTCTTGCTTTTACCGTTTTCCAGCCACTCCGTTTCATTATACCCCTTTGTGGATCCGACGCCCAGACCGTCAAGCGTTTCCGTGATGTTCGCGTCGACATTCCACAGCGGATTATAGTCAAGCGTTTCACTGTTCCATAATTTATCCCAGATCCGCGACTCCACAGCAGACCAGTTTTTTATGGCCATCTGCATGAACGTATATGACGGATATAAAAGCTCAAGACCTCCGCACTCGATCAGTATCGTATCAATGACAGTTTGTTTATCCATTCCTGCAGGCACTTTGAGATCTTTAAAAAGATCCTTGTTATACTCATACAGTGCAATGATTGAAAGGCGCATTCCTCTACTCATTGTCAAGCACCTCCTGACCGCTGAAACGCAGCGAAACTGAAATATTAAGCCCGAACATTGCATTGACTTTATCAAGGCTGTCGCTGATTGTTTCAAGCCACAGCGCGGCTTTTGAATGTGTGTCGATATTATTTGCCATGACTTCAGCCTCGCCCACGCCGGAGCTTTTAGCGATATTTACATTCGGTATTCCGATTTCAGTATTGAACCTGCTGTCGATTTTCGCCAGATCCTCCAGAAGATCCCCGGCGATATAGTTCTGTTTAAGATTCTGCACGAACAGATACCAGGACGGATCTCCGTCATCAGTAAACAGCTTTTTATCTGCAAAAGCTGCAGGCTCTCCTGAAGCGATCTGGTCATAGAGCTTTTTAAGGCTTTCAGCGCTTGCCTTATCTTCCGCAGCAAATACATAGCTGAATTTACTGTTTATAAGGTTTACAGCGATCGTTTCAGACGTCAGCGCCATCAGGTCCGCGTAATATTCCACTATATCCCAGACGCCGCACCAGTCCGGTGACATTCTCACCAGCTCGCAGTCCGTCCCGATCCTGGCTTCAATCGTTTTGCTGAAAAGCGGATTTGTGATTATCGCCCTGTTCGGCCTGTAAAAAATGTTATAACCTGATAACGTGCAGTGCTGCGGGATTATTCCGTATTTGTTCGTATTGATAACCGCGCAGTAACCGAAAACGAATAATGTATATAAAAAGTAATCTTTCGCCCAGCTTTCCGGTATTCCCTCAAACTTGAAAACGCTGATTATCTTCTGTATAAGATAGCGCTTGAAATACCATGAAAGCCCTGTGTCTTTTACGTGAATTGTACTCGGCGCATACTGATGATTATACATGTTGATATAATCGTATGTCGCCGGTATATTTTTTGATCCGATCATGTAAGCCACAATCCTTTCTTTTTAAATATAAGCTGCCTGAATTTCCAAAGGTCAAAGCCCTCACCGGTCGGCCCCGGTCCCGGAGGCCCCGGCTCATCGCCTGCCCACGGGTTATAAATAAAGCCATCAAAATGATAATTTCCATAGCCGTAATTACCATTATAATCTATGTAGTGCGATGACCTGAAATAATAACCGTTGTAAGCTGATTCCGAAACCCGGCAGCGCATGTTTACAAGGTCGATTTCCTCAACTACACACACGTGACCATCGCCGGAAAAGTCGCCTCCTGAATAGCACGCAATAGCACCCAGCGCCGGCGTTGATCCTCTTGCGTAAGGATCCGCGTGATTGTACCAGCTGTCGGCGTTTCCCAATGACAGATCAGGATAATTAGCGCCGGTATTGTTTGGATCCGCAATTTCCCAGAAGCGCCCGAAAGCGTAAGCTGTACAGTTTGGCATACCATAGCCGGACAGATAAAAAGGATTTTGCGTTTCATACCAGCGTGAGCCTGCAATTCCCTGGCTGTTTAATCTCGGTGTATATGTCGCCATTTCCTCACCTTACTCGAAATAAAATCCTGTTTCCAGATACTGCCGTATCATGTTATTTTCTTCAGACGTTCCGTCTGTGACAACGTCACCGTCCTGCACAAGTATGAAGCCTGAAAGCTGATTTATCTGGACCAGTTTGCAAAGCGGTCTGCCATTGTGGTCGAGGTCATCATCGACAGCGCTGAAAAACTGATAGTAAAGTTCAAAAGTTCCCTGAAGATGTGCGAAACCGCCACCGGATCCGATCGTATTTGCTCTGGGCTGTACTGCAGCAAAGCCGTTGATTATTCCCTGCGCTGCGCCTGTAAGACCACCAATGCCGCCGGCAACATTTCCTGTTGCAAAACTGCTGATAGAATTGGCAATGTTTCCCACAGATCCCAGTATTTCAGACGCGGCACCAACCCAGTTTTTAGTCACCTGTGAAAGAACGATAGGCACACCCACTTGCGCTTCAACTCTGTTGACAACGTTGCTGTTCAGTTTCACGATGAGCGACGCGGATCCTGTCAGGACGTCCAGTTGCAGCGTCAGATACAGTTTTGTTGCTGTTCCTATCGCGCTGGTATCTATCTGGAATACACCAAACGGAGGATAACTCAACGTGATGATAGTATACGGACTCATCTGCATATAATTTCCGCGAGTGCTTTTCTGTGGGTGATTTTTAAGCGTGACCGTATTATTTTTCAGCACATAAGGCGCAGTATTTGAAATGATCCTGTGTGTGAAGCCGGTCAGATGCCAGTTGAAAATATCAAAGCCGCCTGTATCGCCGGCAGCAGGAATGTCTGTTCCCGGAATATCGCCCGGCGGTATCGGAAGCCACACGCATGACTTGATATACTGCATAGGGTCTATCAGATTGAGCTGAAGCGCTGCGCTTGCGTCATTAAGGCTGAAGCCGTTGCCTGAATTAATTATCGTGGGATCTATCAGCGCACGACACAGGCCGGCCATTTCAGCAGCAGTCAAAGCGTGATATGTGAGAGAGCCGAAATTGCCTCCTTTTGAAACAACGCCTATGACAAAGCAGCCCGAATTGATTGACGTGTAGGGATTTGTTATGGAAACCCTGGTATATGTCGGGATGGCTTTTACCGGGTATTTTCCGTCCATGATATTTCCGTCATAGTTTCCTGAAGCACGTAATACATATAATGTTGACATTCCTATGCGCCTTTTATACGTGGCCAGCACGTCAACTTCAAGAGAAGCGATCCACAGGCCACGGTCAAAATTCCACTCCCTGACATAATAATAGCGCTGGAAATCCGGAATATAAGCATAATTGTATCGCGCCGGATTTGACGTCAGACCTATGTCAAGCTCTATCTTGGGATTCAGGATCCCTGTGCCGTTCAGCACTCTGCACTTAAAATCAATATGCGTGACAGTATCATCAGGCCTTTTGACTGAGTTATTTCTTTTTTCAAAATTATAAAATGTTACGTCAAACATTGTTATCTCCTATATATTACAGGCGCGGATCTCTCCGCGCCCTATATGGAAAGAAACCCCGGACGATTAGTCCAGAAGAAGGACCAGGCCCTTTTCGGTGAAGTCGTTCCAGTATCTCAGCACATAATTGAAATACTGATTCCAGTATTCTCCGCGAACGTTCATCGGAGTAACTCCGGAGAACTCATTGAACATGGTATATCCGATGGCTTCATCATCAAAGATAACGCCCATGACTTCAGTCTGGCTGACTGCTGCCTGTGCTGTAACAAGCGCACCGGTCTGGCTGTCAAGGTATGTAGGCTTTATGTCGATCTCATCAGGGCTGTTGATGGACTGCCAGAAGTTAACGGCTTCGACGTCTGCCAGCTCAAGGAACTTATAGTTGTAAGTATCCGCAAGCACTCTGGCGTCGATGTTGTTCATGAGATCATTGAGCAGGTATACTTTCTGATTCTCAAAAGGTGTATGACGCATGATCTCATAGCCTGAAACCTGGATCTGATACAGCGCGGATCTTTCAGTCATCATATTTGTCAGTGTTGCGATCCTTGCGTATGCCCACTTGATGAATGCGGGGAAGTTTGCAGGATCCTTGACTGTTGTCGCAGTAAGTGAAAGACCTGTTTCTGTATTGTATTCAGTCAGCAGGTGGATAACGTCAACATTTGCGCTGATCTTTCCTGCAATGAAGTTTCCGATCGCAAGTCTTGCAAGTGATTCCTTTGACTGCTCGATCATGTCAAGAGCGTTCTGGGTAACCATAGCCATAAATCTGCCGAACTCGTCAGGACCTCTGAAAGCGTTGTCAAGCTGGCTTCTGAAGATGGTAAAGCTCTTGGAATACTCCATAGCTCCATAGAAATTAAACTGTACTGCTTCAGGCTTGTTCACTTCATACATGTCAATGGACTGTCCGTCAACAAGGCTGAAAGCTTCATTGTCCTGGAAAGGTTTATCAGCGATAACGAGCTTTCTTGTGATGGCGCCCCATTTCTGAGCGTCGGCCTGAATGCCTCCGAACTTGGCATTATACGGCCTCATTGAAAAGATCGTTCTGCCGACTACCTGTGAAATAGCATTGATAACAGGATCATAACCGGCCTGCAGTGTTTTCTGTGCAACAGAAATAAAGTCGGACACGTCAGTAGGCGCGATCTGCGCGGTACCGGTGACCTGTGAGTGAACGGCATTCAGTAAAGTGGCTGCCTGTTCAAATGTCATATTGTTGACACCCATATTATTTACCTCCTTTTTTCGGCGGCGCTACAATGTCAGCAAGCACTTCCTCCGCCGTTTTTTGAATTGGTTGTTTGATGTCAGAGCCTGCTATATTAGCACTCTGAATTGATTTATTAAGTTTGTCAAATTCTCCGGCAATGAATTTAAGAATGTCCTGCGTTGGATCCTGACGCTGCTCCGGCTCTTTGGTCTTTTCAGGTGCTTTTTCCGGCTCTTTTTCAGGTTCCGCCGCCGGTTCCTCCTTTGCCTTTTCAGGTTCATTCATTGCTTCAATTTCATCTTTGGTATAGCCCATGGCTCCCAGTTTCAAAATGTCCTCTACTGTCATTCCGGTGTTCCTCCTTTTAAAAGATGTTTAATATAGCAAATGGTTTATTTATCTGGTTTCCTGTTCTGCTGTCCCAGTGCATGAACTTGTTGCCGTTTGCGGCAGCCTGGGAAGCGTTCTGGATCCCGAAATGGTAAAAACCTTTATACAGTCCGGCCTCGCCTACATAGCCATGCGCTTTGACGATCTCGCCCCATTTGATGGCGCGTCTGATAAAACGTGTTTCGTCGGACATGTTCTGGTCTTTGTAATAAAAATCCATAGCTGTGCCGGTCAGATGGTTTGACGTGCTGATACCGCCGCAGGCCTTATTTACTGCAGCGTCGCGAAACCATGAAGTGACATACATGCTGCGTCCGGTCCACTCGCGGAACTCCTCAATGCAGTCGATAAAAACCAGCGTGACGTCAGTCATGAAAACGTCTCTTGAGTTATCATGATTATATTCAGCTGTTGTGAAATGTTTTGAAACTTTTGTTCCTTTAAAATATATACTCATTTTTCTGCTATTACTTTTATTAACTCTTTTAATTCATGAAGAATAGTTGTGTTTTCGTTTATAGTGTCGCGCAGCGCTGTTATTTCTTCCTTGTGATTTTCCTGCTGCCTGTTCACATACCAGAAAAGCGCCGCAGAAACCACGATGGGAAAGCCCAGCGTAGAAATGGCGCTTATAATTATATCATAGTCCATTACAATTCCCCCTTTGAAAACATTGTGGGCCGGGGTTAGTTTCCCAGGCGAGGAATTGCGCACCGTTCCGCGGTTGCCTTTGCGCTCCCCGGCCTCATCATATATTATACAACTCAAATAAACTTTTTGTCAACATGTTTTCAAAACGGAAACAATTTTGCATATATAATCTGTAAAAACGCATGCCATAGTTTTTCAGATATCTTTTCAGTGCTATTTCGTCGGTCGTAAATTTCGGGGGATCCCCGATGCGATGCTCTGAGACGTAATATAAACGTTTTGACTTATGTTTATATATGGTTATCTCTCCCACTGTGACAACAGGCCTGAACTCCCTCAGCGGCATTGACTTTATATTGTCAGTAGGATTATATATAAAATCATTCTTCAGGGCCATCTTGGAAAATTCGCTTCCCTGTGTCAGCTTATACAGCGCCGTGTCATTCTTTTTATCAAGTATCTTTTTACTGTCCGGCAGCAGGATCAGAATGCTTTTATCGCGGTCAATATACAGCTCGCGTCCGTTCTGCTTCATCTTTTCAGCTATTCCCACAAGCCCCAGCTCCAGAAATATAGGATTCGCTATATCAAAAGCGTTTGCCAGGCATAAGACTGTTAAAGGTCTCTTACCTTTTAATTCCCTGTTACGGTTCATAGTTTCGTACGCGTTAAGAAAAGCAGCGCCCTCTGCTTTAATTGGTCGCTCGTGTTTCTCGGGGATAAATTCATCATACAGCAATAACTTTATATCTTCAGCCGAAAAACCTCGCATATTAGCGATAGTAGACAGCGCACAAGTATAACCGATGGTTTCATCATTCAGCATAAATTTAGCGTTATACTTTGACACGCTTGCTGTCGTGATCTCGATGTGTCTGTCATCGCACACAGGCTTAAAGGGTGAAAAATCGGGCTTGTTTATCAGATCGGCCTGTGCCTGGGTCCTGCGCATTAACATGAATTTTATGTTATCCTCAAGGACTGTGGACAGCGCGCCGTAAGTCTTGCCTGTGGCACGTCCTCCCACAATGAAATTAAAAGTACATTTATATGACAAAATCCCCCGGATATTAAGATACCCGGAGGGAAGATATATTTTATTATTCATTTGATTTTCTCCTGACGTTTATGACCAGGCTGCTATGGCTGAAATAGAATGACAGCACCTCAAGCGCCTGGCTGAATATCGGATTGTCGATCATGTCATCGGCGAACCCCTGAGCCAGCTCGTCACGTGTCCGCGGATCCAGCACGTGACAGTATGTAAATTCAGGTCCAATGACCATTTTTAAAAAATCCAGTAATGACATTATTTGTCCTCCATCATCAGCAGGCCTGCAATGACACCTGCCAGTAATAACATTATAACAGGCAGCCCTGTTTCACAAAATATATGATATAAAATATTAAACATATTCTTCAAGCCCCCTTTGCGCCTTTTTTATGTGTGCCAGAGTGAAACCCAGCGAATTAACTACCTGCTCAAGACACGGCTTATTTTTATTGGTATTGAAACCGCAGTCCTGACATTTATGTTCGCGACACCACTCATCCTGAAGAAGCATCAGATCTTCTATATCCTTTTCAAGCCACGTCATTTTTCAAAACCTCCTTAAAAGAAAAAGGCCGTAAAAGTTTTACGGCCCTGTAATTTGTTTACGCCAGCTCGCAGGTAATGAACTTTCTGCCGGATCTGGTGACGCCCTCGATAACTCTGATCGGGCCGACTTCGTTATCAAAGGTCTCAGCAGCGTCGCAGAACTCTCTGATGAAAGTGCCGGAGATCGTTCCGAACATTTCGCCGTTATCCTCGATAACAAGCACCGTCTTAAGCTCGCCGGACTTGTTGTCAAGATCCTCGTAAAGGACCCACGCTGTCGGATTCAGAACGGATCCGGAGGCCTCGCTCATCTTCTTGACGCTCTGGGCCTTTGTCAGTCTGTACGCATCTCTTTTGGTTAATTCTGCAGGGTACTGGTTAATGATCTTCATTTTCTGTCCTCCTATTTTCTTTTGACATATAATATAATTGTACTATCAGCATTGATTAAAAAATCAATAACTTCTGAATTGTAGTTGTAATGATAGGCCAGCGCAAGCGCTCCGGCTTCATCAACTTTCTTGTTGTTTCCCGGTTCAGCGTCAAGATCGAATATTGTCGTAATGACTGCCGGTGATACATGCTTTAAGAAATCCCTTACTAACATTTTAAATGCCTCCTTGTTTCTTTCTGTCTTTAATTATAGCAGTGTTCTTGAACATTGTCAACAGATATTTACCATTTTTTTATAAATATTTCGCGCCAGATCTCAGCGCGCTGCAGGATCCTGGAATACTCTGCCGTTATTCCCAGCGTATACATGCTGTCTTTTATAAGCAGGTTTGATGTTATGGGGATCTCGCGTCCCTCCCTGATTATGCTTGTTATCTCAGGGTGGTCATTGTATACGGATTCAGTACCGCCGGCTTTGTAAAAAGTGAAACCCTCTTTGAATGCTGAAAGACCGCCGGCAGCTTCCAGTTCTTCAGCACCTTTTTTCTTGTTGACGCCTGCAACAGTAATGCCCAGCTTGCCGTCTGTGTATCTGTACGCGTATTTTTTCGCGCCCATTGTGATAAACTCAGAATAGTCCGCGTCCGGCTCCATAACGCCGAGATAATGCCTGACGCCTGTCGGATCCGTGGCGACAGCTCCGGAGGCTTCAGAACGTCTTTTCTTTTTAGCGTTGAAAGAGTCAAAATCAATATGCCCGATGTATTTAACCGAGTCTGTATCGCAGTACACAAAACGATCGCCGCACATTGCAATGGCTTCTTCAAGTTCTGCCCTGGCGTGGGCTGTAGTCCAGACGCCCCACGCATAGGACTGGAACGCTTTTTTATTTGCTGCCTGCAGCAGTTCGATTTCATCGTCATTGCGGTCAATGAAATCGTCAATAAAATCGATTGATTGCTTTACAGGACTTTGTACGGACATTCCGTATACGCTGTTTAGCTTGTTTTTCGCTTTCATATAGTATAGATCCTGACCGGCTACGCCTTTCAGCTCCGTTTTTCTCCGGAAATATTCAAGGACCGTTTCCCGGAGCTGTTTTGGAAGCAGGCCGTACCGGCAGTGATAAAAATCATCAAACTCGATCCAGTCAAATTCATATTCCTGCAGGACTATCTTAAAATCAATATCTGTCAGTGTTGTTTCAAGATATTCTGCAGATAAAATACGGCCGTTATCGTTTTCGCAGTTCTTTATATTACGGCATTTTGCTTTTGCCAGATACGGCGCTCCCCAGCCCGGATCTTTGAGCCTGACGTTGAACAGCTTTACACGCATAAGGCATGCGCGTTTGTGTTTATAGATCTTCATCAGACATCTGTCAAGGTCGATACCGTTCTCCCTGAGCCACGGCGACATGGGAAACCTGCAGTTGATCTGCACGTTCGGATAGCTTGACGCAAAATCGTTGCTATGTATGTCGTTCAATATGACATTTGAATAATATCTGTTCGCGTGTGTGTTGCCGCCTCTGAAAGCCTCTCTGAGCATGCAGAACACATTATAATCAGGCAGCATGTCTTTTAATTCCTGCCTGTTATAGTGGCGCATTGCGGCCTTGACATCACGTCTGACATAGCCTGTTGACGTTAAAGGCAGCGTGTAAAAAGAGTCATGCTCCAATTCCATCTGGATCCGCATGGCTTCCGTAAGACCTTTAACGTCGTTGATACAGTATTGCAGTTCCTGATCTGTTAAAGGCGTCCAGGGATATCTGGCTTTTGAATAGTCAAAATCATCGCCGGAAAGCTTCACGTCCTGCACGCCCATTTTATTGGTAAATTCTGCCAGGCTCATGTTTGTCTGAAGATAGCTGCAGCGAAACTCAAAATGATGGAACAGTTCACATTTAAGCACTTTTCGGGAGTCAACGGCAAATACTTCTTCCTTGTCAAATTCATATATGCCGCGCAGAAACTGGAATTCAAAACTCAAATTGTGGACAAATACAACGATATATTCATGTGTTTTAAGCTCAGCCTGTATGCGCTTCAGGAATGTTATAAACTCGTCCCAGGTCCTACCCATAATGGTAAGGTCATTGTATTGAAACTGCCATATATACATAAAAGCCTGCTGACTTTCCATGTCGTTCGTAGTCTCAATGTCAAACGCGCACATGCAGTCTTTATATATCCGGTCATTGTTCCTGCGTCCCTGATTGCCCTTCTTCCGGCGCTGGTTCCGGCATTTGCTGATTAAATTATAATCAAAACTTTCCACGTTATAAATCATTTTAATTTTCCGATCTTCTGCTTCACGCCCTCAAAGCTTGCGCCCCACGCTGAACGCGCCGGCCTCATTCTCTTCATTTCTGAAAGATGTTCTGCAAAATATTCAAAGTTCTCTTTTACAACTTCCGGATCTATTCCGATCTTTTGAGAATTGCTGTACACGTCGGCCGCGTCTCCGGAATCAAAAGCCTTATTTCCGTACTGTTCGCGCAGATCCTCCATGTATTCAGTAAACTCGTAAAAATTGCGTTCATCAATGAAGACAAAACCCTGTTTGTGCAGCGATTTGATCTCACGCGTGATAAAATCACGCTCGAAGCGTACAGTGTGCCGGGGATTCCGGACATACCTGGAAACTTCTGCCAGTTCCTGACGCAGCTGGTTTTCACTAAGATTTCTAATTTTCGGGAAGCGATAGTTGCCATACGTCCCCAGGCCCGCAGATTCGAGCCTTGACAGCCTTTTGTTAGCTGTGCCGCGTAATTTACTATATGCGGACTTAACCTGCTCAGCAGTCATTTTAGCTATCTGAAAAGGGAAAAAGATTTCCGGCATTTATTTCACCTCCTCAACATCTTCAACTTTAAAAAACTCATTGAACATGTTTTTGAGCATAACCTGTCGCTTTAATTCACTAGCCACGAGCCAGCAAATAGCGTGTTTTGCCCCGGTGCCTTTGGCAGCCAGGTCCTCAAAGTATTTAATAACAGGCGCGTCTTTTTCTTTATCAAGCTTGATACTGATCGTTTTATATTTGTCTTTGTAGTATTCGTATTTCATTATAACACCTCCTGAAAACATTATAATATATTCAAGAACACAATGCAAGTATGTTTGTAAAAATATTGCTTTACATTTTCGTGGATCCGGTGTTATAA
>Ga0233383_1000633_pt1 | contig 13011 bp, 9 predicted proteins | sample ElkDunMinimDraft_14_FD_191542 | JGI IMG/M metagenome (GOLD analysis project Ga0233383, IMG submission 191542) | Fecal eukaryotic communites from dung pellets of Tule Elk in California, USA - Elk Dung G16 | ecosystem: Host-associated > Mammals > Digestive system > Large intestine > Fecal | place...
AACGACGGGCTGATGGTGCTCTTCTTCTTCGTGGTCGGGATGGAGATCCGCCGCGAGATCCACTTCGGTGAGCTGTCTCAATGGCGCCGCGCGGCCCTCCCGGCGGCCGCGGCGGTCGGCGGGATGGTTGTCCCCGCCCTGCTCTACCTCGCCGTCGCGGGAGCACCGGAGCTGCGCTCCGGATGGGGCGTTCCCATGGCGACCGACATCGCCTTCGCGGTCGGCGTCCTCGCGCTGCTGGGACGCCGCGTCCCGCCGGCGATGCGCGTGTTGCTGCTGGCGCTCGCGGTGATCGACGACCTCGGTGCGATCGTGGTCATCGCGCTCTTCTACACCTCGGGGGTGGAAGCCTCGGGGTTGCTGGTGGCCGTCCTCGGGATCGCGCTGCTGCTGCTCCTGCAGCGCTCGGGCGTGCGAGTGCGGTGGCTCTACATTCCGCCTGCGCTCGTCGCCTGGGGCGGCATCTATGCCTCGGGCATCCATCCCACCATCGCGGGCGTGATCGTCGGCCTGTGCACCCCGACCACCGCGTGGCTCGGGCAGGCAGGCCTGCGCGAGGGTCTCCGCCGCGAGCTGGCCGAGCTCGATCGGGCGGAGGCGGAAGGGACGCCCTCGTACGAGATCGCCTCGACGGTCCGCAACGTCCTCCACCACGGGCGCGAGGCGCGCTCCCCCGCCGAGGGTTTGATCGAGGCGCTGCACCCGTGGGTCGGCTTCGTGATCATGCCGCTCTTCGCGCTCGCCAACGCCGGTGTCTCCCTCGACGGAGGGCTGCCGGCAGAGGGCGGACTGCTGGTCATGCTGGGCGTCGGGATCGGCCTGGTGCTCGGCAAGCCGATCGGCATCCTGATGGCGTGCTGGCTCGCGCTTCGCACCGGCGTGGGGATCCTGCCTGCCGGAATGACGTTCCGGCACCTGGTGGTGCTCGGAATCACCGCCGGGATCGGCTTCACCATGTCGATCTTCATCTCGCAGCTGGCCTTCACCGACCCCGCCCTGCTCGGTGCTTCGAAGCTGGGGGTGCTGGTCGCCAGCGTGATGGCAGCCGTGCTCGCACTGGTGCTCGGCCGGACGCTGCTGCCCATGACACCAACCTCCGGGGTGGCCCGGACCGCAGACGAGGCCGAGCGCTCCACGGAGCTCTGACCCCACGTCAGTTCCCGTCGCATCCCCTGGCGGACGCGGTGCCTTCTCCGGCTCCGCGCCCGCCTCTTCATTGCGGCCCGGCGGCGGCTGCCGCAGCGGTTCATCGAGGGCCCCTGGAATCTGCTCTGACGCCGCGGAGCAAGCCCCACGGCCGGGGACCTCCGACGACTCAGGTGATCGGCTCGAGCATCCAGTGTCGTCCGGTCGGAGAGGCCAGGAAGCGCCGGCCCCCGGAGGCCGGGTGGAGGCCCGTCGGGTCGAAGCTCGCGCCGCGCGCGACCTCGCGAAGGCCCGTGGTCGCCAGGGCCAGGTGCCGCGCGAGGGGCCCGTGCGTCCGGGCGAGGACGCCCTCGCTCCAGTCGATGAACGCCTCGACCTGCTCCGGTGCCTGGAGCGCGAGGAAGAACACCAGCTGCCTCCAGGCGTGACCGGCCCGGCGCACTGCAGCGCGGTCCGGACGGAGCGCAGCGGCGATCCATGAGAACGCGTCGCGTGAGAGCGCCGGGAGATCGAGCGTCCCCTCCAGGAGCAGCGCGTCGAACAGCGTCGCCAGGTTGTGGGTCGTCAGCACCTGCGCCTGCTCGATGATCGCGCGATTGACGGAGACGCCGGAGCCCACCTCCCCCACGCGCTGCGCGCAGAGGGCCGCAAGGTCTACGACCTCGCGCTCGCGGGTCGCGCCGTCCCCGGGCGCGCCCTCCTGCGCGAGGAGGCGTCCGTAATCCAGCCCGTAGTAGCGCTCGTAGAGGGAGCCCTGCAGCAGCCTGGCCGCGATCCGCGCAGCATCCACGAACTTGGCGCTGAACTGGCCCATGAAGATGTCGGCTGCGAGCTCCTCGACGAGCGGCAGCGAGATCCCTGCCCCAGCGGCCAGCGCATCCAGCTCGCGCACCAGCCGATTGGGAATCATCGTCTGGGGAAAGGCGCTCAGCGAGAGGCTCGCGATCTCGCGCAGCACCCGCGCCGAAGCCGTGCGGGAGGCCTCGTCGGACCCGACCCAGGGCTCGATCGCCGCGACCCACGGCAACTCGGAGAACTGCACCTGCTTGGAGAGGTCGAGCAGCAGCAGGGAGCGTCGCTTGCGGAACGCCAGATAGAGCGCGCTCCAGACGCGCCGCAGCTCCGGATCCGCGATGCTCCGCGCTCGCACCGCCGCGGTGAGCCCGGGGATCACCAGCGCGAGCGACTCGGCGGAACCGAGCACTCCCAACTCGACCAGTCGACCGACCGGCGCCTCGAGGCAACGCAGCGCCTTGGCGACGATGGACGGCGGCAGCGCGTCGACGTTCCTCCCCCCGACGAGCTCCTCGGCCAGCGCCCCGAGCGCGGCGTCCAGTCCCGGGACCCCCTCGTCGGGATCCTCCTGCGAGAGGGCCTGGGCGACCACCTGCGCGAGCTCCGCATGCAGCGGCCGCGCGGCCAGCCGCTCCTGCATCGCGCGGGTGCTCGCGCGCCGCGCGCTGCCGGGAGGGCCGTGCTTGGACACGAAGGAGGCCAGCACCCGACGCAGCATCCCCACGTCGCGACCGGAGAGCGCGGCAGGGTCGCGGACCCAGGTCTCGAGCGACCGATGCAGGCGCGCGTGGTTCTCCCGACCGCGCGCCTGGCGTCGGTGCAGCGGATGCGCCGCGCGCGCCGCCGACTCGTCCGCGAGCAGCCCCTCGGCGCGCTCCCGCCAGCCATCAGGGATGTGGCGCAGCGGCCATCCGCCCAGGACCACCGGCTGGCCGTTGGCAGCGCGCTTCAGCGAGCCGTCCGCTTCGCGCGCGAGTCCCGGCACCTCTCCCTCCACGGTCTCCAGGAAGAGCGCGACGAGTCGGTCGTACAGCGGCGTCCACACCGCGGTCGCCTCGCGCATGGAGACCACGCCGGGGTGTGGCTGCACGCCCTGCAGCGCGCGGACCACCTCGCCCGCGGTCGCCCGCGCCACGTCGTGGCCGAAACGCGCCGGCGCCGTGGCGGGGACCGGATAGAAGCGGAGGCGGTCGAAGAAGGGCGCGAGCGTCTCCACCAGGGCCGCCGCGCGCGCCCCCTCTCCCTGGCGCAGCAGCCACGCCACCACCAGGAACGCCCCCTCCTCGGGGACCTGGATCGCGAAGCGTCCGTCCGCGAGCTGCTGCTCGAGCTCCGGGCGCCCGGCGTCCTCCAGGAAGTGCAGGTTGAGCCGCATGCGCGCATGTCCCAGCGCGCCGAGGCCCAGCGACTCGACGAGGGCGAACTCGTGCGGACGCAGCTCGCCGCCCGCGGCCAGGCGGCCGGTGACGAAGCCTCCGTGCTCGACCTCCGGCGTGACCCAGACCGGCGCGTCGACGATCGGCATCCGGGTGCCGGGGCGCAGGTTGCCGTCGAGGAAGCCGGCGAGCGCCTCGAACCAGCGCGTCGCCCGACCGTGATCACCGCGGCCCGTCGCCTTCTGCAGCTGCACGATCAGGTAGGCGGGGTTGATCTGCGGCGGTAGGTCGTCGGGCATGAAGAGGAACCTGGAGGCAAGATTCGAACTTGCGCCCTGCCGGGAATAGCCGGCCGCTCGACCACTGAGCTTCTCCAGGACGTAAGCCAGACCCTACCAGGGGTCCACGGCCACGGTCGTCAGGCGATTGCCCGCCGGGAGGCCCTGCCTTTCCCCCCTTCCCTCGCGGCGCGGGGCCTGCCGCGAGGACACCGGGTTGCCACCGGCTCCTGAAGGGCGTCAGCTCACGCGATGCGAAGCCTCCTGCTCGAGCAACTGGAGATCCCCTGGACGATGGCCACGCAGTACGTCCTGCCCCGCCTCACGCCGGCGCTGCTCTTCTGGGAGCCCTCGCCCAACGTCCTCACGGTGAGGAGGTCCGCGGAAGGCTGGCACGCCGGACTGCCCGAGAGCGAGGACCCGCCGGTCCCCGATACGACCATCGCGTGGCTGCTCTGGCACATCGAGTGGTGGTGGGGCGATGCGCTCGCCGGTGCCGTGGGTCGCACCGCCCGCCAACCCGCGGACGTCGCCTGGTCGGGCTCGCTGGACGCGAGCGTGGCGGAGCTTCACCGGCTCCACGACGCGTGGGTGGAGCTCCTCACGCATCATGACCTCGCTGCGACCTGCGCGGGGCCGTGGCCGACCCCACAGCCGCTCTCGACCATCGCCGCCTGGGTGAACGTGGAGCTGATGAAGAACGTCGCCGAGCTCGGGATGGTGCTGCGCAGCCACGACAACGCGGCGGCGCGGCGCTGAGGACGCCGGGAAGCGCGCCCCCGGAGACGCCCCTCGTCTCGCGCGCTCCGACCCCTTGCGCTTTGATGATTTGAGAGTTATCAAATCATCCAGGATGCGTACCCAGGACGTCTTCAAGGCCATCTCGGATCCCACCCGGCGCCAGATCCTCAAGCTGCTGCAAGGCGGCTCGATGACCGCCGGGGAGCTCGCCGAGGCCTTCGACATCACCAAGGGATCGCTGTCCTACCACTTCAACGTGCTCAAGGCCGCGGACCTCATCCGCAGCGAGCGGCGGGGGCAGCACCTCGTCTACTCGCTCAACACCACGGTCTTCGAGGACGTGGCCTCACTGCTGATGGACCTCTTCGCGAAGCAGGGGAAGAAGCGATGAAGCAGCCGCCGAACAAGAAGTCCGTGCTGGACCTGGTGGGCCTCGCCCTGGTGATCCTCGCGTTCGCGGTCTCCGCGTGGGCCTACGAGGGGCTCCCCGATCAGGTGCCCTCCCACTGGAACGTGCGTGGCGAGGTGGACGGCTGGATCCCCAAACCCTTCGGCCCGTTCGCGCTGCCGACGGTCATGCTCGGCATCTACGTGCTCCTGCGCGTCGTTCCGCGCATCTCGCCCCAGGGCTTCCAGGTCGAGGGCTTCACGCGCGCCTACGAGATCATGAAGATCGCGATCCTCGGCATGCTGCTGATGACCTCCGTGGTCGCGACCCTCTCGGGGCTGGGCTACCCGGTGCCCGTCGGCCGCTTCGTGCAGGGCGGCGTGGGCGTGCTCTTCATCGTCCTCGGCAACTACATGGGGAAGGTCACGCGCAACTTCTTCGTGGGCATCCGCACGCCGTGGACGCTGGCGAACGAGGAGGTGTGGCTGCGTACCCACCGCCTCGGAGGGCGCCTGATGGTCCTCGCCGGCCTGATCTGCGTGGTCAGCGCGCTGCTCAACGTCCTGAGCCTCGCGGTCCTGATCTCGACCGTCCTGCTCGCGGCGGCCGCGCCCATCGCCTACTCGTACCTGCTCTACCGACGGCTGGAAGCCAAGGGCCCCAAGGGCGAGGGGCCGGCATCCGGCTGAGCACCGCCCGGGAGCAAGGCCTTCCATGGCCTGCCGAGGAGACGTCGGAAAACCCGGAGGCCGGCGGTGAGCGGCTCCCCTTGAAACGAGCGCGGGCCCGGCGAAGCACAGCTTCACCGGGCCCGGCGTCGTCACGGTGTCGACCGTGAGCCTCAGGCGATCTCGAACTGGCGGTCCAGCTCCACCAGGCACGCCTCGAGGACGTCCAGGCCGACCATGGCCTCGGCCTCGGTGAGCACCAGCGGCGGCGCGAAGCGGATGGTCGACACGCCGCAGGAGAGCAGCAGCAGGCCCTTGCGGAACGCGAGCTGCTCGAGCGCGGCCACGTACTCCGCGGCCGCCTCGCCGGTCTTGGGGATGCGGAACTCCGCGCCGATCATCAGGCCCACGCCGCGCACGTCGGCGATCACCGGATGGCGCTCGGAGATCGCACGCAGCCGCTCGACCATCGCGGCGCCGACCGTCTTCACGTGCCCGAGCAGGGGCTCCACCACGTCCAGCGTGGCCAGGCCCGCCGCGCAGCAGACCGGGTTGCCGCCGTAGGTCGAGCCGTGGGAGGCGCGGGGCCACGTCATGACCGACTCGCGCGCGATGATCGCGCCCAGCGGCATGCCCGAGGCGATGCCCTTGGCCGAGCAGATCACGTCCGGCATCACGCCGAAGTGCTCCGCCGCGAACATGGTCCCGGTGCGGCCGATGCCGGACTGGACCTCGTCGAAGACCAGGACGATGCCGTGCTTGTCGCACAGCTCGCGCAGGCCCTGCAGCGCGGCGCGCGGCGGGACCACGTAGCCGCCCTCACCGAGGATGGGCTCGATGAAGATCGCGGCCACCTCGCTCGGGTGCACCAGGCCCTTGAAGAGCTCGCGCTCGATCCAGCCCGCGGCGTCCGGCTGGGCCTCGGTCGGGTACGGCGCGTGGAAGACGCCCGGAACCAGCGGACCGAAGAACGCGCGCTGACCCACCTTGGACGCGTTGAGCGAGATCGCCCCGAGGGTGCGCCCGTGGAAGGCGCCCTTGAAGGCGATGATGTTCTGACGCTTGGTATGTGCGCGCGCCAGCTTGATGGCGCCCTCGACGGCCTCGGTGCCCGAGTTGCTGAGGAAGACCTTCTTGGGGCCCATCTCGGGGAGGTAGCCCGCGAGCCGCTCGCACATCGCGGCGAAGGTCTCGTAATAGAAGTCGGTGCCGCAGATGTGGAGGAACTTGTCCGCCGCGTCCTTGATGGCCTTCACCACGTGGGGGTGCGCGTGGCCGGTCGCGGCCACCGCGATGCCCGCCATGAAGTCGAGGAAGCGGTTCCCGTCGACGTCGTAGATCCACGGCCCCTCGCCGCGCTCGACGACCAGCGGGTACTCCTTGATGTAGCTCGGGGACGTGACGCGGTGGTCGCGCTCGATGATGGCGGCGGCCTTGGGGCCGGGGGGGAGAACCTGAATGTTGGGCTGAAGAGTCTGGGTCATCACGAAGTCATCCGGGTCTGGGACTGCTCACGCGCGAACTGCGCCACATAGTAGGGACCGCAACCGCCCTTACCGGTCGATCCGGATCCCTTCCAACCGCAAAACGACTGCACGCCCGGCCACGCACCGGTCGTCGCACCGGTCTTCCGATTGGCGTAGAGGACGCCCGCCTCGGCGGCGTCCATGAAGGCCTCGACCTCTTCGGGCTTCTTGCTGAAGACGCCCGCGGTCAGGCCGTGGTCGACGTCGTTGAGGAGGGTCATCGCCTCGTCGAAGGTCTCGAAGGACTGGACCGTGAGGAACGGCAGGAACAGCTCGCGGCGGTGCAGCGCGTGCCCGCGCGGGACGCTGACCACCGTGGGCGCCACGAAGTAGCCGCGGTCGTACTCGCCACCGGTCAGTCGCTCGCCGCCCGCGAGGATCGTTCCATCGCGACGGGCCTCGGCCGAGGCCTGCTCGAAGCGCTCCACCGCCCGCTGGTCGATCACCGGCCCCATGTAGACCTCCACCCTGGAGGGATCGCCCACCACGATGGACTTGGCCCGCGCCGCGAGCTTCTCCACGAAGGCGTCATGGATCGAGGCGTGGACGATCACGCGCGAGAGCGCGCTGCACTTCTGTCCCGAAAGTCCGAACGCCGAGCGCGCGCAGGCCTCCACGGCCTCGTCGACGTCCGAGCTGCCGAAGATCACCGCGCCGTTCTTGCCGCCCATCTCCATCAGGCACGGGCGGATGCGGCCACCCGACGACATGATGCGGAAGAGCTCCATGCCCACGTCGGTGCTGCCGGTGAAGGCCACGCCGTCCAGCCGCGGATGGTTGGAGAGCGCCTTGCCGACCGTCTCGCCCTCCCCCTGCAGGACCTGGAGGACGCCCTCGGGAAGCCCCGCCTCACGCAGGCACTCGTAGATCAGCTGCGAGCACCACGGCGTCTCCTCGCTCGGCTTGAGGATGACCGCGTTGCCCGCGAGCATCGCCGCGCCGCTCATCCCCGCGACCAGCGACACCGGGAAGTTGAACGGGGCGATCACCGCGAAGACGCCGTAGGGGCGCAGCAGATCGCGGGTGTCCTCGCCCGGGCTCAGGCTGCTCAGCGGACGGGAGAAGCCGTTCGCCTCGGCGAGCTGCGCCGCGTAGTAGCGCAGGAGGTCGGCCGCCTCCTCGACGTCTCCCAAGCTCTCCATGCGGTTCTTGCCGACCTCGAGCGTGCACACCGCGGACATCTCCATGCGGCGCTTGGAGATGAGGTCTGCCGCGCCGGTGAGGATCCGCGCCCGCTCGGCCCACGGCGTGCGCGCCCACTTCACCTGGGCGCGCTTGGCGGCGTCCATGGCGCGATCCACGTCCTCGGCGCCCGCGGCGTGGAAGCGCGCGATCACCACGTCGGTGTCCACCGGCGAGCGCGACTCGAGGAAGCGGTTGGTCTCGAGCGGCTTGCCGTCGACCCACGAGGGGAAGGTCTGTCCGAGGCGGCGGCGCACGTCGTCCATGGCCGCGTCGAACTCGCGGTTCAGCTCGGACATGTCCGCGTTCACGACGGAATAGGTGATGCGAAAGCTCATGGTGTGAACTCCTTGAGCGCCTGTGCCAGCGCGACTGAGAGGGCCTCCACCTGCTCGGTGGTGATGACGAGTGGTGGGGCTACCATGAAGAGGTCCCCATCGGTACCGTTCGCCTGCCCCACGTTGGGCCACACGATGAGCCCACGCTCGAAGAGGTGGGCGGTCAGTCGCTCGGCCACCTTGCGAGCGCGCGGGAACGGCGCGCGCGTGGCGCGGTCCTCCACCAACTCCACCCCGGCCAGCAGCCCCATGCCCTGCACGCAGCCCACGTGCGGCAGCGGCGCGAGCTCGCGGGCCAGCGTGGCCTGAAGGCGCTCGCCCACCGCCGCCGCGTGCTGCACGAGCGCGTGGCGCTCGAAGTACTCGAGCACCGCCTGCCCCGCCGCCGTGATGAAGGGGGCCTGCAGATAGGTCTGCGCGTGTTGGAAGCCGCCGGTGCCGCGGCGCAGCTCCTCGAGCTGCGCCTGCCGCACCACCACCGCGGAGAGCGGCGCCATGCCGCCGCCGAGGCCCTTGCCCAGGACGATGAGGTCGGGATCGAGCCCCACGCGCGCGCTGGCGAAGAAGGCGCCGGTACGGCCCGCGCCGCACAGCACCTCGTCGGCGATGATCAGGATGCCGTGGCGGTCACAGACCTCGCGGATGCGCTGGAAGTAGCCCGGCGGCGGGACCGCGGCGCCGGCCGAGGACCCGATCACCGGCTCGGCGATGAACGCCGCGATCGTCTCGGGCCCCTCGCGCTGGATCAGCGCCTCCAGCTCGTCCGCATGGTGCGCCGCGCCGTCGCGGGCGTAGTCGGAGAGGCCGCTGCGGTACGGATACGGCGCCCGGACGGTGAGCACCTCGGAGAGCAGCGGGCCGTAGAGGACCCGGTAGTGCGGACGCCCCGAGGCGGAGAGCGCATACAGCGTGTTGCCGTGGTAGCCGGGCGTGCGCGAGATCAGCTTGGCCCGCTTGGGCTCGCCGCGCTCCATCCAGAGCTGCCGCGAGAACTTCACCGCGGCCTCGACCGCCTCGGACCCCGAGCACAGGAAGGCCGTCCGCGCCGCGCCGAAGCCGGGCAGCTCCTCGGCGACCCGCGCGTGCAGCATCTCGGCGAGCCGCTCGGTGGGCTCCGAGGTGAAGTGCGTGCCGTTCACGTAGCCGACGCGCAGCAACTGCTGGTGGATCGCGTCGGCCACCTCGCGGTTCCCGTGACCGACGCTCACCACCAGGGCGCCGCTCGAGGCGTCGACGTAGCGCTTGCCGTCGCGATCGAAGAGGTGAATCCCCTCCCCGTGCGAGATGACCGGCAGGTCCTTCGACAGGTTGCGCAGCAGGACGTGCCCGTCCGGATAGCGAACGACGGACTTCATGCGAGCTCTCTCCACGGGCGGCGACCGAACGCGCACGCCTCGACGCACACGCCCGCAGCGACGTCGTGACGCGGCTGACGGGTCACCCGGGGATCGGGTGCCGGAGGAGTAGCACGCCGCCGCGGACGCTGGAACGGGAACGCGCACCGGGCCGCGCGCACCGGGGCCCGTGCACCGGCGCGCGTTGGGAGGCCCCTCGCCCGGTGGAGCCCACCTCCGTACCCGATGCCGCACCGCGGCCCGGGTGCGCGCGCCACCGGACGGCCTCGGCGCGAGGGCGCCCGGGGCGACCCGGCTGACTCGCGACCTCCGGAGGTTGGTGGACTGGCGCCCGCGACCTTCCGCCGGGCTGCGTCGGATCCGGAATCAGGTCATGGTGGAGACTGCGGATCGGGCGGCGAATGACGCGCCCCGGACGGCTTCTTCGCGGAGATGGGCCAATGGTTTCTGAGGGACCGAGCGCAGCCGAGTTGATCATCGCAGGGGCAGTGCCGGCGTTCGTGCTGCTGATCCTGGCGGAGCTGGTCGTCGGGGTCCTGCGGCGACGCAACACCTACCGGGCCAACGACGCGGTCTCGAGCCTGAGCCTGGGAATCACCAGCCAGCTGCTCGGGGTGTTCACCGCGGTGGTGGGCCTGACCGGCTACACCTTCGCCTACGAGCGCATCTCGCTCGTCGCGCTCCCGAGCGGGGCGTGGTGGGCATGGGCGCTGGCCTTCGTGGCGTACGACTTCTGCTACTACTGGCAGCACCGGAAGTCCCACGAGGTGAACCTGCTCTGGGCCACCCACGTGGTGCACCACTCGAGCGAGGAGTACAACCTCACCACCGCGCTCCGGCAGCCCTCGACCAGCTTCCTCTTCGGCTGGCTCTTCTACCTGCCGCTGGCGGTCCTGGGCGTTCCCCCCCTGATGTTCGCGGTCACCGCGACGCTCAACCTGCTCTACCAGTTCTGGATCCACACCCGTCAGATCGGCCGACTCGGGCGCTTCGATCGCTGGTTCGCGTCGCCGTCCAACCACCGGGTGCACCACGGACAGAACGACCACTGCCTCGACCGCAACTACGGCGGCGTGTTCATGGCGTGGGATCACCTCTTCGGGACCTTCCAGGCGGAGCGCGACGACGAGGAGATCCGCTACGGCATCCGCGGGGCCCTGGGCAGCTGGAACCCGGTCTGGGCCAACCTGCACCTCTTCGCCGCGCTGTGCCGCGACACGATGCTCGCCGACACGTGGAAGGATCGCCTCGGGGTCTGGTTCAGGGGACCGGCGTGGCGCCCCGAAGCGGCGATCCGCCTGGCGCCCAAGTCCCCCTACGACCCCGATCACTTCGAGCCGTTCGACCCGCCGGCCGGTGGCGGGCGTCGCGCCTACGCGGTGCTCCAGCTGGGCCTGGTGCTGCTGCCCGCCGTCCACTTCCTGCTCTTCCAGGCGAGCGCCTCGCGCGTCGAGGCCCTGGGCTATGCCGCGGTGCTGGTGGCGTCGATGTGCAGCATCGCGGGCATCCTCGAGGGGCGCCGGCTCTTCGAGCGGCTCGAGCTGGTGCGACTGGCCCTGCTCGCGCTGGTCCCACAGCTGCTGGGCACCTGGTTCCTCGGCGTGACGCTGGAGGGAATCGCTCGCCTCCTGTTCCTGCTGCCGGTGCTGACCTCCGCAGGGTGGCTCACCTGGATCCTGGCCGCCCGCGCCTCCGACCGCGTGGAGCGGGCGCCGGTCACCGCATCGCGCGGCTGAACCAGCGTGGGGCCCCCGCGGCCAGGACGCCCACTTCACGTGATCCGGCGAGGCCCCGGTTCCGAGGGCGGTACCGGGGCCCCCGGAGGTTCACTCCGCCGAGGAGCTCGAACGTCCTGCGACGACCCGTCGTCCGGTCGTCGGCGCATGGGGGACTACCAGCCAAGGACCTCGAACGTCGCGATGACCGTCGTCTCGTCGCGCGTGAAGTACGGCACGACGTCGAGCCACACCTCGTGGGGGGCGCCGGTGTCCAGCCACAGCCGCTCCACGTGCATGCCCTCCGAGCAGAAGCCCGGCATGACCTCGACCTCCTCGAACGCGGTGCTGACGAACAGGGAGCCGCGGCCCCCGGAGTCGAGGAGGCAGGCGGTCACCTCGACGTAGACGGCCGTCACGTACGAGGGCACGAACCCCAGGGGGACGTAGACCGACTCGTACTCCCAGAGCTCCGCCTCCACGAAGTTGCTGGGGGCCGGCACCAGGTCCGGCTCGTTCGAGGTGGTACAGGCAACGGCCGAGAGCGCGAGGAGTCCGACGAGCAGGGATCGCATACGGGTCATGACGCCACAATCCGTGCCGGGATTCACGTCCTCGGCGAATCGGCGGACCTCCCGCCATCCGAGGGCCCCGAAGGGGGCTCCGACCCGGGCCTTCCCGACCGCTGGTGGGGGCATGTCCCGGGCGGTGGCCGAGAAGCGCGAGGGAAGCAGACGCGGAGCGTTCGCATGGTGTGTGTGGCAGCTGAGCGAGCGTCCGGAATCGAGGGGCTGCGCGCTGGCCTGCCGGCGGCCGAGCCGGCGGACGAGCCGGTGGGGCACATCGTGCACAGCTCTCCCCGATGCTCCACTCCATGCTGCTCTTCGGCGTGACCGGCGACCTCGCCGGCCGCTATCTGATGCCGGCGCTGGGCGCCCTCCACGAGGCTGGGCGGCTGCCGGAGGATTTCCGGGTACTCGGCGCCTCGACCCGGGACTGGGACGACGCGCGGCTGCGCGCGCACCTGGGCGCGCAGCTGGACCGCTTCGCGAAACAGCTGCCGACGGCCTCCCGAGAAGCGCTGCTGCGCGCCGTGCACTTCCATCGGGTCAAGCTGGACCAGGAGGGAAGGGTCGCCGAGGTGCTGGAGCAGGCGGAGGTCAAGGGGCCGCTGGCGGTCTACATGGCACTCCCTCCCGGGACCTATCCAAAGGTCCTTCGGCAACTGGCGTCGGCGTCCCTGGCGCGCGGGAGCCGGATCGCCATCGAGAAGCCCTATGGCCTCGACCTCGCATCGGCGCGAGAGCTCCAGGAGCAGACCTCGCAGCTCACCCGGGCACTCGGCGCGCGCGCGATCTACCTGGTGGACTTCCTGCTCGGCATGACGCCCCTGCAGAACCTGATCGAGCTTCGGCGCGCGAATCCCCTGCTCGCCGCGTCCTGGCGCCGTGAGGTGATCGACCGGGTGGAGCTTCACTGGGAGGAGACGCTCGGCCTCGAAGG
>Ga0233383_1000635_pt1 | contig 12959 bp, 7 predicted proteins | sample ElkDunMinimDraft_14_FD_191542 | JGI IMG/M metagenome (GOLD analysis project Ga0233383, IMG submission 191542) | Fecal eukaryotic communites from dung pellets of Tule Elk in California, USA - Elk Dung G16 | ecosystem: Host-associated > Mammals > Digestive system > Large intestine > Fecal | place...
GGCCGGAGCCGTCGAGACACCCGCCCCGGCGATGCACGCACCGACTGTGAGGAGCGTCCATCGCCGTCGCGAAACAGTCATGGGCAGAACGGTAACCGCTCCGTCGCCGGTGAGCGGAAGAACGACGGTAACTCGAATCGGCGACGTGTCTACACCGCCCGCCGGCACACCCTGGTTACAAACCGACTGCGTCCTCGGGCCGCTCGGCGGTTCGCCACCCGGGGATCTCCGCACCCGACGCCCACGTGGAGTGCGTGCCCGAACTGACCCGTTCCGGAAGACGAATCCGGGCGACCGGGCCGTCGGCGAGACGCTGTGCGTCGAAGACGAGGCACTCGGACAGATCACGGTTCATGTCGACGGTCATGGTGACGAGGTATCCGTCGTCCTCACCCGAAGACCCGATCCGCGGCGCCATCACGGTTTCGCTTCCGAACACTCCCTCACCGAGCGCGTAGTGCTCCTCGGCGCCGGTCAGCGAGTCGTGCTTGACGAGGCCGTCGAACAGGAACCACCCGGGCAGGCCCGTCGCCGCATACGTGTAGCGGTGCGGTACTCCCGTGTGTACGGGACTGATCATGCCGAACTCCGTGACCCGTTCGGAGAGGCGCTCTTCCGTGACGCCGCCGGTGCGCAGGTTCAGGCGCCACCGGTGCAGGTGCGTGCCCATTCTGTCGAGAGCGAGAAAGCGGAACATGCGCTGGTAGATCGACCCGTTCCCGGTGTCCTCCGGCTCGGGTGTCTCCTGGTGGAACCCTTCCAGGACGATCTCGTCGCCGTCCTCGTAGGCATTCGTCCAGTGCAGGACGTAAGTGGGAGCCGCGTCGAACCACCTGATCTCGCTCCCGCCGCCGCGCCGCGGGAGCACGCCGAGGCGCATCGGAATATCGGGGTGGAAACGCGAGACGTACTTACCCGCCGCGAGAGCCTCGGGTATCCAGAAGAGCGGGCAGTCGTTGAGGATGGCGTAGTTCTCGGTGAAGGCCATGTCGTGGGGTAGCCGAGGACCGGGCAATTCGATGTCGGTGTAGTGCACGAGTTTGTCGGACGAGTCGACGACGCCGTAATGCATGTACGGCGCGTCCGTTCCGTAGTTGAAGAAGAGCATCTCCCCGGTACGGTGATCGACCTTGGGATGCGCCGACACTCCGAGATTCGACGGGAAGTCGCCGCCCCACTCCGCTTTGCCGACGGTCTCGAGCGACATCGGATCCACCCGGTACAAGTCGCCGCACTGCCAGAAACTGGTGAGTGCAACCCCGTTGTGCACGGTGACATCCGTGCTCGATCCGTCCTTCATCCTTGTGCGCGCACCCCAGCCGTCGGTGCGTTCCGACTTCGCCGGATTCTCGGCGATTCCCGCCCAGAGCGCGCGACCGGCTTCCTGCTCGGCGACGAAGCCGTCCGTCTGGACGAAACGGTTCCGGTAGAACGCCTTCCCGTCGCGGAAGCCGACGACATGCACCATGCCGTCACCGTCGAACGGGTGGTAGCGGCCCTGCTGGGCAGGGTGCACCGGATTCTCGGTGTTCCGGATGTACACCCCGTCGAGATCGGCGGGCAGTTCCCCGACGACCTCGAGATCGTCGGCGCGGTGCTCGGTGACCTGGGGTCGCCACGGCCCGGTGCGATAGGGGTGATCGTCGTCGGTGGGCAGCGTCGACAATGCGCGGCCGAGAATTTCGAGGTCCATCGATGCTCCTTCGGCTCAGCCGATGATGAGGGATACGGAAGTGGTGGTGCTACCACCGAAGTTGAAGGTGGCCGCCCGTCGGGCGCCGTCGACCTGGTAGGCGCCGGCGGTGCCCGTGACCTGGCGATGGCAGTCCAGAGCCATGCGCACGCCCGTGGCCCCCACCGGGTGTCCTCCGCCCAGGAGTCCCCCACTGGGGTTCATGGGCATCCGGCCGCCGATCTCGAGATCGCCGGCTTCCACGGCGCGCCAGCTTTCGCCGGGCGGCGTGAGGCCGAAGTGGTCGATCGCCACGTACTCGCTGATGCTGAAGCAGTCGTGCGTTTCGATCAGGTCGAGTTCGTCCACACCTCCGATTCCGGCGCGCCCGTATGCGTCGGCGACGGTGTCGGCGAGGTGCGGGAACATCAAGCCGCCGCCCGAACTGCGTGCGAGCTTCTCGTCGAGGGAGAGCCCGACGGTGCGGTGACCCCAGCCGAGAATCCGGGAGCGGGGGGCCGCGTCGAACTCCGGATGCCGGGCGACGTACCGATCGCTGACGAGGACCACGCCTGCTCCTCCGTCGGTGAGGGGGCCGCAGTCGATCTTGCGCAGGCTGCCCTCCACGAGCGGATTGGCGGTGTCGTCGGCCGTGAACGATTCGGGGGAATAGGACCGTGTCCGGGTCTGCGCGCGAGGATTGCTCCGGGCGTTGCGGATATTGAGTTCGGAGATGGCCCACAGGTGCGCCGGGTCGAGTCCGTACCGGGTCGTGTACTCGCCGGCGATGCGATCGAACATGTAGGGCCACATGAATTTTGCGTCCTGGCCCTCTCGTCCCACCCACGCGGCCGGACTCATGTAGTTCGTGCCGATATCGCCCGGCACGGTCTTCTCGAGTTCGACACCGAGGACGAGTGCGCAGTCGTAACGCCCTGATTCGAGGTCGGCCATCGCGGCGAGAATCGCCAGAGAGCCCGACGCACATGCTCCCTCGTGCCGGCTCGCGGGAACGTCCCACAGTTCGGGGATCATGGACGCCGGCATCGCCCCGAGGTGACCCTGCCCGGTGTAGAGCTGGCCGAAGGCATTGCCCACGTGGACGACGCCGACCTCGCTCGCGTCGATCCCCGCGTCGTCGAGCGTGCGGCGCGCGACCTCGGCGGTGAGATCGCCGATGTCGAAGCCTTCCTTGGTGACGTTGCGAGCGAAGTCGCTCTGATAGCCGCCGGCGATCCACACCTGAGTTGATGTCATGTCGTCTCGCTTTCGAGATCGGTTCGACGGGTCGGTGGAGGTCTTGGGAGAGTAGTTCCGCGACGGTGAAGCCCGCCGTCCCCGTTTAGTACAGTTATTGAAGCATCTTGGTGTGAGCCACGCAACGACGGATGCGCACCGGAGGAGGTTGGCCCGTGACCCGAAGCAACACCGTGCCGAGCGACCGGACTGCGACCGTCAATCCGGTCGCCGCCACGCTCGATCTGCTCGGCGACCGCCTCACACTCGCGCTGCTCGGACACGCGTTCGTGAGCGGCACGACCCGCTTCAACCAGTGGCTCGAACTCACGGGTGCCCCGTCCTCGGTGCTGACCGACCGGCTCCAGTCACTGGCAGCGGCCGGTGTGCTGGAACGCTCTCCGCAGTCGGCCGGCTCGGATCGGCACGACTACCTGCTGACCGATCTGGGGACCGCCACCTGGCCGATCCTGGTGTGCATCTGGAGCTGGCAACGGGAGTGGACACCCGAAGGTGCGTGGCAGCCCGACCTGGTGCACGACGTGTGCGGGCACCGTGGTCCCGCCGTCATCCGCTGCGGATCCTGCGGCACTGTCGTCACCACCCACGACACGGACATCGAGATGGATGCGGAAGCGATCTGGACCGTGACCTCCGGTGCCCGGCGGCGCTCCACCCGCGGGCCCGCCGGCAAGAACGTGTCGGCAGACATGCAGTTCAACGCGGTGATGGAGGCTCTGGGTGATCGCTGGAGCGGCGCGATCACCGGTCTCGCACTGGCCGGAGCCCGCCGGTTCGGAGAATTCCGGTCGGCGCTGGACATCTCCCCGACGACGCTCACCGATCGCCTCGCCCGCCTGTGCGCCGCGCAGATCCTCGGCCACCCGTCCGGTACCGACCGCCAGTACCGCCTGACGCACCGCGGTCGTGCGCTGTTCGGTGTGTTCGTCTTCCTGATCCGGTGGTCCACACAGGCCTTCCCGGAGGCGCCCGGGCCGCTACGGATCCTGCACCGCGAGTGCGGCGCGATCCTGCATCCGGAACTTCAGTGCAGGGGGTGCGACGGGCCCGTGGACCGGCACAGTGCCCGGATCGAGCCGATGTTGCCCCATCCCTGACGCGGGCCTTTGGTCCCCATCTTGACACCGAGCGACGTCACCCGGTATCACTTCGTTAGCTGTAGTGACTCGGGTCACGACATTCAACGAGTCGGAGCAAATCTGTGAATCGGAGCAATCCCCCGTACATCTACGACGCCGTCCGCCTCCCCCGTGCCCGCGTGCGCAAGAGCGGCGGCACCCTGGCGGGCGTACGTCCGGTCGAGCTGATCGCCCGGCTTCTCACCGCACTCGACGAACGCTGCGGTGCATCCGAGGTTGTGGACGACGTGCTCCTCGGAATCAGCACAGCCACCGGAGAACAGGCCGGCGACCTCACCAGAGCGGCCGTGCAGTGGGCGGGCTGGCCCGATCACATCCCCGGCGGCGTCGTCTCCCGGTTGTGCTGCTCCGGGCTCGATGCCATCGAAAGCGCAGCCGCACGGGTGGCCGCCGGTACGGCGCGCGCGGTGGTCGCGGGGGGCGTCGAATCGATGTCCCGGGTGCCGATGTTCTCCGATTCGCCCCCGATCGCTGTGGACCCCGAACTCGGTGAACGCACCGGGTTCGTCACCATCGGGGTGTCGGCCGATCTCACGGCGGCACGGTACGGGTTCACCCGCGAGTTGCTCGATGCCTACGCGGTCGCCTCGCACGGGCGTGCCGCCACCGCGCCCCCCTCGCCGTCACTGATCAGCATGAAAGTCGGCGATACCGAACTCGATTCGGACGAGGGCCCGCGCCCCGGAGTGACACTCGACGATTTCGCCGCGCTGCCCGCACTCTTCGGAGAAGACGCCGGGTGGGAGCGGGTCGCCCGCCGGTTACCGGATTCACCGCGCCCGGCGGCGGGACTGCACACAATCGCCACCGCCCCTCAGCTGGCAGACGGAGCCTCCGCGATTCTGATCGGTGACGCCGAAGCCGGTGCGGCCCTGTCGATGCGGCCCCGCGCCCAAATCGTCGGGACGGCGCAGAGCGCGGTCCGCTCACCGCTCCTGACCGCTCCCGTGGTCGCCTCGAACCGGGCGCTCGCACGTGCCGGCATCACGGCGCAGGACCTCGACGTTGTCGAAATCAACGAATCCTTCGCCGTGACACCGTTGATGATGATCGAGGAACTGCACCTCGACCCGGCCCGCGTCAATGTCCACGGCGGCGCTCTCGCCGTCGGACATCCGCTCGGGGCCACCGGCGGCATTCTCGTGGCTCACGCACTCGACCAGCTCGAACGCACCGGAGGCGAGCACGCGCTCGTCACCATCCCCGCAGCCCTCGGTCTCGGCACAGCCCTGGTGCTCCGCCGGCTGTGAGCGATACCCGCGACCACTTTCCCACCCGGACTTCGCGAAAGGCCCCCTGATGTCCACACCGCTTTCCCACCCGCCCACCGCACGCGCGTGTCATCCCGACGCCACAGTCTCCGAATACCTGGAACGGGGCTGGTGGCAGGACGAGACGCTCCCGGACCTCTTCGAATCCTGGGTACAGCGCAGGCCTTCGCATGCCGCGACCACCGACCCGGCCAATTTGGCGGATCTCACCGGGGCACAGCCCCGGTCGCTGACGTGGCAGGAACTCGACGAGTTCGTGCGGCGGGTCGCAGCCGTATTCCACGCGCGCGGAATACGGCAGGACGACACGGTTGCCGTGCAGATGCCCAATTCGGTCGCCCTCACCGCCACCTACCTGGCACTGTGGCGCCTCGGCGCCGTGGCGACCCCGATGCCCGCGTCGTATCGCGGTCACGAACTGTCCGGCATCGTCGATGCGTGTTCTGCCGTCGCCGTCGTCACTGTGGGTAGACTCGGCGACCGCTCGCTCGCCACCGAAGCGTCGGAACTGGCCTCCGGCCACCGGACCCTCGGCACCGTATTCGCTTTCGGACCGCACGTGCCGGAACAGGCCGTCGAGATCGACACCGCATCGGTGCCCGCACCCCATCTCGACGAGGCCGATGCCTATGCGGCCGCAGTGGTGCGCACGGTCAACGACCGGGTCACCGTGTGCTGGACGAGCGGTACCGAGGCGGCGCCCAAGGGCGTACCCCGGTGCCACGCCGATTGGCTCGCGGTGGGCCGAGGGGTGCAGGACGGCCTCGAAACCACGGAGGATTCCGTGCTCGTGAACCCGTTCCCCTTGGTGAACATGGCCGGGTTCGCAGCGGCGTTGCTGCCCTGGCTCCTCGGTGGAGGTCACCTCGTCCACCACCACCCCCTGGACATCGCGGTCTATCTGGGCCAGATCCAGCACCACCGGGCCACCCACACCACCATGCCCCCGGCGATCCTGACGATGCTGCTCAAGAACGACGCCCTGCGCGGCAAGTTCGACCTTTCGTCGCTCACGCGCGTCGGGGCGGGTGGCGCACCGCTGCCGCCGTCCGTGGTGGCGTCCTGGCAGAACGACCACGGGGTCGAGGTGATCAATTTCTTCGGATCCAACGAGGGCGTGTGCCTTCTCGGTGCACCGGGCGATATCCCGGACCCGACCGTCCGCGCGCAGCATCTGCCCAACTACGCGGCGCCGGACCGGTCCTGGGTGGTGCGTCTGAGCCGCAGCACCGAGGTACGCCTCATCGATCCCGTGACCGGCGCCCTGGTCGACACCATCGGCGGCCGCGGCGAACTCCGGCTGAAGGGGCCCACCGTCTTCGCGGGTTACCTCGAGGGCACCGCGACGTCGTCCCCGTTCGACGAGGACGGCTTCCTCTGCAGCGGTGACGTTTTCGAGTTGTGCGGTGAGCACGGCGAGTACCTGCGCTTCGTCGACCGCATCAAGGAGATCGTCATCCGGGGCGGTATGAATATCGCACCGGCAGAGATCGAAGGGCTGCTGCAGGACCACCCGGCGGTGGCCGAAGTCGCGATCATCGGTATCCCCGACGAAGTACTCGGCGAAAAATGCTGTGCGGTCGTGGTTCCCACCGCCGGCGCCACCCCGACACTCGACGACCTCACGGCGCACCTTCGCGCGCGGGACATCGCGTCGTTCAAACTGCCCGAACGCATCGAACTCGTCGACACCTTGCCGCGCAACGCGGTAGGCAAACTGTTGCGACGCCACATTCGCACCGACCTCCTGGAATCCCTATGAGCATGTCCACAGCACCCCACTCCACTTCGATCGACCTTCCCGCGCGCGTGCGCGTCCCGGTGGTCGCGGCCCCGATGTTCCTGGTGTCCGGCCCGGAACTCGTCATCGCGGCGAGCGCGGCCGGAATCGTGGGCTCCTTCCCCACGCCCAACTGCCGCACGACCGCCGAACTCGACCGCTGGATGGGGACGATCTCCGACGGTGTCGCCGCCGCGGGACCGGATGCCGCGCCGTGGGCGGTGAACCTGGTGACCCACCGCTCCAACCAGCGTCTCGAGGAGGACTTGCGCTTGGTCGCCGAGCATCGCCCGCCTGTGGTCATCACGGCTCTGGGGTCTCCGGAACCGGTGATGGAGACGGTCAAGGGATACGGCGGACTGGTGCTCGCCGATGTGGTGTCCGTCCGGCTCGCCCGTAAAGCCGCCGGCTTCGGAGTCGACGGACTCGCGTGCATCTCGGCGGGAGCAGGGGGGCACACGGGCCATCTCTCCCCGTTCGCGTTCGTCTCCGCCGTACGGCAGTTCTTCGACGGGTTGCTCGTCATCGGCGGGGGCATCGCCGACGGCTGGGGTGTGGCAGGTGCCGTCGCGGCCGGCGCCGATCTCGTCTACATGGGCACCCGGTTCCTCACGGCGACGGAAAGCATGGCGTCCGCCGACTACAAGCAGATGGTCGTCGAGCACGGACCGGACGATCTCGTCGTCAGCTCCGGCATCACCGGGACCAGCGCCTCGTGGTTGCGTCCCAGCCTGGTTGCGAACGGTCTCGATCCCGACGCCCTCACCGCACCGGCCAACCGTGACTACAACGCCGGTGCGGACGTGCAGGGGCGGTGGAAGAACATCTGGGCCGCGGGCCAGGGTCTGGGCCTGATCGACGGTGTCACGCCGGTGAAATCCATCGTCGACGACCTCGCCGCCGAATACGCGGCCGCGACAAGCCGCTTCGCAGGCCGGACTCTTCGGTAGGTCCCGGAAGAGACAAACGGGGCCGCACACTCTCGTGTGCGGCCCCGCCTGTCGTTCGGCAGCGTCAGCGCTGCGGCATCGTGCTGGTGGTGATCGGAACGGGAAGCGCCGTTGCTCCCTCGAGGAATCGATCCACTGCCGCCGCGCATGCGCGACCCTCGGCGATGGCCCACACGATGAGAGACTGGCCACGCCCCATGTCGCCGGCGACGAACACGCCGTCGACATTGGTGGACCACTCCTCGGAGCGGGCGACGTTGCCGCGCTCGTTGAGGTCAACACCGAGATCCGTGAGCAGGCCCGGCTTCTCGGGCCCGACAAAGCCCATCGCGAGGAGGACGAGATCGGCTTCGAGTTCGAAGTCGCTTCCCTCGACCTTCTCGAAACGGCCGTTCACCATGCGCACCTCGTGGGCGCGGAGACCCGTGACCTTGCCGTCCTCGCCGACGAACTGCTCGGTGTTGACGGAGAAGACGCGGTCGCCACCCTCTTCGTGTGCCGAAGAGACGCGGTACATCAACGGGTACGTCGGCCACGGCGTCGAGTCGGCGCGCTGCTCCGGCGGGCGCGGCATGATCTCGAACTGGCTGACGCTCACCGCACCCTGACGGTGTGACGTACCGAGGCAGTCGGCACCGGTGTCGCCGCCACCGATGATGACGACCTTCTTACCTTCCGCCGTGATGGTCGGCGCGGGGAGGTCACCGAACTGGACACGGTTGGCGATCGGCAGGAACTCCATCGCCTGATGGATCCCGTCGAGTTCGCGTCCGGGAATGGGCAGATCGCGCGCCACCGTCGCACCGCCGGCGAGGACCACGGCGTCGAACTGCTCGCGCAGTTCGTCGGCCGTGATGTCGACCCCGACATTCACTCCGGTCCGGAAGACGGTGCCCTCGGCCTCCATCTGTGCGAGACGGCGGTCGATGAACCGCTTCTCCATCTTGAACTCGGGAATGCCGTAGCGGAGCAGTCCGCCGATGCGGTCGGCCCGCTCGAACACCGTGACCGTGTGCCCCGCGCGCGTAAGCTGCTGCGCCGCAGCAAGTCCTGCCGGACCCGACCCGACGACCGCCACCTTGCGACCGGTGAGCTTCGACGGCGGCACCGGCTTGACGCGGTTGTCCTCGAAGGCCTTCTCGATCAGCTCGACCTCGACCTGCTTGATCGTCACCGGATCCTGGTTGATGCCCAGGACACACGACGCCTCACAGGGTGCCGGGCACAGCCGCCCGGTGAACTCCGGGAAGTTGTTGGTGGCGTGGAGGCGTTCGATGCCGTCCTCCCACTTGCCCTTGTACGCCAGGTCGTTCCACTCGGGAATCAGGTTTCCGAGCGGACAGCCGTTGTGGCAGAAGGGAATACCGCAGTCCATGCAGCGGCTCGCCTGGACCTGGAGGGTCTCGAGCGGGAAAGGCTCGTAGACCTCCTTCCAGTCGAGCAGCCGGAGGGGGACGGGACGACGGACCGGAGTCTCGCGCGACCCGTGCTTGAGGAAGCCGCTTGGATCACCCACGAGCTGCCTCCATGATCGCCTCGTCCACGTTCCCACCACGAATGGTGGCGTCCTTGATAGCCATGAGCACCTTCTTGTAATCGCGAGGCATGACCTTCGCGAAGTGGCTGACCTGTTGTGACCAGTCGGCCAGGATGCGGGCTGCAACGTCGGAGCCCGTTTCGTCACGATGCCGTTCGACCGCGCCCTTGAGCCAGACGAAGTCTTCGCCCTCGAGATCCTCGAGGTCGACCAGCTCGGTATTCAGGTTGTCCTCGAAGTCCTTGTCCGGGTTGTACACGAACGCGACGCCACCGGACATGCCCGCACCGAAGTTGCGGCCGGTCTTGCCGAGGATGACGACCTTGCCACCCGTCATGTACTCGCAGCCGTGGTCGCCGACGCCTTCGACGACGGCCGTGGCTCCGGAGTTGCGGACTGCGAAACGCTCGCCTGCGACACCGCGGATGAGAACCTCACCGCCGGTGGCACCGAACAGGATCACGTTGCCGGCAATGATGTTGTCTTCCGGCACGAATCCCGGTGCGGCGTCGAGCGGGGGACGCACGACGATGCGGCCACCCGACAAGCCCTTGCCGACGAAGTCGTTCGCGTCCCCGTACAGGCGCAGCGTGATACCGCGAGGCACGAAGGCACCGAAGCTGTTACCGGCCGATCCCGTCAACGTGATGTCGATCGTGCCGTCGGGCAGGCCGTCCTTGCCGTACTTCTTGGTGACCTCGTGGCCGAGCATCGTGCCGACCGTGCGGTTGACGTTCGCGACGGCCGTGTCGATCTCGACGGGCGTGCCGGACTCGAGAGCCTGCTGCGCCTTGGCGATCAGGTCGTTGTCGAGCGCCTTGTCGAGTGCGTGGTCCTGTTCCTTGGTGCAGTGCATGTCCTGCTCGCCGTAGATCGGCGAGGTGACCTTCTGCAGCAACGGCGACAGGTCCAGCTTCGACGCGCGGTAGTGGTCCACGGCCTTGCGGGTGTCGAGGCAGTCGACCTGCCCGATCGCCTCGTCGAGACTGCGGAAGCCCAGCTCCGCGAGGTACTCGCGCACCTCTTCGGCGATGTAGAGCATGAAGTTCTCGACGAACTCCGGCTTGCCGGTGAAACGCTTGCGCAGCACCGGGTTCTGCGTCGCGACACCCACGGGGCAGGTGTCGAGATGACAGACGCGCATCATGATGCAACCCGAGACCACGAGCGGCGCGGTGGCGAAACCGAACTCCTCGCCTCCGAGCAGCGCCGCGACGATGACGTCGCGGCCCGTCTTCATCTGGCCGTCGACCTGCACCACGATGCGGTCGCGCAGACCGTTGAGCATGAGCGTCTGCTGGGTCTCGGCCAGGCCGATCTCCCACGGTGCGCCGGCGTGCTTGAGCGAGGTCAGCGGCGACGCGCCGGTGCCACCGTCGTGACCGGAGATGAGCACCACGTCGGCATGCGCCTTGGACACGCCCGCCGCGACCGTGCCGACGCCGAGTTCGGACACCAGCTTCACGTGGATGCGGGCTTCCGGGTTGGCGTTCTTCAGGTCGTGGATCAGCTGGGCCAGATCCTCGATGGAGTAGATGTCGTGGTGCGGCGGCGGCGAGATCAGGCCGACACCCGGCGTGGAACCACGCACCTCGGCGACCCACGGGTACACCTTGTGCGGCGGGAGCTGTCCACCCTCGCCGGGCTTGGCGCCCTGCGCCATCTTGATCTGGATATCGGTGCAGTTCGTCAGGTAGTGCGACGACACACCGAACCGGCCGGACGCGACCTGCTTGATCGCCGAGCGCCGCCAGTCGCCGTTCTCGTCCGGCGTGAAGCGGTCGGGATGTTCGCCGCCCTCACCGGAATTCGATCGGCCGCCGAGACGGTTCATCGCGATCGCGAGAGTCTCGTGGGCCTCCGACGAGATGGAGCCGTAGCTCATCGCACCGGTGGAGAACCGCTTGACGATCTCGCTCGCCGGCTCGACCTCCTCGAGAGGCACGGCGGGGCGCAAACCGGTCTTGAACTCGAACAGGCCACGGAGCGACGCGAGCTGCTGCGACTGGTCGTCGACGAGCTTCGTGTACTCCTTGAACACCTTGTACTGACCGGTGCGGGTGGCGTGCTGGAGCTTGAACACCGTGTCCGGGTTGAACAGGTGGTACTCGCCTTCACGACGCCACTGGTATTCGCCGCCCACCTCGAGCTCGCGGTGCGCGTGCTCGGACGGCCGGTCGAGGAATGCCGACCGGTGACGGGCTGCCACGTCGTGGGCGATCTCTTCGAGGCCGACACCCCCGAGCTGCGACTGCAGGCCGGTGAAGTACTCGTCGACGAGGTCCTGCGACAGGCCGATGACCTGGAACAGCTGCGCGCCGGTGTACGAGGCGAGCGTGGAGATGCCCATCTTGGACATCACCTTGAGGACGCCCTTCGACGCGGCCTTGATGTAGTTGGCGATGGCCTTGTCGAGGGTCATGCCCTCCGGCAGGTCGCCGTTCTGCAGCAACTCGTCGATGCTCTCGAACGCCATGTACGGATTGACCACGGCCGCACCGAAACCGCACAGCGCGGCGATGTGGTGCACCTCGCGGGCGTCGCCCGCCTCGACGAGCAGACCGACCTGCGTGCGCGTCTTCTCCCGCACGAGGTGGTGGTGCACCGCGGAGGTGAGCAGCAGCGACGGGATCGGCGCGAGCTTCTCGTCGGACTCGCGGTCCGACAACACGATCAGGCGTGCGCCCTTCTCGATGGCCTGGGACACCTGCGCGCGAATGCTCGCGAGCGCCCGCTCCAGACCGGCTCCGCCTTCCGCGACCGGGTACAGGCCGCGGATGATGACGCTGCTGAAGCCCGGGAACTGCTTCTCGTCGTTGACGTGGATGAGCTTCTGCAGATCGTCGTTGTCGATCACCGGTGCGGAGAGCAGGATGCGCCGGCACGACGCGGCGGTGGGGTCGAGCAGGTCGCCCTCGGGCCCGAGCATCCCGCCCATGCTGGTGACGATCTCTTCGCGGATCGCGTCCAGCGGCGGGTTGGTCACCTGCGCGAACAGCTGGGAGAAGAAGTCGAACAGCATCCGCGGCCGCGACGACAGCACAGCGATCGGGGTGTCGGTGCCCATGGAACCGAGCGCCTCACCACCGGTGGCAGCCATCGGCTTGACGAGAAGGTCGACCTCTTCGTTGGTGTATCCGAACACCTGCTGCCGCAACACCACCCGCTCGTGCGACATGTAGGTGTACTTCGACTGCGGCAGGTCTTCGAGACGGGTGACGCCGTTCTCGACCCACTCCTGGTACGGGAGTTCGGCGGCGAGTTCGCGCTTGATCTCCTCGTCTTCGACGATGCGGCCCTTGGCCGTGTCGACGAGGAACATCCGGCCCGGCTGCAGGCGCCGCTTGCTCACG
>Ga0233383_1000636_pt1 | contig 12935 bp, 13 predicted proteins | sample ElkDunMinimDraft_14_FD_191542 | JGI IMG/M metagenome (GOLD analysis project Ga0233383, IMG submission 191542) | Fecal eukaryotic communites from dung pellets of Tule Elk in California, USA - Elk Dung G16 | ecosystem: Host-associated > Mammals > Digestive system > Large intestine > Fecal | place...
CGCGTCGAGCGTGCTGGTCGGGCGAGCGGCGGACTGACGTCGTCGGCACACGTCAGCCTGTCGGTCGCCCCTGGGTGGCGTACCGCTGCAGGAACAGCGCCTCCGCCGTCGCGAGGTGCTGGATCTCGCGGGGGTCGACGCTCTCGTTGGGCGCGTGGATCAGCGCGAGCGGCTCCTCCACCCCGAGCATGAGGATCTCCGCGTCGGGGTACGTGGCGCCGAAGACGGTGCACAGCGGGATCGAGCCGCCCTGCCCGAGCAGCACCATGTCCCGCCCGAAGGCGTCCTGCATCGCCCCCCGCACGGCCTCGTACGCGGGCCCGTCGGTGCGGGCGAGGAACGGCGTGCCCACCGCCTCCGTCTCCACCGCGACGGCGACGCCCCACGGCGCGGCCTCCGCCAGGTGCCGCGTCAGCGCGTCGCGCGCCTGCTCGGGCGCCGTCCCGGGCGGGATGCGCAGGTTGAGCCGGGCGCTGGCCCGCGGCACGATCGCGGCCGTCGAGCCGACCACGGGCGGGCAGTCGATCCCGAGCACCGTGAGCGCGGGCCGGGCCCAGAGCATGTCCGAGACCGTGCCCGACCCGAGGAGCGACTCGCCCTCCGCGAGCCGTGCGTCGGCGCGGAACGCCTCCGGGTCGTACGGCGCCCCGCTCCACGTCTGCGTGGTGTCGACGCCGCGCACGGTCGTGTCGCCCCGCTCGTCGCGCAGGGACGCGAGCATCAGCACGAGGGCGGCCAGCGCGTCGGGAGCGGGACCGCCGAACATGCCCGAGTGCAGCTCGGTCGGCAGTGCGTCGACGTGCACCACGACGTTCACCATGCCGCGCAGGCTCACCGTGACGGCGGGCACCCCGACCGCCGCGTTGCCGGTGTCGCACACGAGGACCGCGTCGGCGCGCAGCAGGTCGGCGTGCCGCGGGACGAAGTCCTCGAGCCCACCGGTCCCCTGCTCCTCGGAGCCCTCGACCACGAGCCGCAGGTTCACCGGGACGTCGTCGCCGAGCGCACGCAGCGCGGCGAGGTGCATCACGATGTTGCCCTTGCAGTCGGCCGCGCCGCGCCCGTACCAGCGGCCGTCGACCTCGGTGAGCGCGAAGGGCGGGGTGCGCCACGCGTCGTCGTCGAGCGGCGGCTGCACGTCGTAGTGGGCGTAGAGCAGGACGGTGGGCGCGGCGGGGTCGGGCCCCGGGCGCGACCCCACCACGGCGTCGCTGCCGTCGGCCGTGCGGTGCAGCGCGACGTCGGTGAAGCCGACCTCGCGGAACGCGTCGGCGACCCATCGCGCGGCCCGCGCGCACTCCTCGGCGGGGAACTGCCGCACGTCGGCCACGGACGGGATCGCGACGAGCTCCGCGAGCTCCGTGCGGACCCGTGGCATCTGCTCGGCCACGCGCTGTGCCACGTCCACGGGTCAGTCCCCCGCCACGTCGGCGGTCCGGAGCTCGTCGATCTGCGCCTGGACCTCCTCGAGGTACTCGGGGCAGTACACGCTCACGATCGCGACCTGACCCTGCAGGAGCCTGCTGTCGGTGATCACGGGGCGCATGCCCGGCCCCGCCGCCCCGTTGGTGAGCATGAGGTGCAGCGTCGACCGCCGCAGGCCGCCGGCGGGGTCGTCGCAGACGGCCCCGCCGTCGACGCCGAGCACGTCGGCCACGCGCTGAGTGGACGGCAGGCGCTCGACGCCCGCCTCCTGGAGCACCAGGACGAGCTCCTCGGCCTTGTCCGCGGCGGCCGCCTCCCCCCGGGCACCCCGGAAGGAGACGAGGGCGATCACGACCAGCACCGCCAGCAGGCCGATCGCGACCCAGTAGACGACCCTGTTCTGCCGCGCGGTGCGCACGCTGTGGCTGCTCATGACGCCGGCACCTCCTCCGCGGCGTCCGGCTGCTTCCACGACGGCTTGCGCAGCCGGTAGAAGAGGAACGGCACGAGGAGACCGAGGCCGAGGGCCCCGCCGCCGACGATGAGGAAGTAGGTCGCCGGGTTGCCCCCGCCGAACTGGGAGGGCGGGACGAAGCCGACCAGCAGCGCGGCGAGCGAGGCCGCGAACCCGACGCCGCACAGTCCGACGAGCATCGGCGCCCGGTACCCGCGCGGGTGGTCCGGTTCGGCGCGTCGCAGCCGGACCGCGGCGACGAACATCAGCAGGTACATGATGAGGTACACCTGCGTCGTGATCACCGAGAAGATCCAGTAGGCGCTGGAGACGTTGGGGATCAGCGCGTACCCCAGCGCGATCACCGTGGTGACGATGCCCTGGACCACGAGGATGTTCTGCTGCACGCCGTGCTTGTTCAGCTTCTGCAGGTACGGCGGGAGGTAGCCCTCCTGCCGTGAGATCATCAGCAGGCCCTTCGACGGGCCCGCGAGCCACGTGAGCATGCCGCCGAGCGAGGCGGCCACGAGCATCACCCCGAAGACAGGCGTCAGACCCTGCACCCCGAACTGCGCGAACACGGCGTCGAAGGCCTGCATCACCCCGGCCGTGAGCGACAGCTCCTCGGCGGGCACGATCCAGCTGATGACCAGCGCCGGGACGATGAAGATCAGCAGCACCATGGCCATCGCCAGGAACATTGCCCGCGGGAACTCCTTGGCCGGGTTCTTCAGCGAGCCGACGTGCACGGCGTTCATCTCCATGCCGGAGTACGACAGGAAGTTGTTGACGATCAGCACGAGGCTGGCCAGGCCGGCCCACGCGGGCAGGAGGTGGTTCGCGTCCATGGGGGCCGCCGGCGCGTTGCCCTGACCGAGGAACACCACCCCGAGGGTCACCAGCACGACGCCGGGGATGAGGGTGCCGATGATCAGGCCCCCGCTCGCCAGACCGGCGACCCCGGACGTCCCGCGGGACGACACCCAGACCCCCGACCAGTAGACGACCACGATCACGCAGGCCGTCCACACCCCGCTCGACGCGAGCGCCGGGTTGATGACGTAGGCGAGCGTGCTGGCCACGAACCCGAGCAGGCTCGGGTAGTAGAAGATCGTCATCGCGAACTGGCACCACACGGCGAGGAAGCCCATCGGCTTCGAGATGCCCCGCGAGACCCAGTTGTAGATGCCTCCCTTGTAGCCGGACGCGAGCTCCGCGGAGACCAGCGACGTCGGCAGGAGGAAGACGACGGCCGGTACCAGGTAGAGGAAGACGCAGGCCAGGCCGTAGACCGCCATCGTCGGCGCCGCGCGCAGACTCGCGACGGAGCTGGTGGTCATCATGGCCAGGGCGATCCAGGAGATCCACTGCGTGGCCGGTGCGGCCGTCCGTGCCGGCGCGGCGGGCGTGGCCGGCACGGCCGGGACCGGTCGGTCGACCGGGAAGTCCATGGCACTCATCGACGCCTCCTCGGGCCGGGGCTGATGACGACCACCGTGGTCAGCGCGACCCGCGCGCACCTCACCCCGGACGGGTGAGTCAGCCGACGACGCGGAGCGCGCGGGACGTGGCGTTGAGCCGTCGGCCGCCGTCCGCGGTGACGGTCACGATGTCCTCGATGCGCACGCCGAAGCGCCCCGCGAGGTACACCCCGGGCTCGACCGAGAAGCACATGCCCGGCACGAGCGGCAGCTCCTCGCCCTCGACGACGTAGGGCGGCTCGTGGGTCGTGACGCCGATGCCGTGCCCCGTGCGGTGCAGGAACCGCTCGCCGTACCCCGCCTCGACGACGACGCGGCGGGCCGCGCGGTCGACCTCCTGGCACGCGACGCCCGGCCGGACCGCCTCGACGCCGGCCTGCTGCGCCAGGCGCACCACCTCGTGGACCTCCCGGACCTCGGCACCGGGCTCGCCGACGCTGACGGTGCGGCTGGTGTCGGAGCCGTAGCCCGCGAGCAGCCCGCCGAAGTCGAGCACCACGCAGTCCCCGTCCCGGATCGTGCGGTCACCGGCCTCGTGGTGGGGGTTCGCCCCGTTCGGACCGGACCCGACCACGGTGAAGTCGACCTGCTCGTGCCCGAACCCGCGCAGCAGGTCGGCGAGGTCACCCGCCACGTCCGTCTCCCGACGGCCGGCGAACCGCACCCCGACGATCTCCTCGTAGGTGGCGTCGGCCGCGGCCCCCGCGGCCGCCAGCCGGGCGAGCTCGTTCTCGTCCTTGACCGCGCGCAGCATCGGCAGCAGCCGGGTCAGGGCGTCGTACGACGAGTCCGGGAGCGCCTGCTGGAGAGCCAGCACGTGCAGGGCCCACGCGTTGTCGGACACCCCGTACCGGCCGTCCGGACGCAGCAGCGCACTCGCGGCGGCGTACGGGTCCGCGCCGTCCGGCCAGTCGACCAGCACGGTGGCGGCCGCACCCACGGCTGCCTCGGCGTCGGGCCGCTCCAGCGTCGGGACGAGCAGGGTCGGCTCGCGGTCGGCGGCGAGCACCAGGAGCGTCAGGCGCTCGGTCATCGCGGTGGGCCGGTAGCCGGTCAGCCACACCAGGTCGGGGCCCGGGGTGACGAGCACCCCGGCGAGACCTGCCGCCTGCGCGTCGGCCACCGCGCGTGCCATCCGCGCCGCGTGGTCGGCGCGGGTGAAGGGCACCAGGGACGGGACGGTCATGACGTCTCCCCCGTCGCCGTCGTCGCCACGGGCGGGAGCGGCAGCGTGATGACGCCGGCAGCGGCGGCCGCCGCGGTGGCGTCGCGCAGACTGCCGCGCGTGACGCCGCGGTGGTGGCGGATCGCCACGGCGGCGAGCACGATGCCCAGGCTGCTCAGCACGGCCATCACCCAGGACGCCGCGGCGAGCCCACCGGCGAGGGCGTCCGCCGCGGACGCACCCGCCGCCTGACGCGTGGCGTCGACCGAGGAGTACACCGTCGCGGCCAGGGCGGTCGCGACGGCCGCGCCGACGTACCTGGCCATGTTGGAGATGCCGGACGCCTCACCGACCTGCTCCTCGGGGACCGCCGCGGTCGCCGCCGACGACGCGGGTCCGTTGGACAGGCCCATCCCGACCGCGATCGCGACGAGCGGCAGCAGGAACGCCGTGTAGTGCCACGACGGCTGCGTCAGACCGACCACGACGAACCCGGCAGTCGTGATGACGAAGCCCGCGCCGATGACCGGCCGGCCGCCGAACCGTGTGGCGAGCCGTGGCACGAGCGGGGCGACGACGACCAGGCCGACCGTGGCGGGCAGAGTGGCCAGCCCCGCCTCGAGCGGGCTGAAGCCCAGCGCCACGGGGTCCTGGAAGTACAGACTGAGCAGGTACATCAGCCCGTTGATCGTGCCGGCGCCGATGAGGATCGCGAGCGTCGAGCCGACCAGGACGCGGTTGCGCAGCACCGCGAGGTGCACCAGCGGGACGGCGACCCGCTGCTCGACGACCACGAAGAGGTAGCCCGCGACGACGGAGACCGCGAGGCAGCCGATCGTGGGCGCCGACAGCCAGCCCCAGTCGCCGCTCTTGGTGACGCCCAGGATCAGCGGCGCCAGCGTGAGCGCGACCAGGACGGTGCCCAGGTAGTCGATGGAGCGGGGGCGGGCCGGGTCCCTCGACTCGGCGACGGTGGCGCGCGTGATCCCCATGCACACCAGGCCCACGACCGCGTCGATCCAGAACAGGCCCTGCCACCCGGCGACGTCGACCAGCAGGCCCCCGACCAGCGGGCCCGCGGCCGCACCGACCGCCGCGGCGGCGCCCCACAGCGACACCCAGCGCAGCTGCGTCTCGCCGTCGGCGGCCACGGAGAGCAGGCTCAGCCCGCACGCGAGGATCGTCGCACCCGCGGCACCCTGGACCAGGCGCCCGGCGATCACGCCCGCGCCCTGGTCGGACAGGGCGATCAGCACGCACGACACGACGAACAGCGCGAGGCCGAGCTGGAAGATGCGACGCCGCCCGAACACGTCCCCCAGGGAGCCCGACGTGATGATGACGGCGGCCCCCACGAGCGAGTAGCCGGTCACCGCCCACTGCAGGGTCTCGACCGGTGTGCCGGTGTCCGTGCTGATGGCCGGGAGCAGGATGCTCACGGCCGAGGTGTTGGCGTTCACCACGAGCGTGGACAGGCACGTGGCGACCAGGACGCCCGTCGCCCGGGTCGTGCGCGGTGCGTCCGTCATGCGCGGCCTCCCCGTGCGGTCGTCGACGACGCCGGGGGCGCCGCGTGCGCGGACCCCGACCGGGGTCCGGGTGAGCGTGGTCGTGCGGGTCTCGCGCCCCCGGTGCCGGCGCGGGCGCCCCGCTGCCGCGACCGCCGGGTGGTCGGCGGTCGCGGCGACGTGGTCACGACGGATCGGTCACGACAGGTCCGTCACGACAGGGCGGCGGTCGTGGTCCCGGACAGCGCAGCCGTCTTCATCGACTGGAACTCGTCCGCGGAGATCGCCCCCGAGTCGAGGAGCGCCTTGGCCTGGGCGACCTGCTCCACCGGGGTCGCGGCCCGGGCGGCGGGTGCGGTCGTGGCGACCTCCCGGATGTAGGTCTCCTGGCTCTCCCGCGTGGTCCGCGCGCGCTCGGCGGTGCGTTCGGCCATGGAGGAGCCGTTCGCGATCAGGTAGATCAGCAGCGTCAGGACGGGCAGGAAGATCAGCAGGATCGTCCACAGCGCCTTCACGAACCCGCCGGTGCTCCGGTCGCGGTACACGTCGGAGATGACCCAGAACAGCGCCATGAGGTAGGCGACGAACAGGTAGGTGACGGCGATGAACCACAGAAAGTCCCAGAAGGACGACATGGCGCTTCCTTCCTCCGGTGTGCGGTGCAGCGGGGCGGGTGGCAACGGTGCCGGGCGGTTCACTGGTCGAGGATGCGGCTCTTCTCGGTCGCGAACTCCGCCTCGCTGAGGACGCCCTGGTCCCGGAGCGCGGCGAGCTGCTGGAGCTGCTCGATCTTCGTGGTCATGCCCACCGGCTCCGGCGCTGCGGGCGGTGGCGGGGCGTCGACGGGCTGCGGGTAGGCCTGCGGAGGCGGTGCCTCCTGCGCGGCCCACCGCCCGGCCTGCCGCCGGGACACGCGGTTCGACACCGCCGTGGCGGTCCCGGCGATGACCGCCGTCCGGGCGACTCCTCGGATCAGTCCTGGCATCGGGGACACCTCTCCTCTGTCTCGTGGTCGTGACGGCACGCCTGGTGCGGGGCTCTGGTCACCCGGCCGCCGCCTCCTCGGCGGCGAGCAGCGCCTGGACGGGGATCCGCCCGTTCGCGACGAGCTGGGCCCCTCCCCGGCGCAGGGCCGCGGCGAAGGGTGCCGCCCACCTGTTCTCGTAGACGAGGACGCCGCCCGCGCTGCCCGGCTCCAGGACGGCGCCGGCCTCCTCGATGTCGTCCTGGCCCAGGAGCCCGGAGCTCGCCCCCTCGAAGACCGACAGGTCGAGCTCGCCGTCGGCGTCCAGGTCGGCGATGAGGGCGCCGTTCACGGAGCCGTCGAGCTCCTTCTTGACGAAGAGCAGGTCGAGGACGCGGATGATCCCGCGGTCCACGAGGTCGACCAGCATCGGCAGACCCTCCCCGGTCATCCGGCTGCCGGGGAACTCGACCACCATGTAGTCGATCGGCCCCACGTCGTCCAGGTCCTCGATCGTCACAGCGCTCACCTCGTCGCACTCGTCCGGTAGTGGCGGGACCACGTTCGGCGAGCGCGTGCTCCGCGGGATCGTCCGATACGGGTGAGACCTCCGCGTCGCGCGCTGCGACGCCGGCCGCCGGCCCACGCGGTGACGTGGCGGGGTGCCGCGGCGGGCCGCCCGTCCCGCGGCAGGGCCCCCGGTCTGGTCCGGGCTGCGCGAGGACACCGCGAGGTCGGTGCGCGCACGATCCAGGTGACCCCGCACCCGGGCAGCGACCGAGAGGAACCGGCCATGAGCGAGCAGACCAGATCACGCGAGGCAGCGCCCGCGACACCGAACGCCTTCGCGAGGGGCACCACGGTGCTCGCCGCGGTGCTCATGATCGTGGTGGGGAGCTTCAACGTCATCCAGGGCCTCGTCGCGGTCTTCCAGGACGACTTCTACGTCGCGACGCCGAACTACCTCCTGCAGCTGGACGTCGGCACGTGGGGGTGGGTCCATCTGCTGGTGGGCCTGCTGGTCGTGCTCGCGGGGTTCGCGGTGCTCTCCGGACGGGTCTGGGCGAGGGCCGTCGGCGTCGCGCTGGCGGTCGTCAGCGCGGTGGCCAACTTCGCCTTCATCCCGTACTACCCGTTCTGGAGCCTGACGATCATCGCCGTGGACATCGTCGTGATCTGGGCCCTGACGGCGCACGGCCGTGACATCACCATGCCCTGACACCACCTGGCCCTTGGCCCCACCGTGCGCTCACCACGGCACGCGACCACCACGACCGGTCACCGGGCTCCCGGTGACCGGTCCGCGTGCGGGTGGGCGGGTCCGCGGACACCCTCGGGCTCAGGCGACGGCCGACCGCGCCCGGGCGCGCTCGACGAGCCGGCCCTGGGCGCCCAGGAGCGAGCCGATGGCGATGACGACCAACCCGGAGACCACGGCCGTCGCCACCTGGGCGGCCACCGGCGCGTCGAACGCGAACGGCACCGCGACGAGGACGACACCGACGAGCGCGACGATCCACCGGAAGTACGCGACGGGCCGCGGCACGGCCGCCAGGAGCAGGTGCAGCACGGCGGTGAGCAGGACCGCCAGGCCCGCCGCGGCCACGACGTAGGTCGTGGTGGCGGACCAGCCGGTGCCGGTGACTTCCACCGACAGGACCTGCACGTCCAGGAGCGCCGCGGCGAGCGACGCGCCCGCGAGCGCGACGAGCCCTGCGACGACGGCCGTCGCGAGGCCGGCGGCCCAGAGGCGGGCGGCGTAGCCGGGAGCGGCCGCGTCGGCGTGGTCCGGGGTGCTCGGGACGGCCATGGTTCCTCCACGGGGTGGGTCGGGGGTCGGGGCGGGTGGCGGGGTGCTACGGCCGGGGGTCGAACCAGGTCGAGCCCTCGGGCAGCAGCCGGTCGGCCTGCGCGGGGCCCCAGGACCCCGGCGGGTAGGGGTGCACCGGCAGGCCCGCGGAGGTCACCGGGTCGACGACGCGCCACGCGGCCTCGACGGCGTCCTGACGTGCGAAGAGCCGGCGCCGGCCCTCGAGCGCGGCGCCGATGAGACGGTCGTAGGGGCGCACCACGGGGCCGGAGGTGTCCACGGTCGAGAGCGTCTGCGTCGTGGGCTGCCAGCCGGTGCCGGGTTGCTTGCCCACCAGGCTCAGAGTGACCCCGGTCCCGGGCCAGATCCGGAACGCCCACCGGTTGACGAGGTCGGCGGGCAGGCCGCCGACGACGTCGGCCGGCGGGCGCCGGAAGCGGAACGTGACCTCCGTGGCGGTCACGGGCAGGCACTTGCCGACGCGGATGAGGACGGGCACGCCGGCCCACCGCCACGAGTCGACCGCGAGCCGGACCGCGGCGTACGTCTCCGTCGTCGACCCGGTGGCGACGCCCTCGACGTCGCGGTACCCCGCGTACTGCCCGAGCACCGCGTCGTCGGGCCCGACGGGACGCACCGCCTCGAGGAGGGTCGACCGCGCCGCGAGCCACGAGCGGGCGGGGTCGACGCCCGAGGGCGGGTCCGCGAGCACCGTGGCGAGCACCTCGAGCATGTGGTTCTGCAGCACGTCACGCACGGCGCCGGTGCGCTCGTAGAAGGCGGCGCGGCCGGTGACGCCGAACGTCTCGGCCATGGTGATCTGGACGCTGTGGACGTGCTCGCGGTGCAGCAGGGGCTCGAGGACCGCGTTCGCGAACCGCGCGAACAGCACGTTCTCGAGCGGTTCCAGGCCGAGCCAGTGGTCGACGCGGTAGACGTCGGTCTCGGGGAACACCGTGTGGATCGTCTCGTCGAGCACCCGGGCGCTGCGCAGGTCGGTGCCGAACGGCTTCTCGACCATGACGCGCGACCCGGTGGCCCGGCCGACGGCGGCGATGCCCTGGACGATGCGCCCGAACAGCGCCGGCGGCACCTCCAGGTAGTACAGGAAGCGGCGTCCTGCTCCCAGCACCTGCGAGACCGCCGCGTACGTCCGCGGGTCGTCCAGGTCGCCGTCGACGTACCGCAGGAGGCCGAGCATCGTGCGGGCGGCGGAACCCCCGGGGTCGATCCCGGCAGCCTGCAGAGACGCGACGGCGTAGGCCCGGAACTCCTCGGTCCCCCACCCGCTGCGGGCCACCCCGACGACCGGGACCGTCAGGAGCCCGCGGTCGACCAGGGCGACCAGGGCGGGGAAGGTCTCGAGACGGGCGAGGTCCCCGGTGGCCCCGAAGACGACGAGCGCGTCGACCGGACCGGCCACGCTGCTCGGGTCGCCCGGTCGGTCGCCCGGTCGGTCGCCCGGTCGGTCCGGCGGCATCAGAAGCTCTCCCAGGCGCGCCGGGGTGCCCTGCCGTCGAGGGTCGCGTCCAGGGTGATCGCCGCGTCGATGAGCGCGAGGTGGGTGAACGCCTGCGGGAAGTTGCCCAGCTGCTCGCCGGTGAGGCCGATCTCCTCGGAGTACAGGCCGACGTGGTTGGCGTACGTGAGCATCTTCTCGAAGACCATCCGCGCCTCGTCGGCCCGCCCGGCGCGCGCCAGCGCGTCGACGTAGTTGAACGTGCACAGCGAGAACGTGCCCTCGTCACCGGCGAGCCCGTCGGGCGACGCCGCGGGGTCGTAGCGGTAGACCAGGCTGTCGGTCACGAGCTCACCGTCCATCGCCGCGAGGGTCGAGGCCCACGCCGGGTCCCGCGGGTCGATGAACCCGACCGTCGCCATGCGCAGCAGCGAGGAGTCCAGGACCTCCGTGCGGTAGTGCTGCACGAAGGCGCCGCGCCGCGGGCTCCACCCGCGCTCCCAGACCTGGTCGTAGATCGCGTCCCGCCCCGCGGCCCACCGTCCGACGTCGGCGGGTCGGCCGTGGTCCGTCGCGAGGCGGATGCCGCGGTCCAGGGCGGCCCAGCTCATGACCCGTCCGTACGTGAAGTCCTGGCGCCCGCCGCGGGTCTCCCAGATCCCCTCGTCGGGCTGGTCCCAGTGGTCGCACAGCCAGTCGAGGATGCTGCGCAGCGCGATCCACCCGCGGTGCCCGATGGGCAGCCCGTGCCGGTCGGCGAAGTAGACGCTGCACAGCGCCTCCCCGTAGATGTCCATCTGCAGCTGGTCCATCGCCGCGTTGCCGATCCGGACGGGGCTCGACCCGCGGTAGCCCTCCCAGTGGGTGAGGGACTCCTCGGTGAGGTCGGACGACCCGTCGACGCGGTACATGATGTTGAGCGGCCCGCCCGGGCCACCGGTCGTCTCCTCGATGCGGTCGCGCAGCCACGCACCGAAGTCGGCGGCCTCGTCCACGAACCCCATGCCGAGCAGCGAGTAGATCGAGAACGAGGCGTCGCGGACCCAGGTGTAGCGGTAGTCCCAGTTCCGCTCGCCGCCGACCTGCTCCGGCAGTCCCGCGGTCGGTGCGGCGACGAGTGCGCCCGACGGTGCGTATGTCATGAGCTTGAGCGCGATCGCGGAGCGCTGGAGCGCCTCGCGCCAGCGGCCGGTGTACGTCGACCGCGCGAGCCACTGCCGCCAGAAGCCGGCGGTCCCGTCGACCAGCTCACGCAGCTCCTGGGCGCGCATCGCGCGCGGGGGGCCGTCGCCCGAGGACTCCAGCACGAGGCCGGCACGCTCCCCCGCCGCGAGCTCGTACACCGCGCGGACGTCACCGTCCTCGTCGAGCTGGAGCCGCTCGCGCGTGCGGTCGTCGTCCGTCCAGGCCGTGTGCAGCGTGAGAGTCAGGTCCGCGCTCTCGAAGACCGCACCGTGCTCCGTCACGTGGGTGGTGTGGGGCTGCCGCCCGTAGTCGAACCGCGGTGCGACGTGCGCCTCGAAGCGCACGCGCCCGCGCACGCAGCGCATGACGCGGACGAGCCGGTGCCGGTCGGTGGCGGTGCGGCCCGTGGGCGGCATGAAGTCGACGACCTCGCCGACGCCGGCCTGGGTGAGGAAGCGGGTGATGAGGACGGCGGTGTCCGGCAGGTAGAGCTGGGTGACGACGTGGTCGTCGCCCGGGGGTCGGACGCGGAAGTGGCCGCCGCGCTCGGCGTCGAGGAGGGCGCCGAAGATGCTGGGCGAGTCGAAACGGGGGCAGCAGTACCAGTCGACCGAGCCGTCGGTGGAGACCAGCGCGGCCGTCTGCAGGTCCCCGATCAGCCCGTGGTCCGCGATCTGCGGGTACGTCGCCATGGTGCGCCTCCTCGCCTGCCGGCGCGGTCCCGCACCGTAGGTGGTCCACCCTCCTGGTGGCCTCGGGCGCCCGCGTCCTCCACCGTGGGTGAGGTGGTCCGGTCGCCACCGGGAGCACAGTCGTGCGTCGGGCAGGTGCCGACCGGACGCGGGGAGCGACGATGCACTGGACGCGGCCATGACGCCGCACGCGGCGACCCCGGAGCCCCACGGTCGGCCGCGCGAGGCCCTGCAGTTCGTGTGGCGCACGAGCCTGACGGTGGTGCTCCTGACCGTCTGCTACTACGTGCTCCCGCCCGCGGGGCCGTTCCACGACCCCCTCACGGGCGCCCGCTGGCTCGGTTCGGTCGCCGCGCTGTGCGGGTTCGTCCTGCTCGTGCGCCGCAGCGTGCGCACGGCGCGCAGGGACCCGTCGTTCGTCGCACGGGGCGAGGCGGTCCTGACCGTGCTGTACGTCCTGGTCCTGTTCTTCGCCGTCACCTACAGCACCATGGCGACGCACGTGCCCGGGCAGTTCGACGGCATCGAGGACTCCACGGACGCGCTCTACTTCACCGTGACGGTCGTGTCGACGGTCGGCTTCGGGGACATCACGCCCGTGGGCACGGCCGCGCGCCTCGTGGTCACGACCCACATGCTGGTCAACCTCATCTACGTCGGCACCGCGCTGCGGGTGCTCACCGCGCGCGGCACGGGCCGCGGGCCGGAGGACGGGACCGCACCGGCGCGTCCGGCGCCGTGAGGCGGGACGGCCCGCGTCCCGCCGCCTCGCCCGCATCGGGTGAGCCCGAC
>Ga0233383_1000641_pt1 | contig 12895 bp, 16 predicted proteins | sample ElkDunMinimDraft_14_FD_191542 | JGI IMG/M metagenome (GOLD analysis project Ga0233383, IMG submission 191542) | Fecal eukaryotic communites from dung pellets of Tule Elk in California, USA - Elk Dung G16 | ecosystem: Host-associated > Mammals > Digestive system > Large intestine > Fecal | place...
CTTAGTAAAGCGTCAACGCTCTCTCCACTTTGAAGAAGGTTAGCTCGGGCCATATAGTCCCTTATTGCTTGTGTATTTTTTGAGTTACTTACTGCTGCATTATTTTGGTCGTTATAAAATTTCTTCTTACCTTCTCCGGCTTGGGTATCTAAATCTGAATACTTATCAATGTAACTATTTTGTGTATCGGTCCTCATTTTATTTATATTAGATTCGGTATCTTTGTACTGATTATTAATTGATGTTTCTTTATGTCCTAATTGCATTAATGCTTCATTCTTAGAATTTTCTAAAGTCCCTATTTTTGAATTGTAAAGACTGTCATACATTTTTTGAATATCTTCAACTACTCCCAATATTATCACTCCTATATAATTTTTTTATAAGAACCCCCAACTTTTACATATCCTTCAACTGCTCTTTTATAAGATCCATTTACTTTTATATAAGTATCAACCATTTTTTTATAAGATCCATTAACTTTTAGATGTCCTGTAGATTTTACTCCGTCTATAAAAACTTCATTTGAATATTGATAATAAGTTTTACTACTACCACTACTATCAACTAATCCTCTTACAGTATAATAGGCCTGGGAATAAATCGCTGTATCTTTTGAGATACCATAAAAAGTGTAACTACCGGCAACCTCTAAATTAACATCAACTGCTGATATTTGACCTTTGCTACTATTCTTTAAAACAATAGTTCCAGTTCTATTAGCAGCACCTTTAGGTTTATTAGTAGTTCCCCCGGCTGACCAGGAAACAGTAACGTTTGTTTCATTCCTTCTTATACTTACATGGGGCATACTCATTTCAGTAAAGGTAGTAACATATTGAACAGTTCCCTGTCCGTTACCTAACCACCCCCAAGGGCTATTGCCATTCCCCCCTGGAATAACTAAACCAGCATATTCTGAAAAGTTTGTATTAGCTGGTATATCATTCATAGTAAAATTAAAACTTTGTGATGTTCCGTCGCTTGAAGTAGGATTTAAGTTATGAGTTCTATATCTTTCGTCATAACCTTTAAAAGTCATTTCCTCGCTATACATATTTCTAACGCTAACATTTACAGTACAAGAATATGGACCAGCACTAACAATTTTATTAAAATTGAAAGCTCCTTTATACCCTACTGCTGAATTGCTTGTAGTTGTGAATTGAGGATAAGCACCAGGATTAGCTGCGTCCTCACAGTATGCTGTTACATAAAACCAACTCTCCGGGTTAGTAATAGAAATATCAAAAGTTCCCCAGTATCTTTCAGAATTTGCTCCACTAGGGACTATTAATTTTCCTATATATTTATATCCCATTCCACAACTTAAGGAAACATTAACTCCGTCAGCGTTATATACACTACTAGAGCTAGTTTGATAGTAAATATCTACTCTTATTAATGCTTGACCAACTAACCTAAGATTTCTAACAGAAAGGCCTATATATTTACCATAGTTAATATCCATATTCTACCCCTCTATTTTATAGTAAATAGATCCATTTGGTTTTCCGTCAGAGTTGTTTGGATTTCCAGTACCCCAGGAGAAACCACATTCAGAAGCACTATGACTATGACTTGAAGCTGCATAGTTAGTATGAGTATGACTTGTTTTTGAATAATTATCGTGAGTATGACTTGTTGTTGAATAACCACTATGACTATGACTTGATTTTGCATAAGTAGTATTAGCTGTTTCTGTCAATAAAAAATCACTTGCTTTTTTCCCGGATAAAGTACCAGCGTCTATTGTTGAGCTGTTTAAGTAATCTCTTATTTGATTAAATAAAACCATAAATTGACTTCTCGCTGCTGCTTCACTATTGGGAGAAGTTATAAAAAATACATTGTCATTTAATCCATTTATAGGATCAAAACTAAAATTTGCCATTATTTCACTCTCCTGTTAATCGTATATTGAATAACTAAATTAATTACTGTTAGATTTTCATTTAAAACATTGTTTTCAAAAACTATCTGAAAGTATTTTATCTTTTTTAACTTTGCTTTAACTCTTATGGTAGGAGCAAAATTTAATATATTCCAGGTGAAGCTACTCCAATTAAAGTTATCCCAACTAAAGGATCTGTTTAAATTATCCGGAATATCTTCGCTTATTTTTAAATTACTATTATCTGTTAGGAATTTTAAACTTATCTTAGCTGTACTATTAGCTTTCAAGGTGTACCATATATACCTAATTGTCTTTAAATAATCCGGTGTACCAAAATCTAATAACTTAGTAGTGTATATAGCTTTTATAGGTTGTCCAAAATCATTTAAGTTATTTTGAAATGTTATTAACCTTCCTTCTTCCTTATGTCCATATATTAACTCTGTACCTCTTAAGACGAAGTTATTAGCGTTGATATTATCATATAAAAACCACTTTAAGTTTAATGGATCTATAACGTCTAATCCTTCCTTATAATCCAGTACATAACATCTACTGTTTACACATAAATAATACTTGTAGTTATGATCCATACTACAAGCACTTTTTAAATTAAGCTCGGCTAAAAGTCCGGGCCTATCTACATTCCCATTGACATTTTGACTTATAGGTAAGATAGATTTTTCTCCTTGAATTTGAGTAGAAACTACCATATATACTCCACCATAAGTATTAGCAAAAACTATATTGTTATTTACTAACTGAATACTATCCGCAATATCACAACCTATATCGGTGTTTAGATATTGCATAGGGAAAGAAGCTGTATTATCTAATCCTGTCGCAGCGTCCACCGTACAAGTCAAATCTTCTTTAAATACTATTAACTTGTTGTGATGTACTCTAAATCCTGTTACTGCTTTTTCACTTCCTCTAATAGCATACTGATACTTTTGGGGAAAATATGAAGCGTCTATAAGATCTGTTAATCCTGTAGCAAAATAATAGTTTGCTAAATCAGTATTTCCTGTTACGAATATTCTACTTGAAAACTCTATCCCCTTAGTACACTTAAGAATATTAGAAGCTAATCCAGGTATAGTTTTATAAGCTGTAATTTCTACATTGTTATTTCCACTTCCTGGTGCTGTGTTAAAGGTAACAGTTCCAGCAGCTCTATCAACTGTAAATTCTGTTCCTTCTTTTCCACCTACATTACAAGTTACAGTCGTACTATCTAATCCATTTAAAGATAATTTATAAATTTTGGTTGTTCCGTCCCCATTAAAACTGTCTTTAAATCCTGCTCCTATCATATTCCAGCTTTCATTTACTGTACTTTGTGATCCGTCCGGTTTTCTATTAATTGAAACTTGTGGAATATAAGGTGCAACTGCTTTCATGGTTGATCCGTCCCATTGTAGGTATTGAGATCCATTTAATAGATATAAAATTCCATTGTAAGCAAAAAAGAAAGTTTTTGCATTTGCTGATCCTGTGTAAATTTCAATAGGTGCTTCTGTTCCTTTCTGCTTATAGATCTTATTACTATGAGAAAAAATTGTATATCCTTTAAAATCTCCATATAAACCATTGATCCCCCCAGCTCCTAAAGAAGTAAATAAATTCTTTTGGCCTGGTCTTTTTGTTAGCTGTCCCCCATTATCTAAACACATATTTAAAATTCCATTGTAGGGACTTTGATTAAGTTTAATTGAGCTTTCTTCGTCTAAGCATAATCCACCATTTAAACTACTTTCGTTATCTACTCCTAACCTTAATTCGTATTCTTTCAAGATTTCACCACCTTATTAAAGATAAAATTATCAACTATGATTTTAACGGATAGACAAATCCTGTAATTTCAAAATATTCTTCTTCTGTTAAAACATTTCTTTCGACCATATTCCAAACTCTAGTAACATTCCATAACTGAACATCATAATAAAATTTTATTTTTTCATACATAGGCGACATTATAAATCAACTCCTAACATTAAAGCTAAATAATCTATATCTGCTCTATTTTTTGTTGTTCTATCTTGTTCAATAGGTCTATTTTTTATCTCAACTATTTCCTCTTTACTTAGTCCCTCTATCCACTCTGTCCCATTCCATTTAGGTTTACAAAAGCCACCAGGACAAGGTGTTTCTATATAAATATTTTTTTCATCTTCTGTAACATTTTCTAATAAAACATCTTCTATAAATAATCCTGTTTCATCAATTTTTCTATATAATTTCATAATTACACTCCTTTAATTATTGTTCAGCTCGAAAAGTTGTTCCGTCTAATTGAATTTCAGAACTAGGATCATATCCATAAGCTGCAACATTACCTTGATTAACAACTAATCTACAAAGTCCACCCGAAGAAGTAATACAAGCGAAGCCTAATTCCTCTTTAGGTCTATACCCTTGTGGCAAACTAAAAAAAGGGAAATTAATACCAGGAGTTGCTCTCCCTTTAAAATGCACAAATCCAAACTCGTCCTTCATATATCCAACTCTGCAACTTGCGTGATGTTCCCAACCATTTATAAAAGTTGGCTCTATCCATTCTTCCTGTTTTGCATTTGCTTTACCTCTAATTTCATTTAATAAAAACTTTATAAATTTGCTATTCTCTGCTAAATTTACTGTTCCATTAAAAAAGCTATTAGGATAAAAAGATAATATTTTGTCCATTTCTTCTTTTGTAGGCTCATTCCCTGATCCGAAGATTTCTGTTAAATCTATTAAAACAACATTATCTATTGATTGTTGTTTCCAATCACTAGGAGAGTTATCTTGGAATACAACTTCTAAAGCAGTCGCATCATTCGGTATTCTATCAACTAATGAATAATTGTTACTTGTACCTAATTGAGAAGTTCCTGCTTGTCCTTTTCCGTTGTATAAATAAAAATAAGGTAAACCTCCTTGAAGTATTAGTTCAGCAGAAAGATAAACAATATGATTTTTATAATCTTCAAAGTTTAAAAATCTTTGAACTATAGCTCCATATTGTATATTAGAGGTTATTTTCATAACTCCATTTTCTATAACTGTTGGTATTTGCAAATCCCAACTATTACTCCCGTTGCTAAAATCCCCATTTTTAATTAAATTGGTCATAGGGAAATAACTATCTTTCTCTATTTTTTCCAGTCTTTCGGAATAAGTATTCGCAATAGCTTTTATTCCGTCCTCAATATTCTTATTAGTAACTTCTGTGAAGTCCATAAGCAAATACCACTTACTACCTTCTTTAATGTGAAAATTTCCTATTTTAGTATTGATATAAATATCTCCTTCTTTACCTACTCCATAATTAGGAGCTTCTGTTCCGGTGATTATAGTTCTTCCGTCATTACCTTTTATATTTCCTACCTTTGTCCAGGCATATTCTACTTTATAAAAAACATCATTTGATACTTTGTCTAAGTAATAATCTCCATTGTTACCTCTGTTAGAACGTGGCTCTCCACCGTCAACGTGCCATTCTGTTGTTACTCCCTGTGGTCCTTGTATTCCTTGTGGTCCTTGTATTCCTTGTGGTCCTTGTGGTCCTTGTGGTCCTGTTTCCCCTATTGGTCCTATTGGTCCTTGTATTCCTTGTGGTCCTGGCTCTCCTGTTGGTCCTGGTGGTCCTTGTATTCCTTGTGGTCCAGTTCCTATTGCTAAAGTTCCTGTTAATCCTAATCCTGTTAGATCAGCCATTAATAACTCACTCCCTTTAATATCTTAAATGTGCTTGGTGGTATTACTGTGTCAATTCTTCCGTCAGATAAATTAACTTGAACATCATATATATACTTGCCTGGTGTAAGTCCTGTATCACCACTAAATAACATAAATTTTGCTTTTCCGTCCTCGAAACTATATACTGTTTTTTCAATAAGTGGTCGCATATCACTTATATTTTTCTTAACTGTGAATACTACACTATCACCTTCAACCAGTTTATAATTATCTAATGTTAATTCAATAATTGCTGTATCTCCTGTTGTTAAGGATATTGTATTACCTTCTATACTAAACATTTTCTATCCCCCCATACAGATCAATAGTTGTAGTCATTTTATGATTATTCTTAATGATCTTCATTGTTTGACATTCTAATTTATAAATCTTTGCCATATCTTCCTGTTCTTCCACAATGTTATATAACCATTTAGCGTAATTTATTATATAATCTTCATTGCCAATATTTGTTTCCGGTGTATCTTCATTACTTAGTAAAGTATCGGGAATATATACATAAATAACCGTAATTTTCCCTTCATAATTAACTCTAATTCTAGTCCCTTCATAACTAAAAGATAAAGGTCTATTATTTTCGTCTAGGATCTGTATTACTCTTATAAGCTCGTCGGGTTTAGTAAAACTTCCCTTAGTATTTAAGGTCATAGTTTTTTCTAAACATTCTAATTTTGCAAGTTCTCTATAACCTCTATTTATATAGCTTTTAATTCTTTCAATTAAGTTATTGTCCTGTTTTTCGTCCAGTTCTCTTATGACTGTATCTGTAAGTTCTAATAAGTTCAAATTAATTCCCCCTATAAAAAAAACACCCCATAATAGGGGTGCAGCTTACTTTTTGGAATTTTTAGGTTTAGTTATTTTCTTTTCTTTATATCCATAATTTTCATATATTGAGTACAAATTTTCATTTGTGATCTCAACTTCTTGTTTAGTTGCCGGATCTATGAAAATCTTCATAATTAAACTTCTGTATGCTTACAAATTGCTTGTGCTTGTGTATCGAATACAAAAGTATCATAAATAACTCTACCTTCTATTAACCAACCATTGATCATTTTGTTATCGTAAAGGCTTTTTATCCTCTACTTCTCATAGTTTCCTTATGAGTTCAGCATATATTTTCAACCTCAACATTACTTGTAGGTGTCGGACACTCTTGGGAATATTATTGCTCTCTTATCGCTCAATTCCTATGCGTTACGGTGCTAAGTGATGTTCTTAGTTACCTCGGTATTGTCGTATATTCTATAAATTGATCTTTAGTGTTGTTTCCATATCCATATATTTTATGAAATCCATTATGGCACTTTTCACATAATGTAATTCCATTTTCTATTAATAATCTTTCTTCAATAAATTTATCATATCCATTTAAATGATGTGAATTTAAGTTTCCACCTTTATTATCTCCACAAATTTGACAAGTGTAATTATCTCTTTCGTACACATCTATTCTCCATTTTACGATAGCGTAATAATCTCTATTTAAAATTCTTTCATTATCTGATATATCTTTATTCCATTTATGGTGGTTTTCACCTCTAGGAAAACTACATTTATTACATACAGTCCCCTGTTTCATTGAATAAAATTTATTGAAGGTTATTTCATTTATATGGCCACAACTTGCAATATAAGTTAATTTACTATTCCATTTATCATAAGATTTACTTATTAGAAAACAGTTTCTTTTTTCAAATTCTTCTTTTACAAATTCATAAGAATATTTTCTTTTTTCTGCTCTTAGCTTGTGAGTACATTCATTACAATATAAACCTTTTTCAACCATTAAGTTATAAAGACTTAATTTTTTCTTATGACTGCATTTTGCTATACATTCCATAGGTGTATCAACTGTTTTAAATTCTTCTTCTAATAAAGTAAGTCCTTTTTTAGTAAATTCTTCTTTTGCTTTTTCTAAAGTCCATTTAATTTTCATTTAACCACCTCTAAGACTATTATACTATAGTTTTATAGAAGGTTAAAGAGAATACTTAGATTTCTACCGATTTTGTCCGATTTCTTAATACATATTACTATGTATTCCAGGCATTAGGTGGTTAAGCTATTTGTTTACCTGGTGGATCTTTGTGGATCTTGTAGCTTTCTAATTTTAAAGGTGAAGTAGAGCAGCTAGGTTTAATCATTATAAATGGTGTTTTGCTAGGCATACGTGTACTTGGTACTTTAATAATAGCAACTCCGTCCACTTCTCCAACTTGTCCCTTAATAAGCATATTTTGAGCTACATCACTAGCTTTAATAAAGTTAGGATCTTGTTTTAATAAGTTAATGTATTTAGGAGAAGCATAAACTATTCTACCCTCTGTTGGTACGTTTGCTTCGTCTAACTTTTCATTAGCTGTTAGTAATAAAGTATAAGCATTATCTTTTGTTACTGCTACTGCTTCCCCTGTAGTTAATATTCCAGGTTTTGCTGACCATACTGAAAGTCTATAAGTATCAATTTCCGGTGTAACTACTTCATTTATCTGTCTTGAAAGTGCTTTCCCACTTTCTTTAATGTTCATTTGTTCGTCGTTGTTCCCACGATCTATAGTAAATGTAAATGATCTATCTTTAGTTAAAGTCATATCTTGCTTAGTGTCTTGTAATTCTTCTGGTGTTCCGTATCTACTCATTCCAGTTCTTGTATAGTCTTTCATACCAACTGTAGGAATGGAATAAACTGTTACAGTCTTTACCCCTGTCCAGTCATAGTCCTTATTTAAACCTTTTTCTGTTAGTGATTTTTGATAAAAACGTTCTACTACCTTATCACTATATTTACTTGCTAAATTGATTGCCATTTTTTATAATCCCCCTTATTCTTCAAAGCCTTCCATGAACGGATCTTTATTCGGTGCTTCTCCATGTCCGAATTGAGTTGTCCCTAGTCCTGGTGCTTTCTTTCTATTTTTATTATTATTTAGTAAAATTTCTTTTTCTTTTACTAGCTGTGAATTTTCATGCTGCAAATAAGCATATTTCAATGGAATACCTTCTTTTTCTCTAACTTCCCATACTTCATTAGGAATATTTTTAGGATCTATTTTTGGGTAAGCTGCAAAGAAGTCTTTAAATTCCTTATCCTGTTTTGCTTTTTGCTGTTGTTCAATTTCCTTTTTTTGAATTTCTTCCCTAAACTTTTTATTTTCTAGCATTTCTCTAGCGTAATCTTCTGGAATATTTCTTTGAAGCAACTCGTTTAATTCAGCTTCTTCTTCTTGTTGCTTCCAGTAATCAACTAATCCTTCTAGGGACATATTGTTTCTTTCAGCTAAAGATTTTAAGTAACCTATGTTAGGATCACTTTCAATGGAATTTAATTTCTCTATAACTTTGTCATAGTTCATTCCCTTTTGTGCTAACATTATAGCTTCTTCTTTACTTAAAGCCTTATCCTCTTTGTTATATTTAACTTGTAGGAATGGTGCTTCTTCCTGTTGCTCCTGTTCTTCTGTTCCTTCTAATTCTTCTGTTTCTTCTAATTCTTCTGTATTAAATCCAGTATCTTCTTCCTGGTATGAATTTAGATCCTCGATTTCAAAATCTGAATATTCTTCCGGTGTGGTATCCGGTGTATTATCTATGTTTTCCATTAATAAAACTCCTTTCGGTATGGTAGCCGATAATTTTTTATATAAAAAAAAGACAATTAATTGTCCCTATTTACCTTAACTATTGGTGCATTTCCCCCAGGTGATCCACTTCCTGTAATTGGTGGTACTCCGTCCTGTTGCATTTGCATTAGTCTATTTTTAATTTTTTCTATCAATTCATCTTTATTTTGAATATATCCATTAGGAATAGCTTCAAGGTATTCAATTACTGATATAGCGTCCTTTTGATACAATGCGTCTAGGGTTTCTAGTGAAGATATTTCACTCCAGTAGCTGCTCGGACCTACTTCAACCTTAGTATTAAGGTATGTATCGTTTAGGTTACTAAAGTCATAGTCTATCTTCTGATTTCCCATTTGATTTTTTATCATAATTGGCCTAATACCATAATAAGCTGACATTATATTCACTAAGATCTTTCCTACATCTTCTAAAAATTCATATAGGTTAGATTTTATATTTTCTAAAGGTACTAAACTTTGTTTAATAGTTGTTATGATAGATTTTCCGGAAGCATTTTCCGGGTTAATATCTCCTGTCATAGCGTCATTAATACCTAAAGTTTCCTTTGTGTACTGTATTGCCATTTCTAAAACTCCGGTAATTTGATTACTCATGTTTCCCGGCTCTAAATATCCAGCTAAACCTCTAATATTTTCTCCTGGTGTAATGTTATTAATTGCTATAGCTCCCCCGATTTCATTATTCCATTGGGGAATTTTATCAGCGTCATATATTGCTTTTGGGAAAGCTGACATCATTAAGTGATACATTACCATTGCAAACATACGATTTATAAAAATCTGATTAGGAATAATAGAAGTGCAAACTGCTCTACCATGATAGTTGTTTTTTTGCTTCTCCCAATTCAACCAGGCAATAGGATATTCTGTAAGTCCTGTGTCTATATCTTGATAAATATAAGTTTTTTCAGTACACTTACTTACTTTTATAGTTCTAGTTTCTTTATCATATTTATAACAAATAATATAAGTTGCTTTTCCATTTTTATCACCACTTATATTAATTTCAGCTTTATTCCCTGTTATATCTTCATTGTTACTATCTTCTTCAATTCCAGTCGCCTGTTCTTCTCCTAAATATCTCAATGCTTCCTCTTTTAAGTTATCAACTGTATCTCTCCCCGATACTATTATCCAGGGTTGAACACTTGTACTTACTGTTGGATTATTAGCATTTCCAAAATAGATATTTGATCCGTCTATTAGTTCGCACTCAATTTCACCTTCAATATTAACTTCAAAACTACCATTACCTTTGAATGGTCTTTTGTTAATATCAAAATAGAAGTGAGCTGCTGCGTCCCCCATAATTGCAGCATTGAATAAAAGATCTCTTATTCTAGTATCAAACTTAAACTTATCTAATAAATTAGTAACTTCGTCCGTTGCAACTTCACTTTCATTAATAATTAAAGGTGGTTGTCCTGTCATAGCTGCTTCAATAAGCTGCTCCTGGGTTGGCATATACTGTCCGTCCTCACTAGGTAGGAATTGGACCTTTAACTTACTTGAAGTTAAAACTGATACAAAGTGAGTTATACATCTTTTAACTATGTTAAAAACCGGTGTAGGCATACCATTGGCTTTTAAATTCTTCCATTGATTACCGTTGAAAAATTCAGCGTTAGTTTCGGCTGTTTTGTAATAAGGTGGATCTAATTCATTATTAAACCTTTTACCAGCTTCGTAATATTTCCACTCCTTAAGATCACTCATTTTGTTCTCTCCTTCCTAACGCTACATCAATATCATAATCCATTATGTTGTTTAGTCCCTGTTGTCTTGATTTTGCTGCTTTTACCTTTTCTTTAGTTTCCTTAGTTTCTTTTATTGGCTGTCCTGGTTGATATTTTCTTCCTATATCGAAACCTAAATAAAATACTCCACTCAATGTAACGCTGGTTAGTAAACCAACTATAAAACCTATTACCATTTGAACAACTCCTTATTTACATTCTTTCCAGTCATATATGTTCTTACTTCTTCGTATTCTTCGTCCGGATCTCTATAATCTTCTTCATCATCATTAATTTTCTTTGCTGCTTTCTTAAACATTCTGTATTTAGTATTTTCAGCTAGTCCTGTAACACTATCGGGTGCGTCGTCATGTATATTTTTAGCAAGTCTAACATATCCAGTAAATTGTCTAAAAAACTTATCGTATTCACTTCCGGCTTTATGGTCCTTTCTAAAATAGTAATAATCCTTAATATATCCAGCGTTCATAAGTATTCTAGTTTCTTTATTTTTGCTGGTATTTAAAGCAATTACATTACAGAAAGATTTACCAGCTATTAACCTTCTAATATTCCTGGCAAATTGATAACCACCGTTATTACTTTCTATCCACAAAATATCTGCTTGATGATCTATAATCTTTTGTGCAACTAAAGGCTCTGTTATTTCTACTCCGTCCTGGCTAAATACTACATCTACTATATAAGTGTGATCTCCGTATCTATAACCAATTACACAACTAAGAAAATCTGCTCCTTTATCTGCTGTATCACAGAAACATAAAATAGCGTCCGGCTTTTTATTTCCTAATTCTTTTAGCTCAAACCTATTTAATTCCCCTGGGGGATATAATAAACCTTTTTCTTCTATAGGATTTTGCATAAATTCTGCTTCCCATATAAAGCTATCTGTAACTTTTCTTATTTGGTGATATTCTTCTGTAGTTTTAATTTCACTACAGAAACTTTCTCCATTTTCGTCCAGGGCCGGTATGCAAATTACAACCATATCCGGATCGTAACATTCACTTTCGGGATCTGTTAATCTTCCTATAGGATCTTTTTTACTCCAACGTGTAGCAATATGAATTTCAGCACAACCACTTTCAAGTCTTGATAAGTGAGTTGAAGTGTACCAATTCCATATATTTTCTATAACAATTTCTGATAATGCTTCTTCTATATTTTTTATAGGATCGTCCAGTATTGCAATTCTCTTACAACCGAAACCGGTAATTGCTCCACCTACACCAGCACAGAAATAAGAAGGTTGACTATTAGTTCCTATGCTCCAACTATCAATAGCTGATGATTTAGGGTTAAGATTAACACCAGGAAAAACTTCTTTAAATTTAGGGTTAGGGATAATTCCGTCCCTTATATCCTTTGAGAATTTTTCTGATAGTTTTGCTGCATAACAATTTCTCATAATTGAAGTGTCCGGCTCTTTACCTAATACCCAACCACAAAATAAGCTAGTTATATAGGATTTTCCAGCTCTAGGTGAGATCGAAACTGCTAATCTTTTTATCTTACCTTCATAAATGTCCTGGAAGGCTTCTGCTATTAGTTTTAAATGATATTTGTTTTCTGTAAAAAATCCAGGATCAATGTACTTACAAAAATTCCAAAAATTTCTCCTAGACAATTCTATTTCTAACTTTTTTTGAATAGCTTCTAAAGTTTTTTTGTTATCCATAAATTTACACTTTCTTCAATTATTTTCTAAAAATGTCTTTATTTTAATTTACTATTATGTTAATATGTAAATGATATGTGTATTTTATCGATCGTCAACAACAACATTTATCTCGATACCATATTTATACCTAAGTTCCCCGGTTATTCCCCCGGGGACCTTTTTTTTTG